>Ga0123354_10011230_pt1 | contig 13822 bp, 12 predicted proteins | sample TergutLab28metaG_2_FD_97872 | JGI IMG/M metagenome (GOLD analysis project Ga0123354, IMG submission 97872) | Labiotermes labralis P4 segment gut microbial communities from Petit-Saut dam, French Guiana - Lab288 P4 | ecosystem: Host-associated > Arthropoda: Insects > Digestive system > Gut ... | reverse complement strand
GACTGCATAACGAGGAGCTAAGTGATCTGTACTCCTCACCCAATATTGTGCGGGTGATAAAATCGAGAAGAATGAGATGGGCAGGGCATGTGGCGCGTATGGGGGAGGAGAAGGGGGTGTATAATATTAGGATGGATCTCCAGGAGGTGGGATGTGGGTATATGGACTGGATTGGGTTCGCCCAGGATAGGGATAGGTGGCGGACGCTTGTGAGTACAGTAATGAACCTTCAGGTTCCATGAAATGCGGGGAATTTCTTGACTAGCTGCAAACCAGTTAGCTTCTCAAGAAGGACTCTGTACCATGGAGTAAGTAAGTATTATCAGAATACTCCATCATCCCACTAAATCTATGCACTTAATCCTGGTGTCAAGGGATTAATAATTTTTTTTCAGAAAAACAAAGGCACAATCAAAATTTTTGTTCTTTACAACACCACACAATTCAGGAAACTGGCTGCAAAATGAAGGCACTGACAATTACATAGAAGACTAATGGTGCAAACATAGAAAACTATACGGATAGTCTGTGTTTTCCCTGTCTCCTAGCAACTGCACAAAAATCATGCACTGGGTATTTGCCAAGCAATTGGTATTCTGTAAGTGGAGGTTCACTGTATTCCAGTAAGGGCTCTAGTATGGGTTTACATTTAGTGGATTTTTCATGCAGTGGGACTTGAATGTATCCCAGTAATGGCCGTAGTTAGGGTCCCTGCCTAGTGGGTTTCTCTCATATACTAGTAACGGGAGTAGTTTTGGTTTTTGTTAAACAGTGGTGCAGTTCAATTTTATGGAAACCGTGTCCATAATTCCCAAAATAAAAAAACTCAATAATTTACTTGGGGCCTTCTCTCCTACAAGAACATTTACTTTTTGTATTCACCATTTTCCTGATACCCCATTGTGGAGAAAGCGAGCGGGATGGGCAGTCAAGACACTGGTACAGATAATGACTTTTTACCATTCACCATACTAGTAATGCTACAGAGTATGTTTAAATTAAATTCACCAACATTCTCATTTTTTACTTAAAATGAGTTGTGGTTTTAATCCTTTATTACATTCAATTCTATTCCTAGAGATTTCAATGTACCTTACTTCTGTCAAATTTACACTCAGTGGTTTCTGATGGAACTCATACATAAGTCTGTGTGTTCTCTAATGATTATATCTGCAGGGTATGCGATCTGTAGTTTCTGCACTCAAGCTTCTGCAGTGTGTAATACAGTCCTGCTGACAGTTACAGCAACACTTCCAACAACCAAACACAACAGTTGGGTAGTTAGCAGCCCTTCATATTTCAGAGATATGGCAGTCAGAAATCCTGATGTACTATCCACGGTTTTCCTCCATTTCTCCATAAAAATAATGAGAGTATATAAAAGTATGCCCTAACAGGGTTCATGTTTTATCCAATCCACCACTCACAAATCATCCTTCCATTTAATACTATTCAGCCTAAACATTATATAGATGGAATAGTTATACAATGGCTCAGGAGGTCTGGGTTCAATTCCAAACCAGTCCACATGGGATTTGTGGTGAACAAAGTGGCACTGGAAAAGATTCTACTCTGAAAACTTAGGTTTCCCCATAAGTATCATTCAACAAATGCTTCATACTCATTTATTCAACAATGACTGATGTGATATGAACATGTAAACTGAGAGGATCATTAAATAGCATGTTGAAGAGTGCTTTATCTGTGGTTTACTTAAATCACTGCCAGTATGTCAGAGTATGTAATGCTGGTGGCAGATTAATAATGGACCAGAGAGGTACTGCAAGTTTCTGTGGCCTAACTGAGGGACTATCCTCAGGGAACTGAGAAAAACTACAAAACAACCATAGGATAGCCAGTGTCCCAGCTGAGATTCAAACTGGACACCCCCCTAATACAAGTGCACAGCATTTTCAGTATGCCAAATTACTGGGTGTCTCTCTCTCAACAAGCTAAGTCACTCAAGTAGTCAAGAAATTCCACATATTTATGGAGACTGAAGATTCATTACCATGTTCACACAAGCCTGCCCAAGGATCCTATTCTTATCCAGATTCATTCAATCCATGACTTTTGTCTACAAGCACTTGAGAAAGCATCACTGTATAAACCACCATCTGCAAATATCACCCACCTCTTCCACAGTATGCTTATTCACATACTTCAGCTTGTTTATAAGCACATTTTGCTTCTCTTTAGACAATAAATTTGTGGTAAAAAAACTAATCTTGGCAAAAAAAAATCTAAGAGCACAAAATTCATTTCATGTACCATCTTGACACATCCTGTGGTAACATATGTCCAAATATGTGCATGATGGGTGTTTGCTTATTCTACTACATCTCACTGCTAATGACCATCCTCACACCTCATTCACTGCAATAGAATGCATTCTTGAAAACAAAAAAAGTTGATCAGGGAGACTGAATTCTTGTTTATTACACAGATATTTTCATTATAATTTTCTGATTACAATGTTGTGATGATAATCTCTATCAGTGGTCCTGTGTACTAGAGGTAAGGGTGCTGGACTCACTTGCAAAAGACTGGTCCAGGCCACTAAGATCCGTGCAGATTTTTCTACATACCTTCCTTTTCCCTCCTGTCTCACAAACTCAGACCCATACCCGAAACTCACACAGATTCTGTTTGTGTTGTTACCTGACAGGTCCCTTCTGCCAGCCACCATCATCTTCAATATCATCCTATCACGGAGAAAATGGGAAATCCCACCCACTGGAAATTCTCACATAAAATGTGGTTCTAACAAGATGGTTCTTTACTGTCAGAAGGATCTTTGGCAGGGAGGTTGAAATGCCAAGAGGCATAAGAACAGCATAATACTGAGAACTGTCCTCTTCTGGGTTATTACATAGCGTGTAGTGGTAACTTCTTACTGACGTTTTGGGACAACCTGTTGATCTTATCCTCAGGGTTCAAGAATCAGTATGAAATTACCAATACTCGCTGTGTAATAACCCAGAAGAGCGCAGTTCTCAGCTACTTCGCGGCACAAGCTTGAAATCACACAACAGCGTAACACATGTTAACCCTTAGCCGCCGAACGACATATATATATATATATATATATATGTCGCGCAGTGAGCCCTTTAAATAGCCAAGGGGGGGGGGGATTTAATTCCGGCATCAAATATTTAATTCCGGTGTCAAAAGGGTTAACTAATGCACATTTATATACAGCTGGGTGATTTAGAAACTTTGATATTTCTGTAAACTTCATATTAATTTCAATGGTTTTTTCACTCTATTTAAGCTTATTTATTTACAATTTACATGACATTCTTGATAGTGAGGCACATTTAGACACACACATCTGCCACCACAAAAATTTTTATATTATATTCTTTTTCACGTCAATACTTTGCTCTGTAGTGGGATATCGCAAGGGCTGGTTGCGTTTTCACCCACAGCAACCAAAGATTTGTACATATGGAGATGTGATTCTGTGTCCCATTGTGCTTTAAAAATGACTGCTGATTCAGTCTGACAGTGATATTTTGAAATGCTAAATTTCACAGTAATAATACTGATGATGATACTTCTATCAATTTTCTCAGACACTTTCCAAACCATGGGCTCTTGGAACATTCATTTGGGGAAAGAAAAGAAAAGAAAAAAGGGGCAAATTTAAAGCAGCAACTGACAGAGTGAAACATGTCAAGCAAAATTCCTGGGCCACTGTAGACAGACAAAGTCAATATAAACAAAAATTTTCTATACATAGAGCTAAAACATTTGGAAAAGAAATTAAGAGAAAATAAACAAACCTATCAATTTCACATGGTCAGAAAATACCATAGAGGGGAAAACAACATATACGCAGAATCAGCATCATGAACAACTGCTGAATGGAGAGAACTAACAAAGGAAGTGCATGAAACAAGATGAAAATTTACCAGAATCAACATATAGTGACAATGAAGATATGTGCACTGGAACTGAAAACAGTCCAAAAATGCCAAGAGGCAAGATGGGAGAAGTGAGGTAAGAAAACACAGTCAGTTGGTTTGTTAAGATGACAGGTCATCAGTCAGATATGCCTGGTAAGATGAAATAACCATACCTACATAATATATATTGTGTTCTATTACAATATGGTCATACAAATAAACATACAGAGCCTGAGAGAGAGACAGCTTCACTAACTCAAAACAAAACATCACAGAAAACACAACAAATCAAGAGTTCTTGTGCTCAGCGGTACGGCAGTGTGGTAAATTGACATTCCTGTGTAAGGTGTGTTACATTCCCTTTTTCTTGGTCAACCAACAACATGAGATGAACCCATTCCATAACCCTTAAGGCATAATTTAGCACTAACCAACTCTTTTGGGGCTATTTAACAGATGATGTGTATGTCCAATAAACTGACTACTGTCTTTTGTGTCAATAAGTATTAGACTACTATATCAAACAGTTCTCTCTCACACATACCATTTGTAGAGGTACAATGTCACATTGTGCCAGAGCTTCCTAACAATATTCAACAATTTTACAGAGAAAAATCAGGCACTGAAGTGCAGGTGATTTGAATCCACAATAAGTCAGGAAAAATGAATTGCATGGTTTCAGATGTAGAAGGAAAATAAAACTGATTTTTTCACTTCAAAACATTTAAAAACTTGGAAATGAAAGTATAGTGAAAAACCTATTTTACATTCCTCCTTTTTGAGTTTCATGTTATTTTACACATTTTACGTAAGGTCCTGGCCAAACGCCCATTACAACATCAAACATTAGTGTATTCAGTGTTTCCTCACCTTTATGCTTTCCCTGAATTTACACTTCCCTTTCCTAGACCTGACTAAATTAACCATATTTTACATTTCATACACTTCGCAATTTTTAATCAGGTTGTGAGACACTGCAGATGTCAGGTTAATGAACCATATCCTTCCACAGCTAAGCGAAAATGGCATCCAACAATTTTTTTTTACAGTCAAAAAAAGTGCATACTTATCAACATCTCACACACCCCACCCCCACCACACCACCAACTTCATCCTACAACTGAATTATGAAGCATTTAAGATACCTTCTGTATAGACAGATGTAGGTTTAATTAGAAGGACATCTGCAACTGTACACAACAGTACCTGATTGTGGATTTTGGTACTTCACTTTGCATAGTTTGTCAATCTCTGAGCTAGTGTCATAACTTGCATTTTTTGTGTTGGTCATAGGCAGGGAGTAGGTAACTGGTTTTATAGACCAAATTATATTGTGAACTCAATGCAATTTCACACAAAAGGGTTAAATATGAAGGAAGGAAGGCAAAAGTCATATACAGGAAATACATATTTTAGCAAAAGTTGATGCACATACTGAAAGGTATGTTGACCTAATATCAGTTAGGACTTGCAGTGCCCAAATTCAACACTACTGTAGAAACCTTGAGGCAAACAGAAGTAGATGGATCCAAAGTGGTTGGGAGGTTATGGGACCATTCTCCCTACAGTCTTTATCTTGCACCTAGTGATTTCCATCTCTCTGGACTCCTTAAGAAGCATTTGGATGGTAAAAGATTTGCAACTGATGCTAATATGAAGCAAGCTGTCACGTCTTCACTAGAAACACTTGACACAGTTTCCTTCTATCACTGGGATACAATCCTTGGTGCCATAATTGGACAGATGCTCCAATGTCAATGATGACTACGCTGACGTCCAATGTATACTATCCGCTACCCATGTGTCATGTATGGATTGAAGTCAGGACAAAGTTCTTGGTGAGAGAGTGTTTGTTACCTTATTTCTGAAACTTCTCTGTGTTTGTGGATATTTGATGTGAGTATAAAATCATGAATGCAACCCAGCTACCATGGTGTTGTATGATTAGTGCAAAGGGAGAGTAATATGACAAAGTTGTTTGCTATCTACATAAATAAATCATGTTCTGTTTACACTGTTAATATTCAAAGTATCATATTTTAAATGGCTTCCCAAAGTTTTGTTCTAAGGTAATCCACAGTTTTCTTAGATTGTGCAATTTTCATTTTATTAATTTTATACTCCTCATGATGTCAAAATTATATATGTGGTGGTCCCTACTGAAATGTAGAACAGACGTTTCACTGTATGTGGCATTTATAGGAAGATACAGTGTGAGGAAAAGGACACATACAATTTTTTGGAATATAAATTTTACTTCAAAAAATAAAAGAGAATAAAAGACTGGGCAGAAAATACATAGCAAAGACATGATAATTTTGTCTACTGAGAACAAGAGATGAGAGTGGTTTAATATATGACAAGGCAGGACTGAATGGTCATTGTCACCCTACATTTTACGAAAGTTATAATCAAAATGGTACTTATTCAGACGGGTTGAGTTATCGTGTCCCGAAGCATGAAAAATACAAATTCTGCATGTGTGTTTGCTGATGCTGTGACACATGTTACTGCTGCTGGTAAATGAGTGGCTGGAATGGGCACTAATTTGATAGTCATCTTCTATCACAAATGTCCCTTGGATGGTCTGGTGTGCTTGTGAAATTTATTTAGGCAAACAAGAGTGTCTGTTCATGTCCAATACTTTTGTAAAACATGTTTCTCAGAAAAAATACAAACACATATCCCTGCAAACAGTGTTGTGTAAAAGATCAATATAAAGGGGAAAATTTTCAAATTACACATTCACTGCTGGACAAATATAAAATATTAAGAATGGTATTTTTTTTCGATGAGGTATGTTTCACTTAGGAAAGCAAACATGCAAAACTACAGAAGTTAGCATTATGAAAACTGCCATGCAATTCATGAAGTATCATATATATAACTCAAGTGCACAGTGTGCATGCACAAATTCTGACCACTAGGGTAAATTAATTCTGGCACCATTACTTTGGGAATTAACTGTACAGAAAACGCAAGGTAATCTAATTCACTTAAACTGTAAGAACTATGCTGCAACTTTCAAAGCGAAATTTTAATATTTCAAGACAAGAACATCATCACAATTAATAAAAATATTTTCACAATGTGCAAGGCCTACTTATAAGCTAGAAATCAGCAGTCCTGAGGCTCTCCTATGAAATAAAGGAAGCTGACTGCTTGAGACAAATGGACTTAAAATGTCCATGCACATCCAGGCTTCATATGCAATAAAGCTCTGGTGGCAACTGCCATACTTTGGGATCTCTGTAGAAAGAATGAAAACTAACACAGCAAAAATAAGTTAATCACAGGACACAAAAACTGAGAAGTATGGAAAAGGAAAATCAAAAGAACGATGGTTACAATGACTTAATAAAGGAATAATGGAAATTTAAGTGGAATGATCTTTAGTTTTGGTACATGGAACAAGGGCGTATCACTTTTACTTTGAAGGGTCTTGGTTCAATCCTGAAAGCTTATCATGACTACGGATTTTTCATGGTTTCATCTCTGTCACTTCAAATAAATGATAAGACTCACCATTCTTACAAGGGGCTTGAATGAATGTCTCTTTCCAATTCAGGTCAGCACACAAATTACCACATACACCTTTGCATATGCATGGATAAATGCTGACTTCTGATAACGAAGAAGCTACAAAATTACTGAAATATGCTTATACAGCTCTGTTCAGATTACACCATCAGTTTACTCATCTAGTGGTATACCAACGTGCACTCTCATCAATGATTCATAACCTATTACTCATCAACTGAACCTTCGTTTATTTTTTATTAATTACTGTAATCCATTCTTGTTAAATTTCTTTGGTTTACTGATAAATAAAAAATGTAGTTATTGAAATACACCTTTTCACACTCCTTGAATCAAGATGTTATGAAAAATTATTATAAAAGTCTCAAAATTCCTGAGGTATATACGAACTGTAGACCTTTAACATCACAGTGGGAGAAATGAATCTGAAGACACGCATCAGAAGTCAGTACAATCTAAACATTAGTGTTAAAAAATAAGAAAAATTTTGTAAAACTGTATTACCTGAAAGAAAAACATTTTTCACAGCACTTATAATGTACCAGCTAATTACCTGTTTTTCATTAAGCAATGCACTTACATTCTGTAGAGATGGGTCCATTGGTTAAATTCTGCATTCCCCCACCAAACCCTGTAGAAGCAGCACCAGAAGCACGAACCAACACATTCTCACTTGCACTAGTTGATGGTATTGCCATGCTAAACCCACCACTAACACTAGTACTTGGCTCATGATTCACCACTAATCCACCATTATTAAAACCACTAATGTTAGCATTGTTGTTTGTTGAAGAGAAAGGACTAGTTAGGAAATTCGATGTCGATGCAGTGGTCGACAGATGATGATGTTTGTGTCTTCTCCGATGATGATGGTGATGATGATGATGGGAGTGATGGTGGAGAGTAGAGGTATGATGCAGATTTGGTGTGGATGAGGGAGGAGCGTGATTTGTCACTCCGGATGTTGAGATGGTGGAGAGTGAGAGAGGGTCATGAGAGGAGCTAGATCTAAGGTTGGAACTTGGATAAAGAATGAATTTTGAACATCCTACAATGGTATCCCAACCACTGACAGGTGGGGATGATGAAGAATCCACTCTCCTAGGCGAGTCCTCTGTAAGGATTCCTGACTTGATATCATCAGTCGGTGAACTTAGGCTTCCAGATCCTAGTCCTAACCTTTCAAGAATGTTGAGGTTTTCATCATCTGTTACATATGATGGAAGTTCACACAACTGTGAATATGAATTTGACATGAGTTCTGAAATATTCAATTCTGTAGTTGTCACATTACTGTTTGTATTATCCAACGAAGACATGGTACTAGAATTAATGAAGATATCGTCTGATATTGTTTCCACTTCCAAAGTCAATGTTGAACCATCAACACTAGGTAGACCACACTGAAGAGGTTCTTCCTGTGAAGAGGTGAAGATGTCAACATCTGCATCTTCACCTTCACTACTAGCAGATGGTGGAGGTGTCTTTGGCCGGAAGTGTAACCTGCAGCATTGTTCAAGTGTATCAAAATCAAGAGAACACAACCACACTGAACACATGCAAACAATTAAGGATGGGGCAATTACAATGCTAAAACATAACAAATGCCAGGACAGTACAATAAAAAGCATATTAGATCTTACTTCCATATCCTTTACAATACCTCAGTCATTCTACCACTTGTACGAAAGACTGACAGCATAGACCACAGAAAACAAATCTACTGACTTTGCCTAGGAAAATGGTACACTTAAACTGGTTCTGAAAGGGTTCAAACAGTTATTTCTCAATCCAATACACATGTCCCATTCCAATTCTTTATTGACTCTGAACACAGGTCATCTTCCACATCAATGGAAAGCATTTCTCCTTGTCAGCAGGAGACAGGTCTTGATTTGTATGGGTAGCTGAGCTCCCAAAGCTACAACCTGGAACGGCCGGCCAACGTCATTGTAAAGAAGTACTCCTGTTAACTCTTCTTGCCATTTTTATAGCTCCAAAGCAACCCTATTAGCAAATCGTATAAATGTACACTGCAATGAATTTTAGATATGAGTGAATAAATGACCTCTCTTGAAATTCTATGTGGACTGAAATCACTCCATCTTCATATGTTTTAACTCCATGCCACCAATAATACAAATATGGTGGTCATGCAAACTTCTGAATTAAGAGAATGTCAATGCAGTTAAATGCAGATTTCTAAAGTTCTATGTGGTAAGTGAAATCCGAAAAACAACACTGCAGTTGCACATACCATTTTGATCTAGTGAATCAACAGCACCTCAGATGAGAAATTTGTATGTGACACATTAAAAATACACTCACAAACTTTGAATAAAATATCGAATTACTGGTTTTCAGGACATCATCCATCTTCTGATTTTCCAGCCAGAACAGGAAGTTCTGAACAGTGGATTTGTTTTCATCCCTTGATGAAGAGGGAAGGGGAAGGCACCTACTAAGATGGGTCCACTAAATTTTGCTAACCATATCACTGGACAATTACAGACACTTGGAATTAGGTTTAGTCAATGGGAGAAAAATGACCAGGATGTCCAATCACTGGTATTAGCTCTTTCCAATGAACCAAAGAGAGAAGGTGCCTCCCTACCTTTTCACCCAAAGAGCCTTCTACAATTTTCAGTAATTTCAAGATACTGACGCACAAAGCTGCAGAGAATGTGTCACATTCTCAGTAGAGTAATATGCATGGTGCTCACCATACTCATAATTGGGCAGCTGTCAACAAAAGGTGTAACAGTCATACAGAAAATAATATAACAGGTACTATGAATAAACCTTCAATTCTGGTCTCTGTGCAAAGTCACAATCTTTATTTCCCATGTTTCACAACTCTATATACTGAGCAGTGTGCTAGCATTTTTGGGCAATTTAAATTTAAAACTCCTCCATCCTGGACGGCAGTTGGAGTTTAACGTAAGGTGTCATTCAAGAGCCAAATAGAACTCAAGGCATGCAAAAAACTGCATACACAACCTCATTAAAAAAAACCTGTGGAGTAAACGAATCACGTCACTTGCTATTATCACTGGTACATTTAGCTACACATTCCTAAGTATTTAACTACATGTCTGTTACTAGAGTTCCACATCAGTAAGCAGCAAAGCAAGATATACTGTCAGTTGCTGAGAAAAACAGCACATTTACACATGCATTACACAGCACATAAAAAGCAATTACAAGCCTTCCCATGCACATTTGATTTAGCTCTGCTTATCACCAAAAGAAATCACATACTCACATATAATAATCTATTACATTGGAAATCAGACGTAAAACTATTAGAGATTTTTGCATTTTTACTGCAGATATCTTGTGCTGTATTTTGCGCAGTCAATATGCGAGCGATCTAACGAACATACTCTGATGGTAACGGGAAGTGAATTATAGACAGTATCTGCCCTTCATTATACATGACCACTGTACCTCATTTTAAAAAATACACTTCAAGTGACAGGTAATGACTCACCAGTTATTCTTGATTTCTGACAGGAATTGGTTATTGTTACGAGAAATGGCTTCTGAATCGAGAACAGTGAAGTCAAGAGATGCAAAAATGTCATCTATCTCCGTGCTTGCTCGGTCTAGTATTACTCTGAAATGCAAAATGAATACTTAACATAACATACATAACACAACAGGTAAAAAACAATACCATTTTATGAAAATAAGTAGTACATTCAAGGGCCTGTTTCATGAAGCAACAAATCCTGTCATGACAGATGAAAATACTAGTCTGAATGGCAATAATGAATGGAGTCTATTTCACAGAATGACAAGTGACTGTAAACTGCACCAAACTGACAGGCAAATGTTCGGCAATTTGACAAGTGTTTGTTCAACAAAGACATCTTCCTGTCACAGTCACTTGTCAATCTATAGTGTCTTTTGACCGAAGTAGGGAGTAAGGCCAGACTACACAGGTTTAGATGACTATGTGATGCAGATGGATAGTGAGGACATTGTGTTTAGGTTAAAATTAAGTCTGTATGTGGTCCATTGATTAGGAATACGAGAATAAACTTGTGGTGATTCAGGGACAAAAAATTTACAGAAGCAGAGTGAATTATAGTGAGATGGAGGCCAGTGATGAATACACTGACAGGTTCCGTCTAACTACAGTGAAGAAGGAAGAAATTCTCAGCATGACTGGACTGTATTTTGCACCAGGAAACCAACTGAAGTAATGCTCTAAGTGAAAAGTAGTTGCCAAAAATGGTACCACACTGGCTAGGTGTATACGGACAATATCATTCAACAGGTGACATGCTTGATGTTTTTAAGACCTGTGTATGGACAGCATATTTTCATTTGTTTATAATACAGGAAAACATGAGATGCATCAGAATAAAATTGTATATATTCCTGTTTTCATCTCAGACATAACATGGTGAGGGTATATCAGCCACCAATACAGATGCAGGTAACTCTGCCTGTTGCTACCTGTAACTCTCTCCTTGGCCTGTACACAGTTGTCACTGTCCAGACCTTCTACAGTTCTGTCCTTTCCAAGAATATCTAGGATGAGGAGGTCCATTTCCTTGTACTTCACCTCTTTACCTCCACATGTTCCTGTCATTTTTGCACTGTCTCTTTTTGCCTAAAATCTTCGCTGAACCAAGTTTTGCATACACATTTATGACCAGTGTAATACACAAGTCTTCCGCATTTACATGGGTCCATATTGATGAACAGTAACCAGTGCCAGTTCTACAACATAATTGTGAGTTTACTGAGCAAACTAAAAAAATTGGGAAGAAAAAGATAAGTAAATATTTAGATAAAGGGAAATTATAAAAGAGTAAGAGGAACAAGGAAAGGTGATTTGTTGATCAATCCACAATATTCTAGAACGGAAAGGAGGCCCTCAGAGTCTGACATCTTGTAACAGTAAGCAGCAAAAATAGACTGTTAATAAAATACAAAATTGAATGAAATGACAGTTCATAAAATAAAACCAACAAATGCACTAATGTTAAAGTTATACTCTTACAGACAATCCAAAAGAACTCTGACATGTTTTGATCTATATTTATCATCTTCAGGGAGTTACTAAATATCAATAAAGCATATATAAAAAATAGATGGCTTATTAAATACATTAAAATTTGTCCATACAATGTCTGTAGACATATTTAATAATCCAGCCATGATTTTGTATATGCTTTACTGATGTTACGTAACTACATGAAGATGACCAAGATCGACCAAAACATGTAAGAGGTCTGACAGATTGTACGTAAAATATAATTTTAACATGAGCGTATTCTTTGGTTTTATTATATGCTTTGTTTCCTCATGGATGGACATAAACAGCATTAAGATGAGTGAAACGATGTTGGTTGGCACCTGGCAACACCACTGGTTTTCTAGAACCTACCGCCTATATAAATATTACATGGTTCACATCTACCCATAAGCATATTTCTTACTCATCAATGTCCTCTTTCACCAGTTTGAAAACAGACTATCACGAAAGTACAGTCACAGCCAGTCCTAATGACTTGGCAAGCTTGGTCACTTCCTTCTTCTTCTCGCATTTCTTTTGTTTTGCGAGATCATTAAAAAATGAACCAATATGACCACCCCTCTCCCATTTTATCTTCTGCAGAAGAGTGAGTGTGTTTGCAGTTGCCATTTTACCTCTTCTTGCCTTCCACTGACGTGTCGCACTAGTTGCTGAGAAGGTGACAGGTGACAAGTCTAGCAAAATATTTCATGAAACAGGATTTAGTACTACTTGTCACTTGTCACTCCCCCACCAGTCAACTTGACACTCATCACACCTGTTGCTCCGTGAATCAGGCCCCCGGTGAAACACAAAATATGCCTTACAGGAAGACGCGTGTTTCAATGCTTCCAGTGCATTCTGTTAAAAATGAGGATGGGAAGGTACTCACATTCATCAAAAAATAAGAAGTGCTGTCTAAGTTGAGTAATTATTGTATGTGGTGCTTAAATCATGAATTATTTGTGATGTTATGATGGTACATTAAAATAAAGGGGGTTTTAAAATACCTTGGATGAGAGTTCTACAATCCATACATACCTTCCTCCTCGACCTATTCTCCGCCTAGCAAACCCAATGCACCTTCGTACAGGGTTTGATATGGAGGTAAGGCAGTACCTGTACCTCCTATCAGCCAGACCACCTTCATCACGACTACACCATGGCCAGTTTCCAAGACCACCCGACAAGGGCTGTAAAGAAATCAAACTCAAAAATCACTTACTTACTTACTCCATGGTGCAGAGTCCTTCTTGAGAAGCTAACTGGTTTGCAGCTAGTCAAGAAATTCCCCGCATTTCATGGAACCCGAAGGTTCATTACCGTACTCACAAGCGTC
>Ga0123354_10011227_pt1 | contig 13824 bp, 8 predicted proteins | sample TergutLab28metaG_2_FD_97872 | JGI IMG/M metagenome (GOLD analysis project Ga0123354, IMG submission 97872) | Labiotermes labralis P4 segment gut microbial communities from Petit-Saut dam, French Guiana - Lab288 P4 | ecosystem: Host-associated > Arthropoda: Insects > Digestive system > Gut ... | reverse complement strand
TTTTGACGCCTAATGTCAACTATAGTGGTCGTACCGCACCGCTAACCTCTAAAGTTGCATTTTATATTTATTCAACAAATATAGGTACTGAATATTTTAAACACGGTATATACTCTCCGTTTTGTTCTCTTCAAAATGCAGTTTGTTTCATAATTCTAACATATTTGGTACCTGTATTATTCATATTTTATATACAGGGTGTGCTAAAATTTAGAAAATAATTCCGGCTCCAAAATGTTAAGTAATCTCAGTTACTGAAAACATCACTAAATGAAATACAAATGCTTAAATTCAAGTCTGATAGAAGTCACAAAACTATGTAAGCTGGTAAGTAATTATCAGCCTCTCAAGGACTCTTCTCCACACAGCTCACTGGGTATCACAGGTTATTTAATTCTAAATTATTTTAGTGTCCAGAATCTGTAGACTCAGGCATGACAGTACTTTTAACATTAACTGTAGTTTTCATTACAAATGTTTTATATTATTTGTATTTTGCATATATTTTGCTCTTTATTCTTCTTTGAATGTTTGCCTGTAATGGGCTTATTTTTGTATTCAAAAACCCTTTAATATGTGCATTGAACCGAATCATCATTGCCACTAAATCTTTATCATTATATTCATTAACATCACCGCCATCACCACCACCACCACCACTACACCAACTTCTCCATGATCATAAACTCCATTTTTGTTACTGCAATTTTCATCAATTATGTCATATGACTGAATCAGTGCCATAACATATATAAGGGCTACATTAAGCATCAGTGACTTCATACACATAAGCTTCCAACAGAAACTGCACTGTAAATGTACTATGATTTATAAACATACATGTACCGTTGGTCCACAAATAAAATTTACATAATCAAAGGAAATGTATCCATACTGCATTCAGTGATCATATATTGCAACTAAAATTACCAAATTACAGCCTGCCAGCACATTTGGATCACAGATGAAGCCAGCTTTGGTCCTTGCTGGTAGCAGAAAGGTGTCCACTGCAATGGAATCATCAGAAGAGGGAATGCCATACTCAGAGCAGCGAGATCGCTCTCTGACAGTCATGATACCTCGAGCAAAATACAGACCAATTCCACCAACATCACCATTGCTTGCCATGTCCACATTTGGTGCTGAACAGAAGCGGGCCATTGCACAAGAGCAGCAGAAATTGCTCAGTTACTTGGAGACAGGAACTAAGCAAGTAAGAATTGCAGAGTGAAATTAATTTAGCTTCATATATTGTCAAATATATCATTGCAGAATTGATAGAATTTCTATTCTGACATGCTTTACTGTTTATATTTTCATGGTGTCTTAATTTAAAATGATGCAGAGGTTATTCAGTCCACACTGTCAACAAATATTACAATGATGTTGATGATGATGATGACGACGACAATAATGATGATGATATTACCTTTGCAGCGTGACCATACCTGCCTGGTCTATTAAAGTCTTTAAATAACAGAACTCCTATGATATCCTCAGTATGACTGTATGAATTAATGTATGTCACAAAAATTAATGACACAACATTACATCATGTTTCCTGAAACACAGTACAAGTATATTTCAAACACGTAACTGATGATTCAATATACTATAATTTAAATATCATCAAATGCATCACAATATTTGCATTTATTAAAATTATAACACAAACCTTTCATATTTAAATTCCAAATACTGAATCATCATCAGGGCTTTAATTTAATGCATAAAGATACTGTACATCCTTGATGGTTTTTAGTTATGTTCTAGTGAGTAAAAATGGCATTCAATAAAATAAACACAATGAAATTGTTACAATCAATCAGACAAAACCTATGAACCCCAGTATTTAGAATCAGAATGTGTAGGGTTCCTATTATAATTTAATAAATAAAGATATTGTGTGCCATCAATGATGTCTGAATTATATCCTAAACAGACACTTGGTAAGACGAATGCAATTACAACAAACCTCACGAATTCACAAAAGATGGTAATTTGGTGTTATTATAATGGATTGCAGATATAATTCTTCAGCAGTCTACACCAGTGTTATTAAAAGGGTACAACAATATAGGACTTGTATTCACTATATGATTGGAAACTAGACTTTGAAATGTGTTTGTTAGTATCACAGCCAGACCCTCATAAGTGAAGAGTTGTATCTGTTCCTGACAAAAAATTACAATTAGTCACTCTGATTTCACATACTTTTATATTTACAATATGTATTTCCTTCTACCACCACACCTAATTGGATAATAATGTTCTGATGCAATGTTTTGTCATTATGGGGAAGGGCACGATGAACAATAAATACTTGAACACTTCAGACATTCTTTCTTTACTGTACACAGGAAAACCACAATGCTGCCAACAAAAAACGGAAACAAAGTAGCTCAACAAATCAAACAAATGAAACAGCTCCACCACCTTCAAGGAAATCCTCAGCTCCAAGAAAACCTTCCACAGGTAATTGGCAGTGTGTGTTCAGTAGGTTTCTAACAGCATTCAGACATAAGTGGATAGAATCTAGTATGCTGCCTAAATGCCAAACTCAGTCCATTACGTTAAACAATATAAAAATATGTCATTGGACATGATGACGATAAGAGCAATAATACATTCAGTAATTTGTGTAATATGCCTTGTTTAATAATTACTATTGGTGCACTAATATAGAAGATTTAAAGTAACACTTTTCTGGAATATGACAACATATAATTTAGTACTTGACTTTTAACACAAAAACTTGTGACAAAAACCTCTAGATATTGGTTGTAATTATTACTGTAAGGAGTGCAAGAACATAATAATGCAGTGGCTAGTGATATATACCACATTCAGAAACTCTGCAGTTTGCCTGTAGAGTGCATTAATGCATTAATGTACATTAAACAACAGGTTCCACATTAAGTTGGACATCCTACCAGACTGTTCCGCTGCTGGTACTATTTTTGAAAACACGAAAATTTTTGCATTTTCCATTTAAAGCAATTTCCAGTTAATTGCAAGCATCAACATCATTTGTCCTTTCACTGCTTTGAAACCAGGAAATGATTTTATTTTGTGGGAAGCCAGAGTTTTTGATGCAATCATTTTAAAAATGAATCCTGTTTTATCACATTTGTAGTGCTGTTTATGTGAAAGGCCTTTCTGTCTCAGAAACTGAAGTTTACATCAAAATTTAAAAAAATGATTCCAAATCAGCTTAGAATTTTTCAGTTGACAGTCCAATAATTGGGACTCCGTTATGTTCATGTCACAAACAAATAATACAGCTTTAATTATTTAACTTCTTAGCATAAAATTAACAAATCCATGGGATATCTTGGCAGCTGCCTTTATGTTGCCATAAATAAAAGAACACATTAACACACAGGATGACTAATTATGTTGCTTGGATTGGTTAGGTGCTCTTGTGTCAGCTGGATTTGAGGTGTCTGCCACTGTGGGTCACAAGGAACCAGGATCTGACACAGACGTAACAACTGCAGCGATGGCACATTGTAGTGGTGGTAACAGCGGACACAACCATAATACTCTTGCAAGCAATGGGTCCCACTTCACCACAATGCGCACTAATGACAGGTATTCTGTACACACTAATAATATTGCACTCCTAAGTACTGATACATGAAATAATTCCAACATTTTTGTAACACCTTTTCACATTTATTGTTTCTTTTTCACCAATGCCTTGAACTCTCTTTCCAATGAACTATAATCATAACTTCACATGTCAAATAATCTTTAAAAATGTAGGATACATTAAAATAAACTTTGCTAAAATAATTATGTAGATGTATTTTATAAATCAAAATTTAAATATCTAATTTTAAGGTAGATTTTAAGTGCCAGGCTTAGTGAAATATGCAGGGGCAACAAAAAAAGATCACTTTTCTTTACTTTGAGAACTGGGAATAAAACACAGTCCCTTTTTAAGAAATAAGACACACATGTGACATAAAACAATTGTTCCTCTAAGGGTGTAATACAGCTATTTAATTCAATACATCATGTTCTCACACACCTCTTACTATTTCTACTGAATTAAACTAACTTTAAATCAATACAAGTGATTACAACACAGAAACAAAACAATTGTCAACACCAGAGTAACACATTATAGGTGAAGACATTTGGAAACCCAGCTCAAACTGTTTCTAAGAAACTGGCCTCCATGTAATTTTCTTCCGGTTAACTATTCTTCAAGCATCTAACTTCTATTCACAACTTGTGATTTTTACAGTGAGGCAAACAAGCCAGACCTGGAAGCTCAATCAACGACAGATTCACAACAGGACACCCACTCTAGGGTGCAGGAACTGTAAGCACTTCTACTTGGTCTGTCCAGTTCAAATCTTTGTTATAGATAAGTGCCATTCTCTTACCGCAAACTCCCAAGCCTGTTACACTCTCATGCCCTCTCTTCCTATGTACTTTCTTTGCTTTAGTCTTATGTAATCATATTCATTTTTGTTTCATGTTTCATCAACTAATTTCCAGTTCATCCAGCTTTCATAAATGTAAGAGCAGTCTGGTTCTTAACCTTTTAAAAATATATTAGTGTACATGTATGTGTGTGTGTGTGTGTGTGTGTGTGCGTGTGTGTGTATGTATGTACGTAATATTCTTAACAAAAAGTTAATACCTGAAAAGTTATCTTATTTTCGTATAAATGGACTAATTACAACCATAAATTAGTACCTTCAGGAAAATCTCAGCACACAAACACAAGAGTGGCTCAAATTTTCAGATTCTTATTAAGGAAGATATATCTTTGTCATTTTTACTTTCTACCTCTAAGAATTTGAAGTTCCAAAGCTGATATTTCCAGTAGACTACTGAGTTCCACAGTGGTACACATTTCTTCTGAGAAAATTACACAAATCACTCCAGTTTAACATAAAACTTTAGGGGCAATCATCAGACTTACTACTAACACATGTTGTAAGAGTAGAATGTTTTCTATCACTTTTGCCACTTGCAGGACCGTCTCTGAAGCACGCTCATTTGATGAGACAACAGTTCAGCCTCCGACAAAGAGCTTCCATAGCAATTATGGCTCTAACCCCTCTTCTAGGAATCCTAATGATGTAAGTTGTTACATAACCTGGAGCTTCATACATAGAACACTGATCATGTAACAGATTTTGACACCAGCCAAATCAAAGTAAACACATTAGAGCTCTGTGAGTCCACAAAATTCCTTTTGCTAGTAACAGACTCATTACATTGATCCCTCAACCAATGCAGGAATTGCGGCATGGGGAAAACTACACTGCACAAGCTTCTAATGAGAAAAATATGGTTATATGAATATGGATGCTTATGTACCAATCCAATCACTTAAAATATATAAATTTTTGACATTAAACATTTACATAGTGCTTGGATAGCTGATGCTGCCAGCTTCCATGGCAATTAAGTAACCAATGGTGTTTATTCTCAGATTTAAATCGTTCAGTTTTCAGCAAATGTTTTCCCCACACATTATTTTAAGCTGTGCATAGTCAAAATTGTGTTAAGCAGAATCACAGTAGGTGAGGGATTATTACACTTCTCAAATAATAACAATAGCTGATAAATTAGGTCATGCAGCAATCTTGTTGCAAATACAGTTATAATCACATGTTGAATCACTGATGTTTCTATTGCACATAAAAAGCTTTTGGAGAATTTTGTGAAAGTTCCTTTTCTTAAACAGAAGCTTACACATTAACAACTTTAAATCCTTTTAGTGAAATATTATATATATGTTACTTGTTCAAAAGCCATAGTATTCTTTTACTTGCAGGAAGCGCACACAATGGCAGAGCGAGACCTCGGATCGACATTACTTATGCCACAAACACACCTTTATAAACCTGACAGGGTACGTAAATTCCATTCACAATTTTTGTCTACTTCAGATAACAATGCAATAGAAAGATCATTTATGACCTGTCTGACAAATATGGAAATACAGCAAACAAGACAGAACACCATGACACCTGCTTTGTATTAAAGTCGTGGTTTCAAATCTGGTGTTTTTCATGGTTTCCCTCAGTCTTTCCAGCCTAATGTCAGGAAAGTAGCTCACACCAGACCATAATCATTTCCTTCCTTACCTTTCCAATTCATTATTCACTATTCATTCTATATTGATTTCCATACCTCTACAATGATATATGAGTGGGCCGGGTAGCTCAGTCGGTATAGCGACTGACTACAGGCTGGACGGTCCGGGATCGAATTCCGGTGTGGATGAGATTTTCCGGCCGTCCAGACCGGTCCTGGGGCCCACCCAGCCTCCTGTAAAATGGTACCGGGTCTTTCCCGGGGGTAAAGTGCGGCCGAGGCGTGCTGCTGACCACTCACCCCCTTCTAGTGCCGCAGTCATGGAAGAGTAGAGCTATACCTCTACCCACCCTGTGGGCCACACCGGGCCTGTAACAGGATCACTTTACAATGATATACGTATGTATTTCTCACTCGTATGTTTAGTTAAAATTAACTAATTCGTTTTTTTATCTTCTTTTTTTACAGGGTAGCGACATTTCTAACTTTGATTCACTGTGAATATGTTACATGGTAATCCAGGCCAGACTGCATTCTGGCACCAAATTTTTTAAGCTTACACCAAAGCTAACCTGGCTTACAACTATGGTGCTCCTGTTAGGTGTTCCAAAATTTCTCGTCAACCAGCTCAGAATCTTCAGACTGACATCACAGTAACTCCACTGCCTGAACAGACATGGAATGTAACATCATACACCACATTCTATGTCATATTAAATTTAATCAAATTTAAAACTCAAGGAAATACTCTCTCAATATATCATTATCTAAAAGCAATTTTAGATTCAGAAATGGTTTTACATTCACACATTAGTTCTTGAATAATGAAGAAAAAGAAGTGAGTACAACTAAATTTTATTCCTTAAGCAGCTCATTAGAATTTACTTCCCAAAATTATATGTAATACAAAAGCAATTAACACACAAAAGCACTGGGAACCTACAGGATAAAAGAAGTAATTCAAAGCTATATAAGGAGTATCATATTTATCTTCAAATTAACAAATCCAATACTTATAAGAAAAGTAAAAGTACCCCTGTTGGCCTCTGTGCTAGAGGTATTACTTTAACTGCTCACTGTTGCTCCCTTGGAGATGTTAAAGGGAAGTCTACTCATAATTATTTTGGCATCACATGCAAAATGTAATACACATACAGGAAGAATGTTACATTATAAGAAGGGTTTATGAATATTATGCCATACAAAATACATCAAGTACCATCATTTGTACAAACATAAAAATAGCATTATTTTGACTATTATGGAGAATGTAAATAAATGAACTCCTACTAGTGTGAAATTAGGGGGAAGAGAAATTATTCACCTAAGACTAAAACAATTTGTAACATTACTTATAATAAAATGAACTGAAACTAAATCTTTGGAGAAAAGGACACAGTAATAATGCTATAGTGAAATCCAGTTATGAGGCTGAAAAAAAAATTGAGAATGCAGTTCTGATGTCAGTGACTATGACGAATACTGTCTTTTGTGGTGTAACACTGTGCAGTCTGGTAGGTACTTATACAAATTTTGGAGGATCCTTTTATCTTCATCTTCAAGGTAGAAGAACAAACCCAGAAAACTGAATGTAGGTTCCTCCAGAAGTGGTTTTTACCAGGCTACAGAGCAGAACATTCCAAAACAATAAAGGGACACCACATTGAAAATGCTTCGTACAATTGCGATAATACTATTGCCAAATTCTTCACTCAGGGTTTCACTGTAACATGACTTCAACCAGCTGCGTCTTTTTAATGTAAATAAATAGAACTTTGTAAAGGTTGACTACCTAATAATTTATATGTATATTGTAGGTAGGGATAACTATGAGCAATAGGCTGCTGCATGTTTATTGTAAATATAATTCATCCAGATTTAGCTCAAATGAGGGGAGAGTTTTTGTTGTTTAAAATAATGGCTTTGTTGAAGTACTATTTTCTGTAGTTGAGTGCCAAATGATAAAACACAAATGCATAATTCAAGACACGCAATACACAATTTGAAATATCATAAAGGTATGATAAAAATTATTATATGCAAAAGAATTCATATTCATGACATGTTGACAGGTTTTGTTCTCTGATTTGATGTCTTAAAGATATGCAACACATTTCAACACAACATAAAATCAAGTGGTGTGCTGAACCAATACATTTATTTGTATCAGAAATAAATAAATCAACTAACAATGTTCAAACTGTACACACCGTCTACACACAAGCAGAACCCATTCCCACAACACTTGCTGAAAACTGTAATACAGGAAATTAAAAAAAACAATTCCATTTACAAAGTTTACAAACAGCAGTGTCCTTATATTACAAATGCTGTATTCACTGCAAGGTCATAAAACTGACTGCCATATATGCAGCAGTTGCATCTTTTGAGTTTGGGCCTCTGAATTTTGCAACTGGGGAACTACAGAGAGAGTAACAGAAGCTACATTTTGTGTAAAGAAAATGGCAGCAAGGAGTAGCAGTAGTAGTGGAATCAACAATATACCTGAAGAAAATGGTAACAAGTAGGGCACAGCATTGTAATTATGGAATTTTGTTCAATCACAGCTGCTCCTTGACAATCCCACAGCCCTTTAATCTCCATTCTCTGTTAGTGGACATGACCAAATCTACATAACATGCAACTTTGGCCAGCCATTCCTGCATTACTGCACAGTATGTATAAACCATACTTTCATGTTGCTCATACTCTTTGAATTGTACTGTATGTACACATCAGATGCAAGCAGAAAGGACACACTAAACAGGATTAGTGTCATGACACCAGACACTATTATCAATGTGATTTTCCTTCTAATTCAATACATAACAGACCAGAGAAATATCCCCAGTAAAAGTTTAATTTCCTTTCCTGTACAGGAGGTATTTTATGCAACATACCATCTAAACTGCATAAAATCTCAGAACAGCTAAATTTTCTTTTACACAATGATTGAATACTAAAATCACACAACCTCTCCTGTACCTTCTATTGAAAACATCTCTCTCTGAAACTCAGCCACTTACAGTGTACATTCGCGTTTCTGTTCTCTAGTCTCCTCCACTCTGCCCACACCAAATACAGCCATTCTTTTGCAATTGTTGGTAACCATGAAAAATTCTATTTACATCCTTACATGCCCAAAAACTGTTAAACATTCTGGTTATATTTGCAGTTACAATCAATATAAGTGACAATCCTCTTGGGTTCCTCAAATTTAAGTGTTACTATCAATGCATTTTCTCCTCTCATTAGGTAGTACCTCAAACACTCTCCAAATGTCTCCACTGGTGGCAATGTACCCTGAAAAGAAAAATTCTCTTCTTCGCTGGTAATTCAAACAGATACTAGATACAGTAAGGCAAAATCATACTCAGGAAATAAGCCTCCATAACTTTTCAGGAAATACTCTTTACTGTATTGCAGCTCTTAGTTAATTACTGCTCAAGTTCAAAAGCCAAAGGCCTACTGAAAAGAACATGGTTATGGCCTCACATGTAAAACAAAAAGAATGACTAACATGGAAAATCTTCATTTCATTGTAAGCTACTATAATCTACACAGCAAATCTTGCTGATTTACTTATGGTGACTAGATCACACACACACACACACACACCTAAACAATGCTTTCTATACCATCAGGGTAACCAAGAGTTACTATAAAACTATGCCATTTGACCAATGACAAAAAGTTTCTTTGGGTGAACTGTTCTTACGATGACAGTCCTCTAGTATGTGAAGCTTTGGAAGTTGGTTGGATATATTACCAACGTCACAGAGCAACTTGCTGCCTCCATTTTTGGTGTCAACATGGCAAAACACTGCTATCTTAATATTTATTGCCATAGGAACCTGTAACTGAGTTGTTCATAGAGTGCATATGCACCCAGCAAGATGTTGCATACTTTAAAAAAGTTAAGTGAATACCATGCCCCTCTATTGAATGTATACAGTACACATACTTCTTGGCTGCACCATGTTGCCTGCATCTCACAGGACTCAAACAATTTGTAATGGCTAGTGTTTACACTCTACGGTACTGCACTCTATGAATGAAATTCTGAGAACAAGAAAAAATGGTCTACAATTTCAGCTTGACTGACCCACTTTGAACAAGAATGCAGAACCTTCATGCGCATTCATATTGAAAACAAAATGTTTTCTTCATTATGTGAAAATCAAACCACAAAGACTAGCATAAAATCTACGGAGACAGCCATGCAAAATGACCCTTTATTAAACTATATGCAATCATATGAACTGATGGCAACCACAAATAAATTTAAATGAGGATAACAAATTACCACTGTAGTTTCAAATTTATATGAGATACTGGAGAATCTTGTGTATCTCAACAACAAAACTTCAACTAGATTGTGAATAAGGAAGAATTAAGTTTACAAATCACCTACACCTGACTGCAGTAATATTATTGGCTCCTACAAAACAGCCAAAAGGGCACTGCCAACATCTGGAAATCTAAGTTGGCCTACAATAATTGGTGCAAACTTCATTTGTAACAAACAGAGCATGTCCAAGTTTCCCAGGCATACGAGTACTTTTGTGTGTGTGGGTGTGATCAGGTCCTGGTAAAAATTTTAATTCTATTAGGTGAAAAATGACATGTGTCAAACTGAGTATAGCAAGTTCACAACTCCAAAGGGCATCTATTTAGTATCACTACATTTGTGTTTCTGCACCTACGTAACTCAAGAATCAATACACAAATTTTTGTAGGTTTTGTGAAATTTATAAACAATTTCCCAGTTTTGTTAAATACCAGACAAAGTAACAGTTTACACGAAGACTTAAATGTGTTTCAGCATGTTTTCAGAGCAACACTGGGGTAAAAATGTTTCCAAGAACCTTTACAAAGAAAACTGAAGTACACTTCTATGTTCAATAAACCTTTCCTCTAGAAGTAATATGGTTTTTGACACAAACAGGCAGTGGTAGGCTGTATAGTGTTTCCTAACTTATTCATTGTTCTTCCAATATAAACAAGAATTACAGAACCAATGATGGTTTTCCTGACACAGTAATAGCCAGTCTCAAAGTGACACACCACACTAAAAACTTCAATGTGAATGTTAGTACGTTACTTGTAATTCCCTCTGCTATAAAATGTATACTTCACAATCTTATTTTCGTATGGATAAATATGCAGACTGTAATGGCAGAACTTTTCAGACGCCCATATACATTGTGAAGGTAACAATGTAACCTAAAAGGTTACACAAAACTCACTGCACAGTCAACAGTTGGCAGAATGTCATTTGCTGTCATCAGCAATTTACCAAGCCTGTAGGCACATGGTTTGAGAAAAACCACATTCAAGAATTGGTGTGATTCCATATAGCAAGTTTGGAATGACACTGGATCCAACTGAAGAAAATTTATCCCACCTTGACCACTTTGAAAACTCATTCAAGGAATGGCACTGAAACCCATATGCCCATTATTATGCACTTGAAGAAAAGTTTTACTTGAAGAATCACAGTACACAGAAGATTTCTTTTATTAGAATATATTTCCTGCAAACAACATTCCTGTCAGAAAACTTTTCAGACTACATAGTAAGGTGCACAGTTATAGAATGAAAATGCACATTGAAACTATCACTATTAATGTGCTGAGCAATAAATTTCTGACTCAAGCCAAAACAAGATCTCCACTGGCAGACTAGTTCAAATCTGAACTTCTTGTGCATCTGTTGTACTGAAAGAGGATATAAAAGAGCCATTTTGAAGTACAAACACAAAAATGGAGTAACACTTGTTTACCTACACACCACGTTTGTCAAGTCTATAAATATACTCATACATGGTAAATCTAAATGAAATTAAACATATTAATAACGACGCATGGAAAGGTAAATTACAATAAGTTTGCTCACTCACTCGCTCTCTCTCTCTCGCATACACACACAACCTTCTTTTAAAATAAGATGAATGGCTTAATTTAATTGAAAGGTTTTTATTAATACCTCACATACAATGTTTTCAGAACAATATGTAGGTTAAACACTGCTCTCTGAGACAAGACTTACATGTAACGTGAAATAGAATGCGTAAATAAAAATGTACACTGATTGATTTGCACAACTAATGGTTTCCACAAAATTTACATAACTAGGAGAGGGGAGTCTTTCTGTTTTATTTCAAAGTTTAAAAATGGGACCAGCAGTACTTTCTCGTATTTGAACACCTAGAAAGAAAGAATTCCCTCCCATGTATTCAAAGCATGTACACCCAAGCAAGTGTTGTCAAGGGAAAGAAATGTCTTTGCTCTTGGTCAAGGCAGACTGAAGTAGATCATGTATTTACTGGTTATCTATGTACAAAACCTCCCACAGCAAAACACAGTATCGTGTGTAACTTCAAAAGTATTACCATTTTGTTTCCCTCTCATTTTAACACACACATTTTAATCTAATTTTCAGTTCTGTTCAACATTACCATGTTCCTTCCAAGTATTGTCTGTAGTGACTCACAAGCCACACTACCTTATTACATCTTGGTGAAAAAACAGTCTTAGATTAAAAATTTAATTTGTGCTTGTAAATGTTGATTCATCTGACAGAACTGCATGATGCCCCCAACACTCTCTTCATTGTTTTGAATTAAGCAATGAAGTAAATCAAGAACAGCTTATTTATGTTACCTCCTACAAAGAAGTAATACTTCATACGGCTAATCTGGGATTATGGCATTAATACAATTAGAAACAGGCATGAGCAGATGAAAAAATCACTAACACTGTTGAACATGAAATTATTTCCTTACTTTAAAAAGTGTGGATTAAAAATGGGGTCCTTCTGACAAGGCAAGGATATAGAGGTTAAATAAAAACATTTTACATTACAGTTACAACTAGTTATATAACTTCATTTCCTGAAGAACTAATGGCACAAAACCATGCAATGTAGTGTATCCATCACACACACACACACGACCTAATCATGTTTATGTGCCTCTAGAACAATCTTCAGGTTCCTTCATGTGCAGAGGTCATTCCAAACACAAATTTCATGGAGGAAGAGTATAATGGTGTACAAAACTGCCAAAAACAGAAGGTGACCAGTACTTCTGTTTTCCGAATACCTGTGTACCCATTCATGGAAGTCATTTGAAAATGTGGAGGAATGACGACTGTACCGTAAATCTGAATCTGACAAGTTGTATTTTCTTAAAAAGATATTTCAGAAACAAAGGAAATAAAACATAATTTTATCTTTCTTCAGTAGGAGTAAGAGTAAGCAAGTATTCTGATCAGAGTTCTTACTAACAAATCAGTAATGCAAGCTCCCAAGTGTTTATAAAACGAAGACTTCATTTATACAAAAAATTATGATTTTTTAATAACTGTATGGGGTTATCCCTAGTAAGGGAACTTTCAGCCTCAGTCTGAAGATGATCTGAATGACTAACAATAACTCAAAACCTACAAACCAATGTAAGGTAATGAAATTTCATTATAGAAAATAGACACCCAGACCTTTACAGTGTGACAAAATCAGTATTGTTACATTCATCTCAGTTCTTTATAATGTACAGCGTTCTAAAAAATCTGTAACAGTTCTTGCATATCGGAACTTAAAACAAATTTTGACCTATCTGAATCACGTGTGACAGTGGAGAAAATTAAAAAAAAAAAAAAAAGATTAAGAAGAATTGTTAAAATTATTTAAAAACAGGAAGATAAAAAAGAAAAAAAAATATAGTTTTGACAAAAAAAAAAAAAAAAAAAAAAAAAT
>Ga0123354_10011226_pt1 | contig 13824 bp, 17 predicted proteins | sample TergutLab28metaG_2_FD_97872 | JGI IMG/M metagenome (GOLD analysis project Ga0123354, IMG submission 97872) | Labiotermes labralis P4 segment gut microbial communities from Petit-Saut dam, French Guiana - Lab288 P4 | ecosystem: Host-associated > Arthropoda: Insects > Digestive system > Gut ... | reverse complement strand
CCTTCATAAATTTTTTATTCTTGATTTTTTGTAATTCTTTGGCCACAATACATCCCCTATAGTTGGCTGGATGCCCTTCACCACAGTTAACACATTTTGGATTTTGGTTTTCCGTTTTTTGACATTCCCTAGTTAGATGTTTACCAGCACATTTAACACACCTCAGTTCCTTAGCACAGAATTTTTGAGTGTGTCCAAACTTCTGGCATTTCTTGCATTGAGGGATTAACTTTGACCCCCTTATAGGTTGAATTTCTACTTTACATCCCAAGATATTTGTTATTTTATATACTTTATCTATATCTTCACTGTTGTCAAAAGTTAACATGAACATATTTAATGGTATTTTCTCTTTCCATGACAATTTATTGTCTGCCATGATGATTTTAAAAGCATCATCTCCTAAGTTTTTTACGATATTTTCTGGTTTGCACGACTAGTGCAGGTTCTTTGCCATAACTCGAATTGGTCGGGATTGTTTATTTTCATAAGTATGAAAACTGAAGTTATAATTTTGCAGCACGTTTATTGCTTTTCTATAATTTTCTGAATTACTACAATTGATTTTTGCCATTGGATCATTAGTAAATTTGACTTGGAAGTTCTCTTCCGAGATTTGATTGATCAATTCCCCATATAGGTTTTCATATGATTTGATATTATCTACCATAATTGGGGGTGGAGCTGGTTCTTTATTAATTTTATGTCTTTTTTTGAGGGTCAACTAAAGTTGGTGGGGAGGGTGTCACATTCATCTTTCTTTTTTTAGTTCTGTGTTTCACCCTAATCCATTCGGTCTCTTTAGCTAGTTCTTCCTCATCTGTTTGGTATTCAGATTCCTTACTTGATGATGGGATAGGAACAGCAAGTCCTTTTAATTCGGTCGCACCCATTCTCATCGCATTCGCTTTCAATTCTTCAATATTTTTTTGTAGATTATTGACCATGCTTTTTCGTTGGCCAATTTCACTATTTGCAATTTTCCATGCATTATCAGCATTACGCCACCCGTTAACAGCATTTTGCCATTCCATGTATAATTTCTGTTCATTTTGGTTACGCTGATAACTCTCTTGGAAAAGATCATTGTTTTGTTGTGTGAGTACATATTCATCAATTATGTTTGGTTGCATGTTGTTCGTCATGTCATATTATGCACTATTATTGTTAACCGTAGTCAATAGTCTAGTTATTTAATTGATTTGGTTGATTTAGTGCTGTGCAATCCGTCCCAAATCGGTCCTGTTTTATTTGTATTTGTATGCTATTTATCAGTGTCAGGCATAGGTGCTCCGCGATAAGGGGCCTGTCCAGATCAACTCTGCAGAGAATGACCTCTTCTCAGTGCGCCTACTAGCATGTACAATACTGTAGTTCGCTCTATTAGATGTTCTTATTACTTAATACTATAGTTACTATTATTACTATTACTACTAACTTGCTCACTGCTCCATAGAAGACACAGTGTGTTGTTGTTTACCCCATAACCAGAACGTAAATATGTACATGTCTACTCTCCAGGAGTCAAACAACGTGGCTGCTTCATAGCACACATGCACACACACACGGGCCAGTATGAACGTATATTATGTTCTCACTACACAGATACAGTGTCTATCACTTGACGTTTGTATACCACAGCACTCTCACTCGCACTGGCCGATCGAACGACCACTCACCACAGCGTCTCGAAGCCAACTGCGTCTACAGAGATGTCAACAAGTATTTTGAAAGGCACTACATACATCTCTTAAAGCTACTATCATCTGATTACTACGAATACGTGTACAAACCATGTTCTGAAGTATTCAACACTAATGAAAAGGACACTTACTGGACCAGCAATCTGAGGATTTGACAATCTTGGATCTTCCCACTGAGTTGTTCTCGTATCTGAAATAGTAAGAGCAAAAATAAACATGTGATATTAAAGCTAAACACAATATACAAATTAAAGACACCACACAAATAAATAAAAAAAATATTTACTATGATCGATAAAGAATATTCTTCCATCTGTATGAACCCGTTCTTCCCAACCTTCTGGTAGAGTCCCTAATTCATCTTCAGGTCGTCGGTTAGGTGGATGGGTTTGGTTTGGCATAGGACTGGCACGTCCTGTACGAGGATCCACCCATGTTGTAGCCCTTTCATTGTGATCAATGAAGAAAACACGGCCATTGGGTGCCACCTGCATGGTCCATCCTTCAGGTAGCCCCTCAGAGTTTACATCCAGTGTATTTAGTACTCGAGGGTCAGGAGGGGACGGCTGAAACCATCATTTATGACGAGTACTAAAAGTATTCTTCGCAAGACAAAATTCTCTTATGGTAATGTCTTCTCATTGAAATGATCTGTAATTTTCTTTCCTGAGTTAATGACAACTGACAGCCACTTACATTCTTTCCTCATTTCTAGAGACTAGTTTACATGCACAGTGACATACAAAGAATGTGAAACTGACCATCACACTTGAGTGGTCAGAACTTTTTCATATCTGGGAGGTCAAAGAATTATAGGCCTGGAGGTCAGATATCCTGATTGAGATTTTATGTGTTCCTCCTCACTCCCTCCAAACTGTGAGACAGTCAACTCTGTCCCTCCATATGCTTCTGAAGTAATCACTCAAAAAATCATGCCATTTGACACTGTGCAGCTGCAATGTGTCACTAAACAAAGCAAATAAGAATCAGACAGTAAAATTAATGTCACTCCTGTGGCATATCTTTGGAAATTTCCCATTCACAGTGGTTCTGTTACCATGTTTCTGATAAAACAACAACCTGCCAAAACTTATACTGAACAATACAGTTCAATGAAATTATTGCAAGTGTTAAAACTCTGCTGCAATGGAGCAAGGCAACAATTTTAATTCTGCTGCACATGTGTTTTTAATATGATGTAACAAAACACAGAACATACATGTTTACACTTCAGCTTCAATTTTATGTAACACATGCAATACTAGTCATTATTAACATTATTAATGTACTTTTCAATGCAATTACTCTCTCCACAACATTTGTTGAAGATAATGTGTGTGTGTGTGTGTGTGTGTGTGTGTGTATCATTCAAAAGATCAGGTTCATTTGAACATTTTAACACACATTCTCAAGTAATATATTCATGTGTAAGAACATAGCTCTACTGTGACCTTTCCTGTCTCCCACCACAAACCTAACAGCAAAAACCATAAGATATTGTAACACTTACTCTACACTCTCACAAATACATATGGCACCCTTGTGTTTTGAAGAGACACGCAGGTGCTGTGGTAAAAATTGTGGATGCAGTAGATCTCATGCTCACTGTGTTTTCTTACAAAAGTACAGGTAAAAAGTTGTCCCCAACTACCATGCCATAATGGTACATGGGGGAAGATAACATAAAATGCCACGTATTCTTAACCCTGGCACTAGATACAAGCGAGTGATCAGATGCATGCCCCAGCCACTTTACCCCACAATGATAACCTGATACCAACTGGACAATTCCTACCAGGAATCAAACCCTAATTCCTCGGTTATTCAGCAAACAGCCATTGCATTATATTGACTCAGTTACCCTGACTCTCCTTCATTCCATAGTTTAATTTCTTAAGCTGAGTGCTACTACTCCTTTCAAGTCTCATATAGTGATAGGACAAGGAACGTAACCATATCTTGGGTCAGAAAAGTACTTCTGCTACTCTACTACAAACAGCACATTACAATATTTTAATATGTTCCATATTCCATGCACCAATTAGATTTGCAAAATGTATAAACAACCAAAAAAAGCACTTTAATTTTATGATGTATTTTTATTCATACGTTCACCAACATGTTTCAGCCAGTAGTCCAGCAATCTTCAGGGTGAAGATACAAGAATATAATTGTAGTGATGATGACACATTTAATTACAACTGTATACTTGTATCATCACTTTGAAGATGGCTGGACTACTGGCCAAAACATTTCGGTGAACATATTATGAATGAAAGTACATCATCAGATTAAAGTGCTTTTGGTGGTTACTTATACATTTTATAAGTATATTACAAATTCAAAGTTTATGCATTTACTGTACTAAAGCAGAAAAAATAAGAATATCTGACCTCAGCCCCACTATCACAATACAACAATACTATTATATGTTTATGCTCAAATATCAAAGTGCTTTATCTGTTATGAAAACTCACAGTTTCAGCTTCATGCTGGGACTGGGCAGGGCTGTCTGTGACATCATTAGCCTAAAATCAGCAAGTAAACAAAGAAACAAATCACTAACCATAGAGACATATATTATTGTGGCATCAAAGTATTTGGCACAGATGTCAATAGTGAACACTTTATGAATCATTGCCATATATATATATAGTACATACATAACAAATGGTTTTACATGGTGGCTTTAAATCTTTGACACCGGAATTAAGTGCATAGTGTACTCTGCACAAAGAAGAAATTACAGAAAGAATTGTTAAATGGAATAAAGCATTCTATGCAAACAAAATGCTTTTTAAAAGTAATTTGGTGTCCAAGAAATCCAAATTGAAGTTATATTGGTTAGTAATTAGACCAACTGTAGTTTATGGCTGTGAAACATGGGTCCTCAAAGAAAGTATTAAACAAAAATTCTCTGTGTTTGGGAGGAAAAGATTAAGGAAAATATTTGGGCCAACTAAGGAAGCCAATGGTATTTGGAGAATTAAAACAAATAAGGAGTTGAATGAATTAATTACACACCGGAACATAATAAATTATGTTAGAGTCCAACGATTGAGTTGGTTTGGACACATAAATAGAATGCCCAAAACTAGCATAGTATAAAGAATACACAAATGGAAACCATTCACAGGAAGACCAGCTGGAAAGCCCAAGTCTCGATGGGAAGATGATGTCAGGAACGATCTGAAGAAGATGAAGCTTATGAAGTGGGCAGAACAAGTACAGGACCACCTTAAATGGAAGGGTACTGTCGAGAAGGCCAAGATTCTATCAGAGCTGTAGCACCATAGAAGAAGAAGTTTACTCCGCACAAGACCCAGGATTTCAATAACTGCCCATCACTTAACATATTCTGGGCTGATGACTTTCGGTGATGTCTGGTTTTCCCAGCATCATGATGTGCATCAACTAAAGTCATCTTTGGCACCAAAGGGTTTATAAGTTCTGGGAGAGAAGCAAATATAGAGTGTGACAGGTAGGCTGCATGTCAAGACACATGTGTTGCCCACATACAGCAGTACTGCTCAATTCTCATTACACTACTGGCACTAAAAGCCTCACAAAACAGCACAGTGCATTGAAAATTTCAAAATAGAAAACACAAGTGCCTTTACCAGCACAAATTTTAATGAGGACTGAGTTCTCACAGCAATCTCCCTTATTATTCCAGTCTTCTTGGATGTTCCCCCATGTTGATTAGTAACCTGTCACTGACACTTAAACAGATTATAGTGTCTTTATCTCCAGGGTCAAGTACTCTTCGTGCACTGTCTGACCCTGAAGATGAAAGCACTACAATTCTATGAAACATCAGTAATGTTTCAGCAATCAATACAGTATAACACTGGAGAAGACATAACTCTGTGGTATGAAATTTTACTAGTGTCTGTGAAAATCAGCAAGTAAAATGGAAATGACATTGCAAGACAAAAATTATGTTGCAGTCCAAGCTGTTCAAGTGAGTGGGATCATAGGTTAAGGTCAGTTGTGGATCAACAGGATATGACTAACTTAGCAAAGATGGCCTGCAACACTGTGGTATGAAGGAGGCTGTGCATTCTCAATGTCAGATAGTAGAGATAATTGCACACACAGTCCAAACTACCATCAGGAGTTGCCACTCCGTCATCAGTATGGAATGAAGATACTGCACGAAGCATGGTGAAGCATGAACAACCACATAGGACCAATGACGGGCATGATGGGCACAATGCAGGAGATAACAATATGTACTTTCCAAAAGCTTGTCACAAGGGATAACAGCTGCCATCACCCGTGCAAAACCCAAAGCAAACAATTCCCACCCAAAGAAGTATGCCGCACAGTTGATTGTTATCAATGTCTGCTGCTTATCTCAGGTACAGATAAGTTGCCTGTCATAAGATTTTTACACAACACCTTACAATTCTTGCATAACCTATAACATTAAATTTGGTGTTAAGATGATTCCAGATTTTTTGTATGTGTTATAACCACCATGTCTGCTGCATATGCCTGCAAACATTTGAGTGCTAAGATCAGATCATGTTCTGCTATTGGGTACAAATTTATAAGTGTAACACTAAGGTTGTGAGGTATGAGGTTCTCACAGGGGTGTCAAGGATTAAGGATTCAAGTCTTCTGAGATATTACATTGTGTTGATGGGTAAATAGTTACCCAAGTCTTGGAGGAACATACTCCTTCTGTCTTTGGCATAACCTTGAAGATAGAGGCATTACTTGTATCTGAATTGTTGAATGCTACTCACAAGTAAACATGGCATTAAAATCCCATCTTTAACAAAGAGGTTACTAGTACCATACTACACTGGATATTATTTTTCATCTCCAAGTTGTAAACCTCACATTTACATCATGCAGTTAACTAAACAATGCTGACACCAAACCACAAACAACATATACATTTTTACCCAAATATACTTTTTTTATACATGGTGCATCACAGGAAACGGATGTTTTTGAAATGGATGTTACGGAGCAGGTAGAAGGGGTAGAGGCTTGGGTAGGGGGCAATGAAACTTGTCAGGCCATTCCATTTCAGTTGACGTCATGCCACAGTGGACATTAGAGCATCATGTGTTCGCATACGAGTTTCATAAAAAGTGATCAATCGATTATTGAAACTCAGCGGCTCTTTCGTTGCCGTTCCAATATCGGGCATCATAGGAACATTCCAAGTCGTAATACCATCTTGAGGTGGGTCACATCTTTTCGAGCAAGGGGAACAATAATGAAGAAGAAACCACCTGGTCCTGTCGCAACTGTACGAACCCCGCAGAATGTGGAAAGATTGAGAGAGGCCATCGTGAGGAGTACAACCCGTTTTGCTCGGCGATATGCTGTCGAATTGGGAATGAGTGAAAGCACAGCAAAGCGAATCTTACACAAAGATTTCTGATTCCATCCTTACAAAATGATGATCGTTCAGACGTTAAACAAAGGGGATTATCAACAATGTTCAGCCTTCGCCGAGCTAATGCCTGAAATTATCGTAGAATATGAGGACGCGATCATCATGATGAGTGATGAAGCACATTTCCATCTAAACGGTTCAGTAAACAAACAGAACTTCCAATACTGGGCCCCACAAAATGCCCATGAAGTGCATGAAAGACCGTTGCACAGCCCGAAAGTGACGGTTTGGTGTGCTATTGATAAAGTTGGCGTCATTGGTCCGTACTTTTTTGAGGAAAATGGGATTACCATGACTGTAAACTCAGCTTAGTACATCGATATGATCAACAATTTCTTGGAACCAGAACTACGGAGCCAAAGGATTAAAAACCAAAATGTGTGGTTTCAACAAGATGGGGCCACCGCTCACACTGCCAGAGCCGCACTGGCTGTCGTTCGAGCCATGTTCCCTGATCGCCTCATTTCACGATGTGATGTTCCCTGGCCTCTTCAGTCACCCAACCTTTCAATGTCACGTGTATACAAAGGAAAGCCATGAACATTAGGAGAACTGAAGGGTGCCATTCACAAGCAGACAGGGGTGATTAACCAAGAACTGTTGGAGAGAGTACAAGCAAACTTCTGGGAGCAACTACAAATGTGCATTCTCCAAAATGGTCATCATTTAAGTGACATAATTTTTCGTACATAAACAGCCTAAAATGGCATGTAATAATGTACATTTCATGATACTATATGAATTCTACACTAAAAATTAATAGAGTAATATTTATTTCAAGAGCGTCTGTTTCCCGTGACACACCCTGTATTTTGATGTTTCCAAATATGCACAGATCTTTCACCTTCTCTTACCTGATGAACTGTTGCATTACTTTCTCGTCTATTAGCTTCAGTATCATCTACACTAATGTGGAACCGTCTTTGAAATTCTGTAGCTGCAGATTCTAGACTACGCTCACGGACTTGATCATTGTAAGTTCCAGCATTGCTGTAATAAAAATACACACATGCAGTCAACCATTCACTGCCAGATTTTGGAGCTATGTAATAATATGTGATGCATAACAGACTGACAAAAACCAATACTTCAAGATGGTTAAATCCTATTTTCAGTATCTGTAGGTAAGAATAACAAGCAGTCAAAGTGCGACATGAAGATTAAGACTCGTGAAAGCTAAGACAGAACACATAACATAGCAGTGTAACAAACTAGACAAAGGAAGGAAAAAAATATATAACAGAAGTATAATGAATGGACTTCAGTGTATTAATGTACCCACGGTCCGACAATCAGACATCCACGAATATATATACACACACGTGTGTGTGTGTGTGTGTGAGAAAGAGAGAGAGAGAGATAACAGGAAGGCCTTGGCTCCATGGCTATGCAGTTTTGTATTACACAGTTACTGGGGTGCAGCTTCTATTGTGGGTACAGCATTTACTGACACAGTATTTTACATCACAAACATAGGTAATACAACGTTTGAACACAGATTCATCATTTACAAAAGGACAGAGCCTGTTTAGAAAGAGGGAAGAGCGAGAAGACCATAGAATTCTACATATGTTAAGTGACATCAGGGGAAAAGAAAAGTCCTGTTGAGGTATGAATGTTAGTACATATCTGTGAAAGTATCAAACATGTTACATATCACACAGAACATTTATTACAACACTTCATACACTTACTCTGCAAAGCATGTCAGATTCTATGTACCTTTCCCAGTCAGTGTCACTGTCTCCATCTTCACAGTCAGTGCCTTCATCTTCTTAACACTCACTCCTAACATCACCATTCTTTTTACTGTCATTCCAAAATGTATCACCATCAGTCCCAACCAGTGCAATGGACATAAGCACTTTTTAAAACCTTTCACAATTCTTTCTTGTGATATGCGCTGCCATGCCATTATGATCCACACTGATTAAATACTACATTTGCATTTCTTGGTTTATGAATGTACTTGGGCCCATTAAGATCAACAGTTTTCTCCAAAGATGGTGCCAGTGATGTTAAGAATGTAAATACATATGGTCTAGATTTTTGTGTCATGACTGTTGTCTGAGTTCACGGCTCTTTTTATAGTTTTTAATTTGTGGATTGGTCCAAGTATTATTATTGAGTCTTGTAGTTAATTTTTAATTTCGCAATAGCCATTTTCCTGTTACTACTCTTGGACTAGATGTGTTCTCAGGTACATAAATTAACAAGTTACTGTCTCTATGGTGCCCAGTGATTGAATATAAATCAATTTACAGGGTCACCCAAGTTAGGTGGTTCTTTGCCTGATTAAACAGAAATACAGCCGGCTTCCAAAACATTGTGCTTCTTTAAAAAATTAAGCGATGGACAAAGTCCCAAAAAAGAACACCGCGTCAGTTAACTTAGTTGTGCAATGTTCTCTCCTATGGATTTCCTGACCCCTGAAGATGGGATTAATAGGTTGTCTCAAAACATTGGTAAGGAATTACCACTCTATGCAACGTAATATCTCAGAATAGCATAGAACTCACACGATGATTTAACCTTTAAACGCCTAATGCCAATTAAAGTGGTTGTACCACACCACTAACCTCTAAAGTTGCATTTTATATATTTATTCAACAAATATAGGTACTGAATATTTTAAATATGGTATATACTCTCCGTTTTTTCTCTTCAAAATGCAGTTTGTTTCATAATTCTAACATATTTTGTTCCTGTATTATTCACATTTTATATACAGGGTGTGCTAAAATTAAAAAAATAATTCTGGCGCCAAAAGGTTAATGATGTAGGCCTTTGTTTGGCTCTGCTCGGTCCAGTTCGGGGCTTCATACATGAATTTCTGACCTCACAAATTTAAGCGCCAAATTTAAGAAAAAAATCTCATCTTGCATTCAAGTAAATACAATATTTGGCCTAATCAAAGGCCATAATCCAGCAACTGCATGAATCAAATGGGGAAAACTATGCACCCCCTCAAAAATCTGAAGACATAAAGTTTAATGATTCAGCCATTCTAACCTTTTCCTAATATGTGGAACACAAAACAAATTATTTAATGTGTAATTTACAGTACCACGAAATTACAGTTTTTGAATACAGTCCAGAAAATGGTTTCATTATGCATTATTCATTGCACAAGCAGTGTCACAGGGTATACTTAGTTCAGTTACTGCTTTATGAGCTGATCAGAACTAACAAAATTTCATTTTTAGCTGATAACTTTATAAGTTATTACTACTACTACTACTACTACTACTACTTCTTCTTCTTCTTCTTCCTCCTCCTCCAATGGCGCTACAGCCCAGGGTGGGCCTCCGCCTCCTTCAAGTTTCCTCCATCCTTTCCGGTTTCGGGTGGCTACTGTCCAATTTCTACATCCTAGCTTTGCTACATCTCCCTTGACTCCGTCTTCCCAGCACAACCTAGGTCTACCTCTGGGGCGCTTTCCTCCTGGCTCACTAAGGAGGACTCTCCTGGCTAAGTCATCGTCATCCTGGCGCATGACATGTCCTGCCCATCTCAGTCTACTCAGCTTACAAAATCTCACAATGTCTTTCTCATCATACAACTGATAAAGTTCTCGATTAGTTCTAATTCGCCATTCTCCCTTATTAATCACTGGGCCATAAATTCTCCAGTGGATTTTGCGCTCAAAAATACTAAGACGATATTCATCTTGCTTAGATAGCACCCATGTTCCTGACCCATATGTAAGTACCGGTCTAATTAATGTTTTGTAGAGGAGTGTTTTGGTCTTCCTGGTTATAATCCTTGATTTCACATGGTTCTGTAACCCATAATATGCTCTGTTGGCCAATATCAATCGAGCATTCACTTCTACTGTTCTATCATTCATTTTATTGACCATTGTACCCAGATATTTAAAATTTTCCACTCTCTTAAATGTGCAATTTCCTATTACAAGGTCCTGACGCGGTGATGTGTCCTTTCCACTGTACATGTATACCGTCTTCTCTTGATTTATTATCAATCCCATATTTCTTGCAGATTTCTCCAAGTTTAAGAAGGCTTCATAAGTCCAGGGGTTGTGCGTGCCATTAAATCGATGTCATCTGCACAGGCCAAGATCTGTACGGTCTTAAAGAAGATGGTTCCTCTAGCTTGAATGCCCGAGTCCCGTATAACTTTTTCGAGGGCTATACTGAAGAGAAAGCATGCCAGTGCATCACCTTGTTTCATTCCATGTGTAGTAGGTATTGGCTCCGACAGATAAGACTGAATTTGGACTGAGCATTGGTCATTGTTGTTTTGACCAATCTTATCAGTTTAGATGTATTACCAAATTCCGTCATGGCACAGAGAAGCTTCTCTTGATGGATACTGTCATAGGCTGATTTAAAATCAATGAACAAATGACGTATTCCAATTTGATTTTCGACTGTCTTTTCCATAATTTGACTCAAGGTAAGATCTGATTGATCGCTGATTTCCCTTTTCGAAAGCCGCATTGATATGTGCCTATAATTCTTTCAGTATATTCTGAAAGGCGGACATATATAATATAGGAGAGGACTTTATAAGCTGTGTTATGTAGTGATATTCCCCTGTAATTACTACAGGTCATTGGGTCACCCTTCTTCAAGATTGGGCATATTATTCCAAAATTCCACTCATGAGGTAGCTCTTCATTTGTCCAGATACCAAGTATTAATTGGAGCATCCGATTTTTAAGTTCTATTCCACCTTGCTTAAAAAGTTCTGCCATTATTCCGTCTGCTCCCGGTGCCTTATTATTTTTGAGCTTCTTAATAGCTTTCTCCAGTTCTTCGAACGTGGGGGGCGGTTCATTTCCTCTGCTACTGGTCCTTCTACAGACTGTGTATTTCCATCTTCTGCAGCAGCATATTTCCAGTTATTATTTTTGTTGAGGAGGTCATCAAAATGTTCATTCCATCATGCCAGCACTTCATTTTGATCACAAATGATTGATCCATCCATAGTCTTACATATGTTCACCCTTGGTTTAAATTCTTTCTTAGTTTCCCCAACTTTACTGTGCAGCTTTCTAGCCTCCCTGGTATCATATAAATTTTGAAGTTCTTCTAATTGTTTCTCTTCCCATTCTCACTTTCGTTTATGTATTTTCTTCTCTTTTCTTCTTTTCTCCTGGTATCTGAAGACTTTATTCCGAGTACCATATTGCTGTTGCATAATTAAATATGCCTCATTTTTTTCTTTAGTTGCCTTTTCACAGTCCTCGTCAAACCATTCATTTCTCTTACGCGATGCCCGTTTTCCCAAAACTTCCTCTGTTACTTGCTGTATGGTAATTTTACATAGGTCCCATTCTTCTTGTATTGTTTCCCCACCAGTACAGGGAGATTGTTTCAACCACTCCTCTAGTCTCTTCTCATACATGTTTGCCGTATTCTCATCTTGTAATCTGGATACACAGAATTTACTTATCCTCTCTCCTCTTAACTTCTTTACGTTTGATATTCAGGCTCTCATTCTAGCTATCACTAGATAATGATCGGAGTCCACATTTCCTCCCCTGTATGATCTGACATCCAGCAGATCGGACATGTGCCTGGCATCTATGACCATGTGGTCAATTTGGTTCTTAAATGATCTGTCTGGTGCTATCCATGTAGGTTTATGTATATTCCTGTGTTGGAACATTATGCTGCCCATCACCATATTATTTAGGGTTGCAAAATGTATTAGGTGGTATCCGTTATCATTTGTATTTTCGTGTAGACTATGTGATCCTATTGTTGGATGGTATATTTCTTCTTTCCCTGCCTGCGCGTTCATATCTCCCATGATAATTTTAGCATCGTAAGATGGGCTCTCATCATGTTTTCTGTAGGAGGTCACAGAAGCTTTATAAGTTATTACAGACAATGAAAACAAAAGTCCTTACTTAAAGGCAGGCCTTTCCCATTGAGTGGAACGTGCAATATGGTTCACATAGTAGGTGCGACCATTAGCATCCTGTCGCTCTTCCCACCCATGCGGCAGAGACGGCAACTGCTCCTGGTTCTGGACAAACACCGGCTAGACAACAAGCAGATCTTCAACTCATTCAAACAAAAATGAAATAATATTACATCTATTAATGCCTCAAATGTCAAAAGAGATAAAAGCAAGGATTACACTTAAACTGGATTAATATAAGTGTAATTTTTATAAACACACATGGACAACAAATCAAACGCAAAACTGAACACATGAATCTGAAAATGTATGACATAAAGAAAAGCTATGTGCAACTGACAATGCAGTTCAAATCCTAACATTGCAAAATGTTTGTATCAGGTAATTTCCTGCTTGTGTAATAATATTTCACAAATTCTTTCACAACACGGTAAAATAATACTGGCATCTCAGTGAAACAAAAAATGACAAAGAAAAAATACTTTTACTACATATTTCAAAACATGATATTTCAAAATGATCAGATATATGAGGAAAAATTTTCCAAACACTGAAGAACTTAAATGCAAGTGAATAAATGTGGGCACTCACTCACTCAGTCACTCAACCACTATGGAATCTGGCAGCATCAGCTACCAAAGCATTGTGTAAGTATATAATATCCAAAAATGTATTTTAAGTGATTGGGGGGGGGGGGGGGCATAAACACCCCAACCTTAAAAAGGAAGTTTGGGCCGCAGGTTTTTTCCAAACCCCCTACAATTACCCCCCCCCACCCCCCCACCTAAAAAGGGATCCCCTTCCCAT
>Ga0123354_10011225_pt1 | contig 13824 bp, 10 predicted proteins | sample TergutLab28metaG_2_FD_97872 | JGI IMG/M metagenome (GOLD analysis project Ga0123354, IMG submission 97872) | Labiotermes labralis P4 segment gut microbial communities from Petit-Saut dam, French Guiana - Lab288 P4 | ecosystem: Host-associated > Arthropoda: Insects > Digestive system > Gut ... | reverse complement strand
CCTCGTTATGCAGTCGCCTCCATTCCCCCGTTACCTCGTCCCTCCTAGGTCCAAATATTCTCCTCAACACCATGTTCTCAAACACCCTCAGCTTCCTTTCCTCCCGCAATGTCAACGACCAAGCTTCACACCCATCCTGAATCTATACAGTGAATTTAAATGACACACTCTTCGTAGGCTCACGTGTATAAAATAATCAAGACGTTTCGGGAGTAGGCGCTTCTGCCGTTTTCAGGTGATTGGCTGCTGTTATATTGCTTTTGCTTTTTGATGATTTTTATATTGGCTTGGCCGTCAAGACTGAACCCTAATTCACCTTTGCCCTTTTGGTGAAAGCTGACTTACATTATTCCATAGTACTTTGTAGCTATGTCTGGTATGTACCTCGATAAACAAATGTCGCCTGCCGAACTACTGTGTGGGTTGTTTATGTAAACATTCTATTTAAAAAAACCAAAGATAAATCACCATATAGGCCCATACACCACAACTGCACTTTAATTAGATACAATGTACAAATGTGTGGTATACCCCCTATTTCTTTTCGCCGTTCTCTCTACCTTCTGGGCGGTATGCAACAAACATCGTGCATTCCTTGATGGTGATCTACACAGCCACAGAAGAAAAAGGGACATATCCCTGAAAATGAAGAGGAATTTCTGCAATAGATGTTTGTTTGCAGTTCAAATAATGACTATAAACATGTACAATCTATACTAAAATGTAAGGGTATGGTTCACCCTAGAACAGGCCACGAAGGCCCAGAAGGAAGGAGATGTACAACTCTACTCTTTCTTTAACGTCGGCGCTAGATGGAGTGGGTAGTCATCGCGGGAATGACCCGGTACCCAGTGGTGTATAGGAGGCAGGGTGGGCCATAAGTCCGGTCTGGACGTGTGCGGAAAATCTCGCAGCCATCGGGATACGATCCCCGAACCGTTCAGCCCATAATGAGTCGCTATACCTACTGAGCTGTCCCGGTCGACGCATTCTGTACTACGTTTTTTAAAAATTTATAGTCATTTTAACGATAATATTTTAAATCGGTTATTGCACATCTATGATATAACTAGATATTATTGTATTTCTCCTTGTTTGTGACTTGCTTTGCTACACGCAACATGGATACATTTAACAAGACAGGCAATGCACTGAGGCCTGTAACGTAACATTCAGGCGCGTTCGCATAACCATTGTTGCCGTGGAAAGGCAATAAGGATTACATTTTCGACATCCAACATGCAGTGCGCATGCGCCATATTGTCAAATGTATCCTATCCGGCTCTACAATATTTTTCCACATTATCTTCTAAACGGCACGATTTTTTTTGGAAAAATGTTATTAGCTTAAAATATGTGTTTTGATTTTCTCTACAAATTTGTCTGAAATATTTCTCATTCTAAGAATAATTGAGCTAGATATTGTCATAAATGTACAAAGGTCTTCATGTACAGTGTCCGTTATTATTGTTAGATTTTAATGAAACTTACAGTTTCTCGACAGATTTTAGAAAAATACTCAAATATCGAATTACGTGAAAACCCGTCCCGTGGGATCTGAGTTTTTGCATAAGGACGGACGGACAGACAGACATCCGGACATACAGAAATGACGAAGCTAATAGTCGCTTTTCGCAATTTCACGAACATGTCTAAAATCCAAAGATAGATAATACGTGGTGGTTGTAAATCCGGGTTCGAGAGGCCACAAGTTTCGAAAAATAATGCGTTAGCGAAAGAATTCGCGTATATTGGCACTGTCAGTTTGCCACATGTGCCGTAGCCACGTGCTGTTGAAACCAGCTGTCTTGTTCGTCACCTTCCAACAAGCATATCAAATGCGCAGTCAGCTCTTGGTAACTCTCTGCTATTTTCGTTCTTCTGAACAAAATGGGACCGATTTTCATTCATCAGTAGCACGTAATACTCGGACTTCTCAGAAGTGTATCGGTCTTCCATGCAAAGTGCGTGGATTTTCAGCGCTCCAAATGCTGCAGTCTTGTCTATTAATATATCTACTGACGTAAGACTATGCTTCGTCAGCAAAGAGAAATCGGTAAAAGTATCTAAACATGCATTTTCGCAAGTTACGTTGCATTTGTGAAAAGAAAAGAAGTATTTGCCCTACGGCTGTTGAACGAAGGCTGGAACGTCACTTTACGAAATCACATGACTTGCACGGGTTCTGCGCTGATATAGCCAGCTGAACTTGTTCAGTTACAACCATCAATTAATATTTAAATGTCGGTTGCGCGACATCGCCATGCTTTATGCGTCTGTACATTCTAGTTTCAATTTCTGCCGCTGGGAGGTACTGCTCGCCTTTAAGTTTCTACTGACCACTGGTCACTTTCTGCCATCTGCCGGTCAGCGTCAGGAAATCAATAAGTTATTGTGGAAATAGTGCGGGCTGCGGCGGATGGGGTGTAGCTAGATAGAAGTGGCCTGCTTTGAGGGCGTTTACTTTTTGTGTATTGCAAGCTACTGAAATTGTCGTTGGAAGGAAGGGGACAAAATTGGCAACATGTGTGTCAAATATCGATCTAGGCATGTTTCACAGGTGGTATTTATTTTGAAAATGATTGTAAGAAATTCTGCCGGCTACTGCGGGAGTGTAGACATTAAGACAGGGCGTTCTTGATCTGAAATCATAACTCGTTTCTCGTGTCTTCTTTGAATAAGACGTATTGTTCAGCCTAGACGTCAGCAGTAGGTCGACTCTTTCTTCAGTTGCTGACTGTAATCTCTGAAGTCCAGTACGTTGTTTATCGTCAGATGGTTGAGAACTATGAAGAATAACTTTAAAGGATGTTAGAGGAAACTGTCGTGACCTATTTTAGGATACGCTTCCAGCATTTGCCCAGATAGACTAAGAGAAACCAGAATTCCTCCAGATAATTGCCGAAAAGTTACTGTAAACTGAGTCGTGAGTGATTTCTTCTTGTCTGAGCTACCGATCTAGTGGGCCAGGGCCTCCTCATTAGCGAGGCTTCACGATCACACTCAGACACACCACACTCGGTAGGACTCCTCTGGACAAGTGATCAGCCCGTCGCAGAAGCCTCTACCTGACAACACACAACACTCACAACAGACATCCATGACCCCCCCGCTGAATTCGAACCCACAATTCCCAAGCGAGCGGCCGCAAACCCACGCCTTAGATCGCGCGGCTAATGGAATCGGCGACAGCGTCATTAGATGTATAACGAATAAATAAATAAATAAATAAATAAATATATATATATATATGTGTGTGTGTGTGTGTGTGTGTGTGTGTGTGTAAGGACTATTACACAAGTACGTAAGTGTTTAAACGCGTTCGCATCTATGCCTTCTTCCGTCATTTTATCACTGCCTGTCTGTCCGTACGTTCGTCTTCCTGCACCCAAGAAAAAACTCAAGAACTTTTGAAAAACTTTGCATGAATTATATAATTGCACAATTTTACGTAAAGGCTGTTGAGCCAATTCAGTTGTGAATTCGGACAAAGTCCTGGACACTACATGTCCGCATGTATCCGCGGGTCACCAGTGTAACCTTAAAGACAGTGTCACCCAAAATAACCACAATTTGTTATTCCATGTGTCGAAGAGTGCTGTCTACATGTATCAGTCTTTCTCTGTCTTGCTTCAATGAATGTCTCAAACGTTCGAAGATTTCACACCAGCGTCACGGCCGTTCAGCAAGGTGGCTGGCTTCTTGTGTCATTTGTGGCGCAGCAGCGGAACACAAAACTTTGTTTATCTCAGTATTTAACCAACTTGATGCACAAAATTTGTTTCACAATAAGTTTCATTTCATGCCTCTACATGTTTCGAGCATATGTGTTCATCATCAGGAGGTCAAAATTGTATTACACAGCCTATAGGTGTGATGATACCAGAGGCTGTGTAATGCAATTTTGACCTCCTGATGATGAACACATGTTCTCGAAACATGTAGAGGCATGAAATAAAACTTATTGTGAAACAAATTTTGTGCATCAAGTTGGTTAAATACTGAGATAAGTATACTGAAATGCACGGTCAACAAAACGTCACTAAACTTTAGTTTCGTGTTTCAGGTCCTGCAGTGTTCTTAATTTTTTTTTTTTGTTGTCCACAAAATTCTTTAGTACCCCACAAACTAGGTTCTAAGGACGGTAAAATAGGAGGTCGGGGTGGATACTCCCCTTCTAAAAGTATGTAAACTAACTAACTAAATCCATAGAGCAGAGTCCATCCTGAGTAGCTACCGTTTCCTCAGCTAATCAAGAAATCCGTGAAATTTATAGAACCGGAAAGTTCGTTGCTACATTCACAATTACCGGCTACCCGTTCGTGTCCCGAGCCAGATCAATCTAGTCCATGCCACACCATCCTACTCCTTTCAGATCTGTTTAACCTTCCATTTATGGTTGGGACTTCCAAATGGTCTTCTGAATGACAATAAACACTTGGATTAAACCTACAAAACTTTACTGGTGCTTGTTGTAGTAACAACTAAAAGTTTGTTTACTTAGTCATCGTCAAATATATCAATATTCAGAGTATTTTCGCCATTTCTTGCGTTAAGAGTCAACGTAAATTTTATTAGCTGACCACAGCGTCACCTCTTTCTTTCACTGATCGTCCTCGTTGTTGTTCACGGCGTAGTGAACGCTTCTGTCCGGTGGGCATCTCAGTCGTAACGGCTGGGCCAACTAACTTCGGCTACTTACAGCTGGGTCTGCTTTTGTTCTTTACAGCTGCCTGTGAACTGAACTGTCGAACTATTCAGCAGATTGAGTACACAGATTCCTCGCATCAATGAAAGCAAAGGCTTTCACATTATATTTTGTTGGTTTTGTTGGAACGTAGTGGCGGGAAGGCCATTTTTTTTAAATTCGTTCAAATCTAATGGTCTAATATTCAAAATTTTTTTATGGTTCTCAGATATTTGGCTTCGAACTTTTTTAAAATGTAATTCGCTGGTAACTTATCGACCTGTCTCAGTACTGATCTAATGTTAACTCATCTCAAAATAGTGATCCGGTGGTAAAACGGCTGCGGCGTGGCGCTGACCACCTATCACCTTCTAGCGCCGGAGTCGAGAGTTGGTAGAGCTATACATCTGCCTTCACTCTGTGCATGCTGGGCATGTAAATGGACTGATTTTCCTTTATTATCCTGAGCCCCCCCCCCCCAAGTAGCTAGCCACAAGGGCAGCGTCACTAGGTGTCGATCAGGGGGCCTGCACGATTCAGCCCTCGGTCCTTTGAGCCACCAAAACTTGAATAATCGGGTCTTGTGGAGAATGATTAGTTCAACAAGAACACGATACAATTTTACACCGTAATAACAACTATATTGGTAAAATTAACAAGGCATAATGGAAAACAAGTGCAGCAATAGAGAAATTAAAAAAAAAAACATGCTCTTACTAACACGCACTCGGCCGATCGTGTTTCACGTAATACAGTGATCGAGCCTATCGGCTTACGTAAGTTTACGTCGTACATCTACCAGTACACAACGGCCGGTTCACAGCAATCACAATACAATGATTAAAACATCGGCCCCTCGTAAATTTACAATATCATAACATGAAAACATAGCCGATACAAATTACGTATTACAAAATGCCAAGCAGTCGGCCAAACACAACTAACGCCGTGCGTAACCAGAATACAAACAGAGAGTAATACAGTAACTAAACCTGGGTGTTTGACTCTTGCACAAAATGATACATATTACTCACGGGAAGGTACACCCGTATCAGCCCCTATTCGAGGCGACGCTAGGCAGACGTCGGGGGACATGTTCAAAGGAAACGAAAACGTCATTTCAAAAATACAAAGACCAAAACCAAACTTTTACCTTCCAGACATGCCCCGACTTCTGCGTAGGTCTCTCTTGAAAACAAACAACTGAAGTAGGAGCTCCTCGCTCCTTCCCCGGGCAGAAGTAGAGTCGGAGAGTTGAACCCAAGACGAAAAGGTCAAAACAGGAGTTGAAACAAGAGTGATCGAGACAAAAGGCGTTTCCGAAGAGGAAACCTCGGAAAGCTACGCCCATGCCTTTCACTTCTTCACAATGGCCAATCAACAGACGATAGCCTTTTAAGGAAAGATAAAGGGGAAGAAATGGAGTCTCGAACCAGGCCCTCCAGGGCGGACGGCTCAATCCTTCGAAATCTCTTATATTGTATTGGTATATATAGCCTTCGTGAGAGTGCAGTTCCACAAATCCCTTTACTTCATTGCATTTTGAAACCTGAGGAGGGTTGCAAAATGCCGTTAAGTGAACTCTTCACATATCGACCCTGATTTCTAGTCTGTAATTGTGTCCGACTTTTGTGACTTCCAGTTATATTAACTGTGTTGATGAACGGTCAAGCTTTCTGGGGTATTACGCTGTGCTAACTGATCGACGTTTCGGTAGAGTTTCTGTCTTCAGTATCAAGCACTTTGAGACACTACGCTTCTCAGAACCATCGATCCTCGACTAGGCAAAGCATGCCAGGATATTTATCTTTACCATTGTAGTCTGTGTGCTGGTATTGCTGACAGTTTTGTTGGTAACATTTTGATTAAAAAAGCGATAGATCTGTTTTGACACATCTGTTGGGCCTAACCCGGTGCAGTACAACGATACAAGTACTGTAGTTTTTCCACGCACTGCTAAGGTGGATATTCAGGAAGTGAGATATGGGTGTATGGACTGGATCGAGCTGGCTCGGGATAGGGACAGATGGCGGGCACATGTGAATGCGGTTATGAACCTTCGGGTTCCATAAAATGCGGGGAATTTCCTGACTAGCTATTAGCTTCTCAATAAGGACTCTACTCCATAGAGTTCCACGCAATGCTGTCCTTTCCCAAGCAGTAGGCAACCAGGTTATGTCTTGATTTTCTTCCCTTGCATTACATGGATTCAAAATTGCTAATGCTGGCAGTTTCTCTGGGCAGTTTTCAACTTCACTGCCGGTAATACAGTCACAAAACTCTTGCGTCAGCCATTAGGCTCATATCCTCGTTGGAAGCTGTACAGTTACGTTTTTTTGGGCGCAACAGCCCCCAGTGGACCAGGGCCTCCTCATTTACGAAGTTTCTAGATCACACACAAAGACGCACCACAGTCGGTACGACTCCTCTGGACGAGGGATCAGCTCGTCGCAGACACACTCACAACACACAATACAACGGACAGACATCCATGCCCCCGGTGGGGTACGAACCCTCAGCAGGCGAGCGGCCGCAGACCTACGCCTTAGTCCGCGCGGCCACTGGGATCCTGCTGTACGGTTGCTTAGGCATGTAAATATAAGAAGAAAAGTAAGGGCAAGAGAGAATAACAAAATGTAGAAACATTCCTGCATTGAGATTCGTAAAATTCACCTTAGAATTTGTGACAAACAAAAGTTACGACATCTTTAAACCTGCAACAAACAGTAAAACGACTAACAAAACCTTTTAACTTTCGAACACATGAGCATCCGAGTCATACTGTCATACTGTCATACGAACATTCACTGCACAATTAGCGCCTGTCTCATGAAGGCCCAATAGTGATATACTGACCATCTGCGGTCTTTCTATACAGCATTAACCGTTTGGTTTGCATAAAGGAGAGAGTCTGTGTTCTCTGTGAGGTATGAGTCGGATTCCAATGTATTATTATTATTATTATTATTATTATTATTTATGAGTCGTCGGCACCTGCCGAGCAACAAGCTTTTATAATTCCCCCAGTACTACTACTACTACTACTACTACTATTACTACTAATACTACCACCACCACCACCACCACAACCACCACCACCACTATTACTACTACCACCACCACTACTACAACTACTATTACTAGTAGTACTAGTAGTAGTAGTAGTGGTGATAGTAGTAGTAGTAGTAGTAGTAGCAGTAGCAGCATGCATGGACTGGATAGCTCAGTCGGTACTGTCACCCGCTACGGGCTGGACGGTCCGGGGATCGAACCCTAGTGGGGGCGAGATTTTGCGTATCCGTCCAGACCGTCAGTGGGGCCCACCCAGCTTCCTATACAGTGGATACCGAATGATTTCCTGGGGTAAAGCGGCCGAGCCGTGGCGTTGACCATCCACCTCGATCTTGCGCCGAGGTTAAAGAAAGAGTAGATCTATACCGCTACTCCCCCTATGGTCCTTCGTGACCTGTCCTAGGGCAAAATTTATACAGTGGGGTACCAACATGCCAAACAAAGACGAGCCTGCGATAAAGGGCTTGATATAGTATGCAATTTTCTCAAAACCGAGAAGTTACTGGCCCTAAAGCTAAGAACAAGGAGAATGCTTATTTTTAACAATTCGCGCTCAGAGGCAGTTTTCGCTTCTTCTGCTCTCCACGTATTAGACGAAAAAGAAAACTTTCGATTTGCCTTCTGTGACTGGTTAGTGCCGATCAGACTGGTTAGTGCCGATCAGACTGGTTAGTGCCGATCAGAAACTGTGTCGTTGCACATTCTGTTAGTGCTTGATAGCCTTTGGTAACGGAATTTAGCTCCTCAAAAAGGAAGAATTTGGATTATGAGAACACCATTGTGTGTGTGTGTGTGTGTGTGTTCTGAGCCGCATTTGTCACTTACTTAGGCTTTGAAGTAATACGAGGGTGAGTCAAATGAAAACCTTAAATATTGTAATGTAGTTTTGTGTTAATTTTTAAGGTTTTCAGATAGAAGATAGACGTTATAAAAATGTATACCTTATGTCAAGATAAATTTTTGGACAATTTAAAATATAATATGGCTGCCTTGCGAAGAATTTCATTAGGTATGATTTCGTGGCGAAAGTTAATGAAACCTTGGAATCAGGCATGTGAAATTGTGTTTGGAGATAAACTTTAAAATAAGCAAGGAAAACTCTTCTTAAGTAAAATATTACGAACATGACGACGATGGGCATCGTTCGTCATATGAGACATGTGATATGATATATTTGCTAACTGCAATTGTGTTGACACCCGGTGGGACTAGTACAGTACAAATTTACACACAAACAATTACACAGAACAACACAATTAACAACTTTGTTTGGAAGGCATTCTGGGATTCGAGCCCAGAATGGACAAACTAAAATTAACAATGAGCTAACCGCGTACAGTATCTGTGTTTTAGTTCCTTTGAAATCGTACAATGAAAGTGCTGGCAGAAACGCATGGATATACAACATTCTTATGTATATGTAATTGAAGACTTCTTACTGCTGGGACACAAAGTGGAAGACACAGGTTCCTGTGAAGCATCGCTGCTTATCTGTGACACCAAATCTCAGAATACAGCAGTCTGAAGTTGTCCTACACTTCGACGACGTATAGCGTGAGACGGACGGCGACGTTAAACTGAACCACGTAAATGTTTTAGGAGACCATTTCAACTGACTGTGTCACTGCTTCGAGCAGCTATACTTTAGGGTGGCAGCTGACGGATGACGGTAATTTGGAGTCTGAAAATTGCACGGAACAAAGTTAAAACACACATAATACAACCACAAGAGTGTTTTACAAACGTGCCCCTTGCGAACCGTCGGGATCAAAATTTAGGAGCGCCATGTAGCAAGTGTGGAGAAAATTATGAATTTACTACTAAATTTTGATCGGAAAATCTGGAGAGAAGAGAACACAAAGGAGGCCCTTGCGTGTGTATAGTATAGTTTACTGTATTCAACTGGCTCAAGATGTCGGACAAAGAACACGTTTAATTGTAGGTTGTCAACGAAACTGCCGATGATGCAGTACTAATGCTATATAGCGTTCAAAGTTTGGATATTAGTGAAAAATGGGTTGGAGAGCTTGTGGCCTAATTTAAGATATTTTCCAGGTACTTACCTTAAGAAATTGTAGGAAGCCTGGGGAAATTCAGTAAATATAGTCTCTGTTGCGGTCGAGATTCGAAACCAGCACCCTGAATTCATGTCAAATTGTACCTCTTGATCCATCACGTTCGTTACAATGCCGTATGGACAGTGTAATGAAATCAAAGATCTATACAGAAAGCGGGGAATTTTGTGAAGAGCTAAGGGAAAGCCAGTTTTTAAAGATCTCTGCTTTTTTTGGAGTTAGACGTATCAGAGGTGAGAAGGTAGGGTGGTGTAAATAAATGTATGCAGACGGCCCTACAGCTGCAGTGTGATCGCGAACACTGCCAGGCGTCCGCGTCAGTCCACGCCGCGCGGTCAGTCGCACCACACAGCTGTCTGAAAATCATGGAGTTGAACACAAGACGTTTACATTGATAGGACTCCAGTGTATATAAGATGATCGTAAGTTTAATATACGTCAGTGGCAGTGCGTCTCAATGTGCGGGCTGTAAGGTGTTTTCTAACAGGTCTTCAGAAATCACTGTACGTTTAAAGGAAAGTAAACAGCGCATTCGTGATGTGGTGTTTAGGTACAAACATTAATTTATACCTTATATCTAAGAAATATACATATACATATATATACATATATGTATATATATATATATATATGTATATATACTTGAAATTGGCTCTGATGCCTTCGTATCATTTAAAGCAGAGTGACAGATATGTAACTCCATCATTAAATTATTTTTTATATAGTTTCCTATTATTATTATTATTATTATTATATTATAAATTGCGTTTACATTCCTGAATAACATTAACCTACTGGGCTTTGTGAGGAGTTGCAGTTGGTTTCTTGAGATTTTCTCTCGATTTCCAATTATTTTTAATGGACTGTCCATTTATCTGTCTTATATTATATCAATTAAATATTAATTTAGTGTGAAACGTCTTATAAATAGGGAAATTAGGGATTATACTGCAAAGTTGTTATTGTTTTTGGAGAGCAGTGATGAGTAAATTTTGAATGATTGCAGCGGTACTGATGACAAATTATATTTCTTTTCTTCATTCAGAATAAATGTAAGGGTATTATTATTATTATTATTATTATGCCATAAATGAGAGTTGGAACCTAAAGAAAATCCAATAGTGTACAAAATTTTAACTTGATGGATAATACTGGTAATTAAGGTAATTAAGTCAGCAGGTTTGTCCGACATGTTAATTTGTACCTGATCACACACCCTCTTTTCAGATATCAGTCTTCAGAGTCACCGCCTTTACAGCTGGTTTTAAGCTTCGCGTTTTGTACTGTTTCGGTCTACACAAATTTTGTTTTGAATGCAAAAAATATTAGAAGAATGCAGCCAAAACAAACTTCTTTTGAACTGGTAGATAAAAACAATATTTCATTCTTATGTTTTTCCACCGTACTTCGTAATAAATTATACATTATAAACCAACAAAACGCACATTTTCTAAATGATCATTTTAAATATTTTAAAATATTTAAAATATGAATATTTTAAATGTTTTAATATTTTAAAATATTGATTTAGAAAAAGGGGCATTTTGTTGGTTTATAATGTATATTATTTCATTCATTGTGCGGTTCCAGTAATTCTTGTCCTAACGGAATTATATTCCAGGTTAAAGAAACCTTTAGCACGCACATGACCTTGGGTAAGTGTGCGCATTCACTGAGTATGTTGATTTTTTACATAGGTCTGCATGTTTCTCAGTATTTACCGGGAATTATTCACAAAATGTTAGTGAATTTGAAACCAATAAATTTGTGCATGTCGATTTATGTAGTTTTGGAATTCTATGTGGTAACGTTATCTGTGTGTAAGCCAAGTCATGTTGGGGAGTGGAGGAATTTTGCCACGCATTCTTGTCTCGGGACTAGATGGAGGTGAGTTTTCGGCATAAGTAACAGCCAAATGCTTCTACTTATTATATTTGTGATTTAGTTACAACGATGGTGTCCATATCTCGGATAATGTGACGCAGAATGATAGAGCTATTGGCGAATAACAATGATTTGTAAACAGTGTAAAATTGAAAATGGCATAATTTCAAATAAGCTTACTATCCCGGTTTTGACGTTCAGGTGACCGGGTCATCGTGATAAATTCTTATAATAAAACCAACTAGATGCACTAATTTCTCAAACTTATTTTTGGAATAAAACTCTACATGTTTCGGACAGTTTCTCTGTCCATCATCAGGAGTCTGCCACTGTACACACAGAAATGGTATCTGTCATACAGGTTTACTCGCAAACTGTCAGCAAACCTGTATGACATATACCATTGTTGTGTGTGCAATGAAAATCTCCTGATGATGGACAGAGGAACTGTCCGAAATACGTAAGAGTTTTATTCCAAAAGTAAGTTTGAGAAATTAGTGCACCTAGTTGGTTTTATTATAAGAATTATATCCCGGTGTCTTCCTGTTAGGACTGAGAAGAGCCATGAAATGCCTCGCAGGATAGTAGATGGATCTGACACTGCTCTAAGAGACACGCACTGCTTTTGTAGGTTCCATTCTTATACGAATAAATAATATTAATTTAAGAAATAAATATTAAAATAACAAGTTCCCAGTGCAAGTAAAAGATGCAGCTTTCAATAAAAAATTTAAGTCGGAGCGAACTTATGTGGTATTTTGCTTGTTATGAAGCTTGTGATGGTAAGCCGAGTTAGAAAGTAGCATAATGCAGCAGAATCCGCCAGTTTGCTTGTCAGTGAACAGACAGATGACTTGTTCAGTACTGAGAGGCATCATACAACAACCTTCACCTTTTTAAGTTCACGTAGTACTGACGTCACTTCCGCGAGTTCATAATGTCAATGTCATATCTGTGCTGCAGTCAGCGCCCTGTGTCAGCCTTGTTGTGAATTTGCCGTCATTTACACGCACACATAACACGCTCTGAAACTTAATGTTACTAAATTCCATAAAATGCCAGATCCTCCTCTTCACAGCATGTGTAGTCCATAGGGCAGCCAGCTTCTCGGCGTACCATTTTGTGGTACGCCATTATATTCGCCACTAAATTAAGTATGTGTTGCTTATCCATAAAGTTTCAGCAGTGCTTCATAGGTGGCACCACTATGGAAAATTTTAGGTGGCATCAACTTGTAAAACACATCAAGTAACTGAACTGATAATTTATAATTCTTGTCTTCTGTTACTGATTTACAAGCCATGTGATTATTGATGTTATTTGTTTTGTGTGATGGTGACGAACATTTAGCACGGTGTACGACCTTCTCCAAATTAACAGGATCCCTACTCCACACATCCAGTATTTACTTACTCACTTACTTAATTAGTCCATGGTGCAGAGTCCTTCTTGAGAAGCTAACTGGTTTGCAGCTAGTCAAGAAATTCCCCGCATTTCACGGAACCCGAAGGTTCATTACCGCACTCACAAGCGCCCGCCACCTGTCTCTAATCCTGGGCCAGCCCAATCCAGTCCATATACCCACATCCCACCTTCTGGAGATCCATCCTAATATTATCCACCCATCTACGCCTAGGTCTCCCCAGTGGCCTCTTTCCCTCCGGTTTCCCCATCAAGACCCTATACAGCCCCCTCTCCTCACCCATATGCACCACATGCCCAGCCCATCTCATTCTTCTCGATTTTGTCACCCGCACAATATTGGGTGAGGAGTAAAATCATTTAGCTCCTCGTTATGCAGTCTCCTCCATTCCCCCGTTACCTCGTCCCTCCTAGGTCCAAATATTCTCCTCAACACCATGTTCTCAAACACCCTCAAGCTTCCTTTCCTCCCGCAATATCAACGACCAAGTTTCACACCCATACAAAACAACAGGCAAAATTATAGTTCTATATATCTTGATCTTTAAATTTTTGGATAGAAACCTGGAAGACAAAAGATTCTGCACCGAATGATAGCAAGCATTTCCTGACCTCAGTCTGCTCTTAATTTCTTCCGCAATAGAATTTTGATTTGTTAAAGTTGTTCCCAAATATTTAAACTCT
>Ga0123354_10011224_pt1 | contig 13825 bp, 12 predicted proteins | sample TergutLab28metaG_2_FD_97872 | JGI IMG/M metagenome (GOLD analysis project Ga0123354, IMG submission 97872) | Labiotermes labralis P4 segment gut microbial communities from Petit-Saut dam, French Guiana - Lab288 P4 | ecosystem: Host-associated > Arthropoda: Insects > Digestive system > Gut ... | reverse complement strand
TCTGCTAAACTCACTGCTTGGGTTGAACTAACACTATGCCACTTGTGCAACCGTATACATTTGGTACAAAATATAAAACCCTTTCTGCTAAACCCCAGTACCCATAAATTAAAATATATATACAATGCTGCAGGTCAGTTAATACTCAACAGCCTACAGGCTGACTGCAGGGCTCAATTCCTGGCAAGAGCAGAAGTCCACTTCAGAAACTCATGACAGCACGAAAGTGTGAACAAAACGTTGATTATTTCGGGAAGCAAAAACTCAGAAAAATTAAGCTACTGTTACATGCATGGAAAATCCATTATGTGGGGAAACTCCAAACCAGTGCAAACTATCAACATTACTACATACATAAATTCCATGGATCCATGTGTGTCACAAAGGCAACAGGATGTGGAACAAGTCATACATACACAATTATACATAACTTTTATGGTGCAAAATATAACAGACATTTTAAAAAACAGTATTATAAATCATCTTTACACATAAAAAAATTTATGCACAAAGTAAAAGGGGTGTGTATTTAAGTATTTTCTTATGGACACTTTAAATTCTTAAGGACTGTCACACTAGGTGGCATATGATGAGAACTCTGACGCCAACATGAAACGTACATTTTTGGAAACAAGTTACTTTCGCATTTGGTCACTGAAGATTGTGCTTATTCCTTGTATTAATACTGTGTACAAATGAATTTGTTTGAAAATCTTCCTGATTATCGATAATGAAGCTCATTAATGGACATACATATTGGTATGGAACAGGCAGAACCTCTAATTGTTTCAACACACCTCTTGATGAAGTTCTCAGTTGTGCATCGGCCATAATTCTGACGATTTTTTTCGTTAAGTGAAAATCTTCCCACTGTTAGAAGAGTTGCCCCAAAAAATGATTCCACATTTTACAACAGAATGAAAGTATGCACAGTAAATTGATTTGAGACTGTTTATTTTACTGATATGGACCAACTACCAAACTGCAATGCATGCTCCAGTTAACTCAGGAATCAATTGCTCAATATGGTTCTTCCACTTTAGGTGGTTCTGAATTTGTAAACCAAGATATTTCGTATTGACAATCTCTTCTGTATACTTCTATATAACCAACACATAATGTAGAATGTGATGAATTATTTGTTATACATTTCATTATATATGTTTTGCCTATATTTATAGCTAACTTACTGGCAGTAAGTATGGCATGTTGGAAACCAACATAGATAATTCTCATCCTTCGCGGACTAAACCAAATGCCTGATTATAGAACCTTTGCTAGGGTAAAGGAAAACACTTAATTTTCAGTGATGTTCTTCTGCATGGCTATACAAATTAAATAACAACGCAGATTTTCTCCTAGAGGCCCTACAGAGAAATTGGTCTGTAAGTGCATATGTGCACAGGTGCATGCATGTGTGTGTCCACAAATGCACATGCATTTACATAATAAACTAAATAACAAACAGAACACAAAATCAGAATCAGCTGCAATCAAAACAGTTAAATAAATCACCTAAAACTGCATATAGCAACAACAAAAATAAGTCCACTTCTTACCACTTCATGACAAATTCAAGATGAAAAGGTACTAAAAGTGCCCATTATTATGCAGTTGGAAAATTCGTGATAGCATCTGAGGAACAGGACAAAAAGGGTAAAGTATGCCATGAAGGCATATGCATATGGAGCACTGTAAGTATACCTCCACCTGTTCTTAGCCTCAACAACAGATGGAGGCAAGTGGTAAGCTTTACAGACTGACCACTTAACTCCCAGCACCCACCAAAGAGGATGGATGGCCCCCAGAAGCAGTCTGGACACTAGAGAAGAGAAAAATCTCTCCATGATTCCCTGGCTGTCCAGCCCATAGTGTAGTCACTACAGCAACTACACTAAGCCAGCTCCTCAAGGTGAGGACACACAAAACAATAATATTACCACATATTCTGTGTATGGCATGTGGTCTTTTTCTGAATACCACAATCACATATGTTTCAAAACACAGTGCTAAGGAAAATATTTGAATATATGGAAACAAAGTACACTAACAAAGAGAGAGACAGAAAGCAATTGAACATTTTTGAATGGAAAGTGTAGAGAAGAATTTTAGGCCCAGTATATGACAATGAGAAAGAAAATTGGAGGATATTAACCAATAAAGAAATTTATGCAAGTGTTAAAAAAACCTACTGTAATAGAGAAAATAAGGTTAAATAGATTACGTTGGTTTGGGCATGTACAGAGAATGGAAGGAAATAGCATTCACAAAAGGGTATTATATATGAATTTGATAACAAGATTGAGAGGTAGACCAAGAATTGGATGGCAAGATGAGGTGAGAGAAGATGGAAGAATAGTTGGTGGAGAAGGGTGGCAGGAAAAAGTATATAACATGGAAGAAGCTCCTGAGAACGGCAAGGAATAGTTGGATTCTGCACATGCCAACGGAATGAATGAATAAATGGACCCAACGTAATAAATATATTAACAGTGATGAACTCTGTGATTGATATGAGTCAGCCAGCACCACAAGGGCAGAAAATCTCAGTAGAGCTCTTAACAGAACAGTAGTCATGGGGTAGCATTTTCTTCAGATACTATGATTCACCACCAGTCTCCAAAACCCATAGGTCAGTAACACTAAGATGTGTAGTAGGACTGACAAGTGATCACAGTGTCTGAGACAAGCCTTCACCTCTGATCTGGCAGTGTGCAGGACTCAAACAGTTTGAAGTTTAGTTCAAAGTTCAGTAACAACCCCAACCTGTAAGCCCCCACCAGGTGGGGCACCCACTGGTGAGCTTCACGACTCCTGACTGGAACATCAGCCGGAACAGAAGCCAGCGAACAAGCCAAAATGAAATTCCATCGTGAGGAACTACAGTGGCTGCTCGGCGTTTTGACTGGTACCGGTACCGCAGTGGTGCCACCAAGACAGAGAGGAAACCCGCTTCCAGCAGCAAGATATCCCTTAAAAAAAAAAAAACAAGATTTCAGAACATGGCAGTCCTCTTATGTATAGTGAACCCCTCCACATTTTCATATATGAGAAAAGCTTCCCAGTTTTGGAGGAAACGAATCCAATTTGAGACAAAAAGTTCCTCCACAACGCTGGATGCTTCCGTCAGTACTATACAATGTTACTATCTAGAAAAGGGTCCACAAATTTTCCAACAATCTATAAGTCACCTCAAAATTCTAGATGCCTATCTTGGTGATGTAAGCAAGTTCCGTACTGAGGACTTACAAAATTCAGATGACACCATACAATATTAGTTGCCTGTAATTTGTACACCCCTGATCTAAAAGACTCTACACTGAAGATAACAAACAGATTTAATAATTTAGAGATGTAGTGAACATCATTCCCTTCTTTGATACCATCATCTGTGCTTCTTCTTGTCCTACAATTTTTCGATTGGTTGGCAGCTTTCCATCTGGAATTGTTGCAAGCCATTCTTTTCATTGCTGTATGACTGTCAGCTGCTGTGTGTATGGCAACTTGCTGTAATTATTGTAGTCCAGGTCTTCCCACAGCCTTTTTTCCTGATATTGCTCCTTCAAGGATGTTTACTACAAACTCGTTATGCCTAACCAAAGAATAAAAACTAACTAAGATGCCACTTATTATTTTATTGTACTTCTTATAGGCTCAACATGTTTCGGACACTACTATGCCCATCATCAGGAGCTCGCGACTATAATGTTGATTACCACATTGGTCGTTTCATTCTTGGTTTGCTGTTCATTGGAGGTTAGGTGCGGTTAGGCTGGAGAGGTGTCTGGGTTACAGGCTAAAGCATGACTGTCGTGTTTTAGCCTGCAGCCCTGACACTACTCCAGTCTAACCGCATTTAACCTCCAACCTACAGCAAACCAAGAACGAAACGATCAATGTGGTAAACAACATTATAGTCACGAGCTCCTGATGATGGGCAAGTTATATCCAAAACATGCTGAGTCTATGAGAAGTACAATAAAATAATAAGTGGCATCTTGTTGGATTTTATTCTTCAGTTAACACAATGATGTACGGTCCAACAGACATCAGATTCATTATGCCTATTTGTATGCCCTTTCCATGAATGGCGTCTATATTTTAAAAGTAATCTTTCTTCTTTTGCCCTTTGAGAGACTTTATCATTCGCTATTCTATCTGTCCATTTTATTTTTAACATTCTTCTCCAGCACCACGTTTCAATGCATTTATGATCCTCTCTTCATTTTTTCCTACGGTCCATGTTTCTGATCCATAAACAGCAACACTCCAAATACAACTTTTTGTAAGCTTCTTTTTCATTTCCAAACTAAGGTTATTCGAACAGAGTGGTTGCTTTTTATTATTAAACACAACTTTAGCTTCTTCAATTCGCTGTATTATGTCTTCTTTACTTTTCCCATCTTCTGTAAATATACTGCCGGTACTTGAATTTTGGTACTTGCTTTAGGGCATTATCATCCATTTTAATATTAATATTTTCAGGATCTTTGGAACAAACCATAACTCCTGTTTTTTTCCTGTTAATTTTCATTTTGTAGTTACTTTTTAGAACATCATCAAGGCTCCTAATGTTCTTCTTAAAAAATGCATCATCTGTGCACGGGTTGCAAAAGGACAACACTGGAGCAGGGGCTTGTGGCTCCAAAGCATGTCACAGTCCTCTCTAATTGCCCAAGCGCACAAGACTGTAGCCCACACAAATGACCCAATGAAAACATTACTGCGACCCTGTACCTTTCTTTGTGAAACTTTCCCAACTTACCACTGAAACCACATGAAAGTCTGTCCCACTTGGTACAGGGAGTAGTAGAGTGACCACAGGCCTGCAAATAACGGAGCAGTACAGAACTTCTGCGAGACAAACCTGCAACAGGTAAAACCATTACTTAACTCCCGGCAGTTACCCCATCAACCAAGCAGTATTCTGAACAATAACAAAAACAGTAATCCTCCTAACATGAAACAGAGCTCGACCGGTAGAAGAACCGTACATCTTAATAGGACAATTCCTAACAACAATAAACTTCATACACTACATAGTATATTACACTGTTACGTTCGTTATTAATCCCACAGCACTTCCCTGAAAGGTGCACAGCTGGACAATAAATTCCCTCCTTGTCCAGTTTTGGGAGTCCATCATGTTCAAAGAAGACCACTAATAGACTTTATCATAAGCCACTTCACACATTCACATCCTCTTTCTCCAACAATTCTAATATTATCCTCTCATCTACCCTTATGTGTCCCAGCAGTCTTCTTGGGGTTTTCCACCCAAAATGTTCATGCACTTCCACTTCCCCCTTTAGGACTAAATACCCCATGAACAAAGAATACTAATGCTCAGTTACTATAATCGGATACAGTACGATTCCTTTAATCTGGCACCCATGGGACCAAAGAGGTGACAGTTTACCAAGTATTACTGCTTTTCAAAAACTACCCACACTGACCTCAGTTCCTACAGATAAATTTTTGTTATTGCTCCTATATTAGGGATGCACAACTGATCACAGACAGCTGGCAATGCAATGCTGCCACAATCACACTGCAGCTTTCACCATATTCAAGCCTCCTATCATTTCAAGTATCTGAGGAATAGCTAATGTTATGCACTTCCGCTTGCTGGCAGCACCTAGTTTTATCAACTTGAGATCTGTGGAAGTCATTATAACTGCTCAACGGGTTCAATAAATTCCTGGTAACACACAACAAAATCATGGAATCACTACACGTATTGGAGGTTAAAGAAGCCGGAACTTCCTGACCTAGGACCATTCTGCTCGAAAGACAAAGTATCAGGATTTCTGAAGTAATAGCTTCCAGATTAAAGGAATTATACTGTAATACTCTTAACCATTAACGAGTGCATAAACAATAGTCAAATCATACAAGTTGTACACAAAAAGAATAAAAAACATGTACCATTTTTATTACAAACATGAAACACAAAAATGTCTTCAAGATTTATCTGATGCAAAGCCACTAACAGTGAGAACAGTGAACTTCAAACAAAGCATCAGGAACAGTGGGAGAAGCTGCAATGCCGCTCCTTCCATACAGATTGCTCAGGGATGATGTAACATTCTGCATATTGAAATATGTTCTAAGAACCAACAACAGCCAAGATAAACACTCACTCTGCAAGAGGTGTGAGCTCATTCCACATATAAGTGGCAATCAGTTGACAAACTGTAAAACAGGTCTTGTAAATAAAGCCAACTTGGTGCACAATTTTTCTTAGTATGTTTATATCTTTTCTCTACATGTTTCAAGCTACTATGTGCCCATCATCAGCAGAAATAACTGTATCTATGTGATATTTGGTATCTGTCACTCTGTGTGGATGACTGTCTAAGTATGCAGGCGACTATGTGCCCATCATCAGGAGAAATAACTGTATCTATGTGATACTTAGTATTGGTCACTGTGTGTGGATGACTGTCTGGTATGCATACTAGACAGTCATCCACACAGAGTGACAAATACCAAGTGTCACATAGATGCAGTTATTCCTCCTGATGATGGGCACATAGTCGCCCGAAACATGTAGAGGAAAAAAATAAACATACTAAGAAAAATTGTGCACCAAGTTGGCTTTACTTACCAGATTATACAAGGATGTACGGTCAACAAAATATAAAATTTGTAAGACAGGTATTTAGTTATGCATCTGGCATAAGTGAAAACTAATGACTGCTTATATACTGAGGGACTACCATACAGTAACAATTTTACAAGTGGTCTCTCTCACCGTGCTCGCCCAACGAAAGCATTGTTACATTTTCCTTGTTTCCTCAGGCACGCTACATGTTACTCATCCCAACCTCCATGATACAAACACCTTATTTTTTTTTTATATATATGTCACCTCTGACAACAGCACAACTGTGTGACTGTAAATAATTCCAATCCCCCGTCACAATCTAGTGCCCATGTTTATCTGCATGCCCTGCCTCCAGCTACAGCCCTCATTCCCATCCTGCCACTGGAGCTAAAAAGTCAGCTGCATATCTGCCCTACTGCGGCAATGGCATCCTTCATCAGTGCCACAACTGGCCAAGTCAATGTAATTGCTAAGGTTAATCTTTAAAGCAGAGAAACAACATTTTATGACTCTTGTTCACGTGATGATTCGACAATCACACAATTTACCTACAGATACCTGTAGCTGCACTTTTATGTAACATCACTGAAAACTGTCAAGATTATATGAAACCAGGGGTAGATTACTGAAATATAGAGTATGGAGCACTGGTAGAATAACCATACTGTACTGTGACTGTAAGTGCAGACATTAGTTACCAGTTCTGACATGAAAAGTAAATCTCTCTAATACAGTGATACCTGGTTAATATATCAGTGCCTAAAATGTTTTCCTGCACTTGAACTCAGAATAGTTTAGTACCAAAATGTTCCCATCTTTTACACGTTGCCCTTTTAATGTTTCACATTTAAAAAGAATTTCTTGCTTAACAAGCATAAAAAAGTCATAATACAATAAACTTTTCACATATTTCAACATATTTCAGAATCAAAACCTTGCAACAATTTCCTGTACATTCAATCTGTTACCAACATGCAGTAATAAAACTAGTCTCAGTTCATAAAAGGTCATCTCCAACATTGCTTAAAAAGATAAAGCAATCCCACTACAAACCTGGGCAGGCCCCAAGGGTTCCAGGAGGTTGAGGCTCCCAGATTTCAAGACAATCGGCACATGAAAGTGATATGGTTGTCAGCCTTACGCACCAGCTGCCTTTACCCCCCACAAAATATTCCTGGTTATCATATTCTGCACCCATCCAGACCGTCCCTGGGGCTCACCCAGCCTCCTAAAAAATGGGTACCGGGTCATTCCCGGGGGTAAAGCAACAGGGGGTTGGCATTGGCCACCCACCCCTATCTAGTGCCGAGGTTAATAAAAGAGTAGAGCTATACCTCTACTCCCCCTCTGGGGCTTCATGGCCTGTTCCAGGGTGAACTTTACCCTTACATGACCTCTGCTCATTTCTGTTAGAGACCGAGTTAACCCCAGGGCCATACTGCAGCTGGAAGGGTTATGTCAATCGAAAATTCCAATGACACCATCGGGAATCGAACCCACGACCTTCCGGCTAGTAGCACAATGCCTCAACCAACCGTGCCACCACATGACCCTGCTCCCACCAGTGGTCAGGGGTAAACATAAGCAAACCAATGTTAATCCACAAAAACATGTGCCAGGAAACATCACATTCTGACGGTGCTGCCACCTACTGTATTTCCACATCTTCATTTCCCACAGCATGACATGAATCAGCAGGGTTTAATAGAACACTTAGTGACTGTTTTATTTAAGTTTCAATAATGTGAAGTATTCTGTGTACAAAATTTTCACACTATTTGTGTTCAGTTCAAAGTGCTTATATGTGCACGCAGTTCTGTCCTGCATAGCTGTCAATTATGGAACACATAATCAGTACACCTACCATAGCCATCAAAAACCTGAATACAACATAAGCTTCTCTCAACCCATAAGTGAAGCTAGACATTATAACCATGGTGGATGTTACTTTAAATTTTCCCTGCAAAAAGAATCAAGAACATTGCACTACTATGTCAAATTAAGTATCAGGTACCACGATTAAGTTCGCAGCATACTCAGAAAAAGACCTGGGATTTAAATTGCTGCCCAAAATTTTGCATGTTCTTGCAATTATTTTGGTTTTAATTTGGTATTCTCGGCATCACACCACATGTCAAGTGCACGCGACTCTCAAAGCCAAACAGTTAAAATATGAGATGCAGTACTGAGCCTTTAAGCGAAGAGCTAAGCCATAAAAAAGGTGACAACAGCACCATATACTAAGGAACAATCAGAATTTATGCACAGTTTGGGCAAGATGGGCCAATCTTCTACCAGAAGTGCCTATAACAAAAATCTTGTCCTGTGGTCAAGAATGTTTCAGAATCACTATGCAAGGTAAAGACTATGGTGAAAATAAACCACTGAAACCTTTGGCATCAAAACTGAAACACCAACAGTCCAACTTCGCATACAACCTATCTGCTAGCCATTTAAATATGTGAGCACAGTTTACAAAAATGTTTATGGTACAGGAGTGTTGTTATGGCATGAAGATGCAGTGATGGGGGTATCAAACAAGATGAAATAAGGGAAAAAAGTGGCATTTTGTGGGAAATAAGACAGAGACATTTCTGCATGTCTTAAAAAAATGCAGTGCATATTGTCAGTTCCAAAACACACAAAATAAATTTCTAAAAGATACAGAAATTTCAGATTTTTTTTTTTTTTTTTTAATTAAGGTCTGAGACCCCAGTTTTGCTTAGGGAGTTCACACATGATGTATTCTAACATCAGCCCATCTTAAGAAAGTGCCATTTAAGCAGTTAGAAGTTATAGATCTCTATCTTTGTCAGGCCCATACATCTGTCTTTCTCCTCTGCAAACAGGCAGCTCATAGCAAGACAGTCCTAACCCAGTCAGCACACCATTCATTCTCATTTTATAACATAAAGGAAGGAACAGGACACAGTTCCCACAATTAAAAAATAATTGACAAAGTGATTTCTGATCAAGAAATTTAAGACAAATAGCATTTTGAAATAATGTAAAAGGATTTTCTTTGTTTTTTATCGGTACCAAGACAGTCTGGGTACACTAGAACTCCAATCTTCCAGCAGTGATGAAGGGAGATGCAATATACAGAAAAGATAAAAATTGATTATTAGTAGCAACAGTACCCTTGCCTTGGTCTACACACTACAAGCTTTGTGTGAGGAATTTCATCAGCTGGCCACACCTCTTCCATTATGTACAGTAAGTCAAGTCACTGTATACCTACTGCAGACAAAGAACATATTCAGACAGCCCATAATAAAATACACTTCTCATACATAGTATAGTTATAACAAATGTTACAAATGGCCCCCCAAGGTGCTTGTACGGATGCAAGTACATGTCTGATCTTATGTGCAAAGGCACATGACAATTCAGCCTGAGGGATGTTCCTGACTAGAGCAGTAGAAGGTGCAAAGTGACTTATGGCTCATCATATCATACATTCTCACTGCACAAGCCTGCTGTTTATACACCATCAGTAAGACTCAGTCCTTGAACTGGAAGCCACATTGCATCGAGTCATGCTTTCCTCTGTTTATCGCCAGGACTGATACTCAGAAACCGATACCACTTCTGTCAACAAACTCAGCGCTATAGCCGAAAGAAAAACAAATGCCAAAATATAATGAACAATGAAAAATGAAGAATACAGCATAGTAACATTGTCCAAACCGGCTCTGCATATCACACGTCTCTTACTCAGTGGGTATACTGGTTATCTTCCAGAAGTAAAGTGGCCAAAGAGTGAGGCTGACAAAAGAGGCCATCTGGTGCGGAATTAAGAATGGATGAAGCTATACTTTACTGCCTTATACGTTTTCATCACGTTCATTGCTGTCCTACATATAGGGTGCTCAAGTCAGCAGGATTTTAAAAGCCAATGATTAGTACGAAATTTATACAGAATAATATTCTAGGAAAGGGAATGTTGATTTCAGTAAACAATCACAAAATAATACAGTTTTCTTGCTTAACAAATCAAATTCAATGAAAGTTTGCAATATGTCTTAACCCTGGGGCAGAATGATACAAACATTGCACTTCAAGGTTCTGGGTTCCATTCCCAAATGACACAGCATATGCATTAGCCAATTATGGCCATTCTTGTACAACCCCATTGGAATCCCCCCCTCCCCTATTTTTAAAGGCTCTACATGAAAAAATTAAATCCTGCAACTTACATCTAGGGTTTTACTGAATGCACTCAGAATTTAATTCTGGTACCAAAGGGTTGGGGGACCACGGTAGCACAGTGGTTAAGGTGCTGCGCTACAAATTGGAAGGTCTCTGGTTCGATCCCAGCTGGTGTCAGTGGATTTTTCATTGACATAAAATCCTTCCGATCGTTCTGTGGCCCTGGGGTCGACTCAGCCTCTAACAGAAATGAGTACCAGGAGTATTTCCTGGGGGTAAAGGTGGCCGGTGCGTAAGGCTGACAACCTACCACCATCCTGTGCCGTTGTCATGAAATCTGGGAACCCTAACTTCCTAAGAACCCTCTGGGCCTGTCCAGGCCTGTAATAGGACTGCTTTACCTTTTTTTACCAAAGGGTTGAGAGCGTTTTACCACATTATGGGTCATCCCTTATACTGTTTCTCTGAGCATGGCCAGCTATATTGCATATAGAGCCTGCATCTTCTGACACAACCTGCAACAGCTGCCATACTCAGGGACATGACAAAGGGGACATCTTTATAACAGAGTACACCGATTTAATAGTTGGTACATTCAGCTAATCTACTGATGCAATAACAGCTGCACAGGGTAAAGTGTCAAATGAGATGAAAAGCCAATAACATTTGATGAACTGGAAAGTAGTGATCAATGCCTATCTGACCGGACCATGACTCAAGAAAAACATAAAAATTCAACTTACATGGCAAAATAAGAAATGTGTACCACTCAAATATACCGAAGAGCAAATCTGCAAAAATCATTCGTGCTGTTGTTAACAAGACCTTGCAAAAACATGGCAGAACATGCATTCTTACCCTGAGAAGGCCAGAAAGACACCCAGTAATGCCAACACATCCATCATATATTCTGTGTCAAGACCAATGTAAGGGGCCAACCATAACAGTGTGGGTTTTGTGTGTATCCTTGCACTCAGGGTTTTAGCTTTGCTATCCAATTGTGTCCTTGCTGGAAGTACACCATTATTGCCATACAACCCTGAAAGTAAAATATCGCATGTTGAATTAGTATTGAATTAGTCACAATATCTCCAGTCAGTCACACTATGCAACCGATGAATATGAACTAATTCCATGCAGGGACAAGGACTGTACAGAGATTATTCTGTGTGTCTATGAAGTTTCCTATCCCACTGAATCCTGGTGCTCTTCCTTAGGTTTCCACAAGGCATAGCATTTCTACAGTGTCTCATGGAACAGTACCATCAGTTACCGAGTTTATATACTGCTGGTGGAAAATGAAGAAGCACCGAGTTCCAGCGGAATGATACGGACAGGGAAAAAACACAGTACGTGGGGTGGGGTGGGGGGACAGCCTGTCACAGTGACAATTTGTGGAGCATAAAACCCATGTGGATTGGCCTGGGATTGAAGTAGAGCCTCCATAGTAAAAGGGTGGCAACTCAGTACCTCAGCTACGACCCAGCTTTTGTGACCTAGTGATCACATACACACAGATTTTTGTTGAATTTAGCGTCATGCAAGCAAGCCCTCCTGCTAAACCACTGTAAAATGACTCTTGTAGTACCCATTATTTTTTACTAGCAATGTCATTCTACTGTTTATCCAGGGCTTAAGTACTGTAACATGAAAATAAGGGGCGGCAGACATGCAATCCTGTCATTCTTATCTCAGCATTGTTTGGGAAAGAAATTCCCAATGGCATACTACAGCTACCTTTACCCCTACGATGACAGGCAACAATATAGGTCAAAATCATGAAGAACTAAGGCAGCCACAGCACCTCAACGTGCAGTTCAGACCTCCCACCAAGAACTTATACATAATAAAATTTTAGAATTTGTTTGAGGTGAGACATCCCCGTTGTGTTGATCGAATCACAATTAGGTAGGAGTACAGCCAAACATAAGTTATAAGTTGTGTGGCTGTACTCCTACCTAATTGTGCTTCATAAGTTGTGTTATGTATAATTAATGAAACATAAGTCATACGACTTAATATTTTGAATGCAAAACAATCACCACAATAAACCAGTGAACATAAATTATGACGTCACTTTCTGCCCCTCCACTACCTATTACCAATGACGACGTAAGAGAAAGTTATTTAACCTACCCGGTATTTGAATGTATAACGATGTGAATGCAAACAAATAAACAATGCACATTCCACGCAGGAACAGATTGCGTGTATACCGAATTGGTACCATGTTTACGTCAAACAAAAATCAACTGGTATCCTACACTAAGCATACGCAGATATAAACATACACCACACAATATTCGATTAACAAGTCGTAGCACACTATCACACCAACAACCATTCCCTGCCGCCGTCCGGCTACAAGCGGGCCGGGACCCACGCCAAGCCATGGCTACCAACTTTAAAATCAAGAAGTTAGCGTCTGTCAAACGAAAATGCACAGAGCAAACGCCACGCGAAAAGCGCATGATGTACAATATTATGGGCAAAATCCTGTTCTTATAATGCGAACCAATAATTATACCCTGCTATTTAATATATTTAAGAACTCTTATATTCCCAAGAACCGATTGTGCCAATCACTTCCAATGTTACGCGTTGGTCCCCAGACGGAGGCTCTCTACTCCAAGAACGTGGCTGTTTTGCGTATTATTGTTAATAAAAAAAAATCCAAATGATTTTCAGGGTATTGTAATACACATGAATCTGTAAATACAGACATCATACACGCATAAAACCATAAAGTAACGTCCCTGTGTGTAACCATTGTAAGACCGAGTGAGAGTCTTGTATTTCTGTATTCAATGCACCAGATTTCCGACAGCATTGCTTTTTGGAAGGTTCCCAGGTTTCGAACGTTTGTCCTTCTAAGCGCAACATATAGATCTCATATGTGATCTGTGTTCTAGATAAAGATGACTACGGAGAACTGGCGGAATGATAATGACAAAAACAAAACCCGAAGTAGTCAGGGGGAGTTGCTATCATTCGGTGCAGAATCTTTTGTCTTCCAGGTTGCTGTCCAGGAAATTAAAGATTAAGATATATAGAACGATAATT
>Ga0123354_10011222_pt1 | contig 13825 bp, 10 predicted proteins | sample TergutLab28metaG_2_FD_97872 | JGI IMG/M metagenome (GOLD analysis project Ga0123354, IMG submission 97872) | Labiotermes labralis P4 segment gut microbial communities from Petit-Saut dam, French Guiana - Lab288 P4 | ecosystem: Host-associated > Arthropoda: Insects > Digestive system > Gut ... | reverse complement strand
GTAGTAGTAGTAGTAGTAGTAGTAGTAGCAGTAATAGTAGTAGTAGGTATTGATGGACCTGGAGATTATACCAATACTGATCCGCATATACAGTATTTATAGTTTCACTTCGTACCGCTCAGTACAAACACTCCGCTAAAGAACCCAACAGTTAATGTTGCAAAGGGAAACAGTCACATGGGAACCATACAGAGGACATACCTGCAATCTGTAGGCAACACCTGGGGTTTTTGAGTCTTAAACCTTGTAGCACATAATATAACGAATGGGATTTAAAAACTTAATTTGTTCACACATTCAGCTGTCACCATATCTGCATAGATGGATGATGTAAGTGATAACGAGCGGACTGAAAGAAGCAATCGCTGACGGGACAGGCAGACAGGCAATTTCTGAGCTAATGATTCTGTAACGGCCAGACACACCGCCACCATTGTGCGAATGACTGAACCGTGCTGACTGCGGTTGGAATGTTCACTCAAGCATACATCTCCAGTCGTAGCTCAACGCATCGTGGGTTCTAAACCAGTCTGGGGAATACGTGTGTGTACGATCCCTCGTCACTATTCAATCTAATTATCATAATTCATCTCCCACAGGACTGATCAAAATGCAAATATATAACTAGCTTAGCTAGAAAGCCTTGGGCTGTACTTCCACAGACCGCCACAGACCTAACACTTGCTTATGACTGTCCATGCAGCGTGTCAGTACCGTCTCATAGATAGCCAAACTATCATTCAAAAGCGAATACGATCGTGAAATTATTAGGAAGGGTGGAGTAAGTGAAAAAGAAACGACACTGTCAGTTTTAATTCATGTCTCTTAATTCGTATGTTACGATCCAGAAAATCCAAGAAATAAAGCAACCAGCATGATAGCTGTTGGAAACAGACGTGAAAATACGAGCAGGGAATAAAGGTATGTTCATTGACATACCTTTTTTTCGGTTCTAAGTACCTTGCGATTACATCCTACGCAGTTTACAAGTCGTCCTGTCGGTAATAGAGATTTGAATGGGTTAGGGGTCGAAAGCCGATTCCAGTCATCGTGCAGTCTAGAGTTTGGGTCTGCGACCGCTCGCTTGCTGGAAATGCGGGTTCGAATCTTGCAGTGACCATGGATGTGTGTGTGTGTGTGTGTGTGTCTTGTAAGCGTTGTTGGTTGTCAAGTAGAGATCTCTGCGCCTGGCCAATCACTTGTCCAGAGAAGTCGTACCGAGTGTGGTGTGTCTGAGTATGATCGTGAATCTTCAGTAATGAGGCGTACCCACCAGAGGATAACGCGCCATAAAAATAAGGGGGGTTTCGAAAGTAAGGAGACTAGAAACCTGTGGATAACTTCAGTCAGGGTAGTTTGCAACGATGCCGAGGTTCAAGCTAGATTTCTTCCGAATAAATATCTACTGGGCAACTGTCACACCAACCCGATATGAGCAGCGTCTGAAACTGACTGTGCTTAGCAGGACAAACCCGCGGCTAGAAACCACAGTGGGTAAACACATTGGCAAGACATGAAATTACATACTGCCGCGAGTTGACTCTGCGAGCTGGCGAGCAGAAATTCACAGCAGGCCCTTATAGCCGTTAACACTTCACATCAAACACGGTCAGTTCTAACCACGCAGTACACACTCCGTCTGGGTCATAAAAACCTGCAAGTTGATGCAACAGTACAGGGAAATACTCGTGGCTTGTTTTGAGATTCATTAAAAATCACAGTAGTACCCTCGGTGTGAAAAACGTAAAATTTTTTACTGTTAAAACTGGTGGTGCATAAACTAAATACTGGGGTCTTAAAATTGCAAAGGAACACAAGCGCCTTCTACTCCAGGACGCAGGACGCACTACAAATGTTACAACAAAAGCAAATATATATATATATATGCGCGCACACGCGCGTGCACACACACACACACACATATATATATATATATATATATATCTTACATGCATATAATACAGTCCCCCTTTTTTCTTAGTATGTCTATTTCTTTTCTCTACATGTTTCGGTCGACTATGTGCCCATCATCAGGAGAAATAACTGTATGTACGCGACGCTTGGTACTTATCACTCTGTGTGGAATGAATTCCATCCTGCATACCAGACAATCATCCATACAGAGTGACAAGTACTAAGTGTCGCATAGACACAGTTATTTCTCCTGATGATGGGCACATGGTCGCCCGAAACATGTAGAGAAAAGAAATAAATATATTAAGAAAAAATTTGCACCAAGCTGGTTTATTTACAAGATTATACAAGGATGCAGGTCAACAAAACATAAGAAAAAACATAATGTACACTTTAAGGCACTAAGTTATAAAATTCCCGCCACTTTTTCAAAAGTTGGCAATTCCGAAATCTTTACCAGTAGGCTAAATATTGCAATCCCGTTGCTCTTTCCAATAACGCCGTGAAGTTCTCAAGCACTCACGGCAGTTGTTGCTCAAATGATAAGTCTTCCTGCCAATTCCATCCAGTCCCACTGGCTCGGTATAAGATCTATCCCCCTTTCCCCTTCCGCAGATCCGACAGGTCAAATCGTTGCAAACTTGCTATATAATCGATACATTTTCTCCTCACTTAAGCATCCAACTGAATCTGTCACCCTCAAGATGGAGCCAGCACATTAGTCTGACAAGTCGGAACAAACAAACAAACAAACAAAATTACCCACACACCGCCAGTCTGTCACTGTCGTAGCTTAGTGAACGTGATTTAAAGTTATTTGACAAAGGGGGGGGGGAGGGGGGAGGGTTATTAAAACATCTTCTGTTGTGACGTGTAATTATTTAGTTTGGCGACTGAATAAAATTTGGCACATTCATAGGACCTCAGCGGATTCTAAGGCAAATACACGTCGAACACCGGAGGGTAAAGTAATGCATAAATTTGAAAACTGAGGGTATGAGTGCATACTGCTGTCCACACTTGAATGATCCTGTACGGACAAAAGGCCCTGTATTTATAATGGGTAATGGCACCATACGTAGCAGCTGACACCCTGAATTGCAGCAAACCCCGCACAACTGAAGTAGGTAGAAGAGTTGACAGCTTAACGTATCTTGGTTCATTGGCAAATGGCGACCAAAATGACTCAGAAGAAATTACAAGCCCCCCTATAGCCGCTAATAGATCATATTTTGGACTAAAAAGTCAGTTTAAATCACAGCTACTTTCCATGAAGATAAAAATTCTTATATATAAAACACTTGTGAGGCCACTACTAATACAGTATATGCCGCAGAAAATGATGAAAGAAGACCGAGCATTTTCGAAAGAAAAATCCTACCCAGGATATATGGTCCAATGTGTGAGGGACGGCAGTGGCGAAAAAGATACAACAGAGAACTAGAAGGGATTTACAATGAACTAAAAATAGTTAATGTAATAAAATCCAGCAGACTGAGGTGGGCAGGCCATGTAGTGCGAATGGATAAAAACAAATTACCTAAAAAGATATTGTGGACAAACCCTGCAGGTCAACGAGGACGTGGCCGACGGAAATCAAAATGGATTGACGGGGTAGAGGAAGACGCAAGGAAAACTGGATTGCAGAAACTGGAGGGAGAATGCCCAGGACAGAGGTCGCTGGCGACATTTGCTTGAGGAGGCCAAGGCCCACTCAGGGTTGTAGAGCCGATGATGAGGATGATGATGATGATGATGATGATGATGATGAATGGCACCATACAAATTTCTACACAATCTGTAAACAATGACAAGGAACTTAGATTTCATGAAGGATGACGACCAACTGCAAACATCATAAAAATACAGCACATAGTTTTCATGAACCCATAAAGTGGGTCGACACCAAAGACATACCGACAGACTGAACATGGGTGATAAAGTGACTCGATTTCCAGTCACCTAACGAAGCAGGTAAAAGCAAATACTGCACTTGATGTAAAGAAAACTTCCAATGAATGCAATATAAGAACACAGCAGCACGTATAGTTGGACAAACCAGACTTACTTCGCTTGTTCTGATTGTGTGTGGGTGTGACACAAGAGGAAATAACGAACACCAGTTGTCAGGTGCACAAGAAAGAGTTAAAAATAAGTGGCATTTACACGTACACTAACCAGCATATAAAATCATCTGAGGGTTCTTTTAGCGTGGATCTTCAAGGTCACTAGCCTCAATGTTAAATAATCCTTGACCATGCACTAAGCTGAAGTTTTTGAACCAATGCACAAATGTATGGTTCAAAGTCTTTCGTAATATATCCTCTGTAATGCACCTCCCTGACGATAGCCACAAGAGTGGCCGAAACATGTCGGAGGCATACTATGTTTTAATATAGGATGCCCTTAAATCGTTTATACGCATTTGTTGGTTTCGCCTCCGTATCAATTTATATTCGTTTCCAAATACAAAACTCGAAGCTAAGTAGACTTTACAATCCGCAGTTCGTCGCATTTTTTGCTCCCGCAGTACTTCACACCGACTGTACTAGGACACGTTACGTCACGTCAGATAGCGGGATATACAGTGAGTAATAAACGGGACAGTGTGTGCAAGCAAGCAGTTGTGGCATTATTTGAAGTACGCTGGCATTTTACTCGCTGCGCTGAGGAAAACCACGCCATTAACAGCCGTCGGGATCTGCAGACCATGACGTTCTGTCCCCCCCCCCCCTTCCGCGCCGCATCACTTTGCAGTAATCACAATTCACTAAATTTTCCGAGAATGAACAACCGAAAGTACAGAAATGGCATACCAAATACTCAGTTTATCTTGTAGTTTTCTTCCTCTCCTCCCCGGCTTGATATCAGCTTTTGCTTTTCCGTCTACTCTGTTTCGCCCTTTCCTCCTCTTTTCGTCCTTTTATCTTCTTTCATAAAAGAGATGGAAATTTCTACGGAAGCCACCCCATTGTGTTTGCCACTAAACAAAACACATTTTTTCATTCTAACACAACCCAAGTATATTTAATCAAACTGCCATCACAAGCATGCATCATGTTTCGGCCTGTACTTACGTCATCCTCAAGCAGTAAATGTAGGAAGGGACCCCTTCGTTTTGTATTGCATCTTGCTGCACATACTCTTCTGTTGACATGTCTGAGGATGGCCTCACTACAAGCCGAAACATGTAGCTTATATGTGAGGGCAATTTAATTGATTCAATTAAATCGTGTTGTGTTAAACTGAACAAATGTTCTTTAAATGATAGTGCCCTAAGCGCAAATTTCATAAATTTTAAAATTCTATTTGCGTCCTTTCTTCGTTTTTATTTTCTGTTCCTCACTCTCATTCTGCTTATTCCTCCCTTCCTCAACCCACCTTTTCCTCCTCCTCTCCTAATTCTTGTCTCATCATGACCTTCCTATCACAATCCAGTTTTTCTTTCCTTCCTTTCTTCGCCCTTCGTCCTCACACACACACACACACACACAAACCGATGTTATCTGCCTAGAATCGAAATACAGATAGCACAAAACATTCAGATATATTTGACTTCTCCTTCGCCTCCTCTTTACCCTGCTCTCCTTTCCTTCTACTCCTATTCTTAATTCTTTCACTACACTCTTTTTTTCCAAAAAAACTGAAATGGTAATGTTGCAGACGTCTTCACTGTAGGTGCTGCGTTCTAATTTCGACCGAGACGCCGCACATTACTGTCACCGCAGTAACAGTAATCATTGAGCATTATACCTAAACTATGCGGTCCCTGCTACGCACTCTTCTCCAGCCTGCTGCCATTTATTGCCCTTACATCCTCCCCTGCACCGCGCTCTCATAAATCTCTGCGTTATGTTCTCTCAGTGCTGACACTGCCTTACTTTATTCAATGACGCGTGACTGTTGATACCAACCTTGTCCCTGCAGGTGAACATCAGTCCTGCCCCGTATTTTACGGGTCCCTTGCCCACTGGACTGTAACATCGCAATTGTTACTATCTGCTGTTACAGTTCCACTAAACACGTAACGTCAGCACTGATAACTATCAAGTACCTGCTCACAGCTTTAAAACAGAACTGTAATGCGTAATTACAGCAGCCAAATTAATTTCCTACATGACTGCCTGCAGTAATGAACTCTAGCCGGTTTACGCACAATCTCACGGAACGTACCAAGTTCTGTAATCATTCGAGCAGAAACATCTTATAGATTAACATTTACAGTACTGCAGGACTATGTAGAGCCTCATTTATCACTTCAAACCTTAACATTCTGCTCACAGAATGAATTTGTGTATTTCGTCTGACTCTCGGTTTAAACAGTGATCAAGTTCCCACACGATACAATAATAAGTTATGTTACGTAATGCGTCGTCTATGAAGAAAGAAGTATTTACGTATCACCGGCAAGGACTTCACAATTGTGAAGCAGTGAATGAGACGTAGAAAGAAAGCGAAAGAAGAAAAGAACAAATAGTATTTTAATGCTTAGATCTTCTGAAATTTGCGTTTAGGATACCATCATTCGCACGAAGAAGGATAAAAGACGAAGACAAGAAGAAAGAGAAAGTAGTACGAAGGAAAGCGGACGATACGTAACTCAGATTTTAATGTGAAAACCTGTTGCCAGACGGTCCCTGCAAGATGCACAATACTGAAAGAACTCTAAGAGAATTAGGTTATGAGGATGTGAACCGAAATGAACTGGTTCAGCTCTGGTTGCAGGACCGGACGATGCCAAGTCGTGCGTCTCGCGCTGGGCGCCACGTAGGAACCACACTGTTCATGCACTGATGCGTGAAATTATGACGACAGTGAACTGTCAGAATGTGTTACGCATAGACTACGAAACTGAGGTTTACGTCCTGCCTGGAGACAAAGAAAATTCATGCACTGTGTGATGTGGCACTTCACAACTGTCCCAGTCTGATGCTAGCAATGTCTGGTACCACACGTGCTGAACAGCAGTTGACAATGTTCCCCAATAACCTACAACACACTTTTCACCTGCAGCTTTTTGATACTTTTCATACCTCCTTGACCTTCACAGTCACCGCTGCAACCACATATAAAACCTACCACTTCACTGGAAATCACGTTATAAATATCAGGATGTCCGATCCACAAAATGCGAAAACCAGACCAAATACATAGCCCGTTACGAATGCGTATCAATTGGAGGAGTCCGACATCCAAGCAAGAGCAACAGTCTATTTCCATTTTCAGTTGCTTTCACAAAGTTTCGAAAAGTGGCCGTTACCGTCGCAAGGTCTGTCCGTCTGTTCACCCGTCCATCCGTAAGATACAGTTGGGATCATCCTGGGCTGATATTCGCGAAATTTTACATCAGAGGGTTTTACTAACATCCGTCGACAATATCTAAGTTTAGTTAAACTGGAACAAAAACACATAGTCATCGCTACTTTTGTTACTAGCGAATTTGGCATTCAGAGCACCGTGTATCATGATATACGAGTATTCTTATAATGCAAGTCAACAAGATGACTATTTCTCATATTTATTTGATAAAGTACTGTACATGTTTCGGACAGGTCCACTGTCCATCATCAGGAGCACCTCAACACTGTATACACGCAATAGGTATTTGTCATGCTAGTTCTGATGGAGTTCCATCCTGACCACGCTAGCAGACAGCCAACAGAACTAGCATGACAAATACCTATATACCTATTGCGTGTATACAGTGTTGAGATACTCCTGATGATGGACAGTGGACCTGTCCGAAACATGTAGAGTACTTTATCAAATAAATTTCAGAAATAGTGCATCTCGTTGGCTTTCATTATAAGAATTTGTTACTAGAGTTATCATGATTGCCGTCGATAGCAATTTATGACGAGAATACTGGACATTAATACAAGTATGGTTTATTTCCGCATGTGATTTACATGACTCAGAATTATGGAAATAGAGGAACGTTCAATTACAATATCTCATACTTACTGGTTATGTTTAGGGATATGAAATTAGGTACAGAGATTTAGAAAATATCTACAAACTCTTATAATAAATAAGTCTTGAAGCTTTCGCGGCGACAGAATTCAATAAAATGTTCTCGGGCAGACAGCCGCCTCAAGATGTGAAGGTTCTCCGACGTTCCAGGGACTGGCTCCGTCCCCACCTTCAGGGTGTTGCTGATGGCTTGGTGGAACCAACTACAACAACTAGATGTCCTGTCTGCTAATGGGACACATGACATCTACTTATCAGTATCGGTTCTACCAAACCACCAGCAACACCATGAAGATGGGGGCGCAGCCAGTCCCTGAAACGTCTGTAAATCTTCACATCCTGACGCGGGTGTCTGCCCGAGAACATTTCATTAAATTCTCCTTAAGACAGCAGTTACAAAATACAGGGGTGCTGATAAGTCCTTAGCCCGACCAGGAAGGAAACAAGCTAATCTTTCTGTCAGAATTGCGTGAATTTTCTTCGGCGCCTTGCCTTGCAGGAAAAAAACTTTATGACAGCTCGCGTCTCGATGTTGTTGAAATCGCGCACGTCCGTGACATGCTTCCGAGCTTGTTTCCTTCCTGGTCGGGCTAAGAACTTATCAGCACCCCCCGTATTTCGACGACATAAAATGCATGTTTATATACATAAGACCAAGTAATAAGTTCTGCAGAGTCGCTTAACAGCAGACCCTTATACAAATGGCAATCTGTATTACGCGCAAAACTGTGCATAGTGACATACAGTGCGCTGAATCTGAGAACAGTCCAAGATGCAAAGATCCGAAAGCGCCTCCGTTCAGGTTTAGCCTATAAACGAAAGTGGGCTAAAATCTATGTTTTATGAGATTCGAACCCGGATATTAACAGTGATTATAGGCACATCCAACCTCCTTCACGATATCTTCCCACACATTTTGGACAATGACCTGCTGGTTAAAGCTGTTACGTTTTAACCCCCAAATAACACAGAAATGAATGGTTTATCCTGCGCTAACGTGTGTCCACACTGACGTATTTCCTGTTCCGCTACACGTTCTGACCAGCCAAGAATGTGGCGCACGAGGCGTCATGCTCCTAACAGCATGGCATAACTTGCCGTACTTGCCCAAAACTACCCAGTATGCACGTGGACTACAGGTATTTAAACATTTCTCCCGAAACCTGAAGCAGAAACCCAATATCAAATTTAATCGGAATCCGTTCAGTAGTTTGGGGTGACCTGAACGGGCAGATACAGCTTCCCCATTACAACGTTTTATGCAGAGTGACCACAGCGTGCATCAGATGGGAAACTGTGCGGATCTATCTAACGCTACTATGCTCTTATATATATATATGGCTTTGAACAGAAAGGAACTATAATTTACTGCCATTACTTAAACTGTACAGTTTATAAACACACTCTTCGACGTAGTGACGTAAATATTCCAAATCTGGAAGGTGGAATAGCTACTAACGCCTACTGCTGTTTCACGGAGGAGTAATGCGGCTCCACAACCAGCAATCACCAACACCAACCGCGGACATAAAAACAAAATAACACGAGGTACCCGTCAGACTGCTCACCACAGCTGACATCATAACTCACAATATTATCTTCTGTGGTTCGTTTATTACGTACGGTCGGTCCGAAACGTGGCGCGCCTTCCGGACTCTCCGGGTGGTCTAACTACCTAGCTGCTTCAGTTTATTCATCTCCACGGATCTCAGTGCAAGTCGATGCCGGATCAACGGAACAAACGTGACCATCTTAGAAGCCGGTAAGGGTGGAACGATACAAGGGCCACATAACAGATTCAGAAGTTTTGTATCGCAATAGATCTCCAGAACATAAACAACTACCTTTACTTTTTAATTACAGGGTTAACAACATGGCAGCTACCCGAAGTGTTTTGACGCGATGATGGTAACTTCACAATCTTTGCATTTCTATCTGCGAAGTGTGAAATAACCTACAAACTCTGCAATAGATAAGTATTGGATTGTCACTTGCATGTTCTTTGTATGTCAATGACAATGTGTCAGCCCGCAATAATTCGATTCCTCTGAAACTGATCCCGTTTCAGACAGTGCCCATAACAACAGAACTCTTGTAATATGTGTCTCTAATCTTGTCAGTTAATGGAACACACGCCCACCTTTCAATTTCCTCTTCATGTCCTTTCGCAAATATTGAGCTCTCGACCAACCAGACACATCTTATTCCTCTCTCTCTCTCTCTGCAGTGTAATAACCTGAATACGACAGTCACTTAAGTCAGTGCGTGTGAAGTTGCTGCGCGTTGGATAACTGAGATTCCATTTCCGGAAGGGACAGGAACTTCTTCCATTCGCCAAGAGTTACGCCGGCTACGCAGACCATCCAGTTTCACACCCACTGACTACCGCGACTTCTTTCTAGAGCAGTCAACCGTCAGCTCTGTTCAGGGAAGAGATGCGGAATACATGGAACTCTAACTTCACCACTCTGTATACTTCCATGATGTCATCTCTAATCACAAGCGGAATTTAACTCAGCCTTGCAGGTGTGTGTTGTGAATCAATAATAATAATTATAATAATTATAATAATAATCGTGAGCAACATACCAGGAAAACATGAAGTCAAGGAACTACAGAAAACAGCCATATTGGGCACTGCACACATACTTCGGAAAGTACTAATGTAAAAGTACAATAGATACAACACTGAAACTAACGATATAAGCACCATGAATAGTAACAGCAGAATAGCTGCAACACTGCATTCCCTAGGGACATAGTTTGTCTCAGGAATATAAGTATAAATACCCTGCATAAAGGAGATGATGATGATAATGATGATAATTATAATGATAATTGTTCGTGGTGGTGGTGGTGGTAGTATTGGTGGTGCTGGTGATGGTAGTAGTAGTAGTGGTGGTGGTAGTGGTAGTAGTAGCAGCAGCAGCAGCCAGTCGCAGTTAAATGGTCGACACACTTGCAAGACGTTCCAGATTGTACCGAAGGCCAGAAGGGCACATATCGTAACAGATGTCTTGCGATTTTTCTCAGTCCCTGCAAGCCAATAACGGGATAACGCCTTCAAATGAGCCGCAACCGCTTCATTTTGTGTGCGTGTTTTTTCCCTACCAGTTCGCAGTTCGCCATCAATCGCCCTACCATTTCCAGCTCTATATAATAGCAGTTGCTAAGACTGCCGTTTAATAACAAAATCAGCACAGTCCTCGAGGACAACAACACACGAACTGCCTGCCTCTGTGCAACCCCGAATTTTGTTACTGTCTTCGCCAGTATTCACAAAACTTACATCCGACACTACCAATGAACAAGTGGAGCTTTTGTTAACGTGTTGCATCAGTTCACTGTGCCAGCGCGTAGAGTATGTAGTTCATATTCAAGTCACAGGGCGTCAACCAAACGCATGGCTCCGGGCGTGCACAGTTCCATGATTTCATGCCTTCGTCTTTCGGGACAACAGAATATGGGAAACGCCTTTCAAAATGGAATTCTTTGTTTTATATCACGGTCTAAAATGTGTGACACCATCTCAGCTCCAACACACGTACCACATGTACAGTACATGGCCAATGCAACGACACCATGAATACGTACGGAGACTGGATATAATGCTCCTGTCCTTCTTAACTTGAGCAGCAGACAAAGGCGAGTTGTCAGCTCCCTGCCCTACGTACTCTGCTCCACAGGAAGTAGGTCCTTGTGCACGGTACCCTGAACCACAGTCGACATAGTTCCGGAGAGAACAATCCCTCCTTCTGCTAGAAATCAAACCCAGTACATCCAGCCCGAAATATCGCAGTATGCAATAATATCCTCGATATTATGTATAATGGGAAGGCGGAAAGCAATTTGACAGGCAGCGTAACGGCCCGATGAGATTACAAAGGAATCTGAACGAACTTTCTTTGCCCTTAGCACACTTTGCGAATCATCGTTAGACGTGTAGAAAATATGTGGATTAAAAACATAGCAACGAAGTTTAAATTCCATTACAGCACCTGTTGAGACGTACAGACTTACTGCCCTAAAATTCGTCGTTTGCGACGTCGCAGCAAAGCAAAACCGAGAACCGCCGATATACTTGACAGCGGAAATTTAGCCTTGTGGCACTGTGCTTCTTCGCAGAACATTTAGTGAATTAAAAAGTGTCTAAATAAAACAGCAGCAATGGCAGCCACACAGAAGGCCACACTGCCTGAACCAAGACTGATCTCCATCAAACAGACTAAGGAACACGAGGCTGAAAAAGTTGACTTCATGTGAAGCGCAGACCACCTGCAGAGAGATAAAGATGGATCACTATTCTAAATTCCTTGTACTCTTCGTAAGCAACTTAAGTGACGGACTGCTTGGCTGATTGCGTAATGCTGAGCATCGATGCCTTTCTTTTTCAGAACGTTTGAAGGGACTGGAAAATAACTTAGCCAGGGCTGAAATCGTTGCCCGGTTTCGTTCATGCCTTCCCACGTATGATTTAATTCTTTCCTTCTTCCTTTCTTCCTGTTTCGTTCTCTTGTTTGCCTATATTTTTCTTTATTTCTCTCTTCGTATTCCTTTATTTCTTCTAAGAATCATCAGCACAGGACTTCTTTGTTCTGACTGCTGTATGGTTACTTCCCCGCCATGCCTACTGGTCGGTCAAGCAGAGCAGCCATCTTGACAACCGGTATATCATTCAGAATTCCTAGGTGTACCCCAAAATCTTCTGAATAACAGGACATATGTTAATGCACACAAAGGACTGGGCGTTCCAAAAGAGAAACACATTCCTTCGGAAGCTTGTTCAACATGGTATGGCTGTATTCCCCTCACGCTTAGCCCTCCTACCTTCGTCACGTTCAATTAGGTGGAAAAGCACCAACAACTATTGCTCCTTACAACACAAGAATTTGCTGTGTATCTAGCAGTGGATTACATAGAAAGACATTCTCAACGGCCACAAAGCTGGTTGGACATGCCAATACCACACGCAAATCCCAGCACTTGGATCTCCATCACCACCCTGCAAGACTCTCAAATCTCGCAGATTTTCATGGAAGTGAAAATGCAGACAGCAGTATGGAAATTATGACGCCGTTTGGTTTGGTCACCATGCCGGAGGAAGCTAGTGACTTCTGCTTCACAATAACGACGCCGTGTCAGATTGTAAGGGGGCAATGACTTTTTTTTATTTTGGCGAAGAGTAAATTAATTTTCATGATTTTACATCATTGGAAATTGAGTTTTAATACAAATACATACAATGTTAAACATTAGAATAATTACTGTTCAAAACATCTAGGAACACAGGCCTATACATTCAATCAAATACAGTTCGACCTACCCTTCTAACAGGCCAGCCATTCTCGCTCTGCTTTGCAGTTATAATAATCAACACAAACTGCCATAAAATTTGATCGAACGAAAGAGCCCAGAGAAACAGTCAACTGACCGTCCCACTTCGGTCCGCAAACTCGAAAGGCTTTTCTCAAAGCACAAACCAGTGTACAGTGCACACACAACTTATATGTTGAAATATTTGTTTTACTCTCAGTTTGTTTCACTAACATAAGCTCTCTTGGACTGATAACTGTACGCACTTTGCTGAGTGAAAGTCCTAGTTAGGTTACACTCGCACAAGAAGCCACAAAGAAAGCAAGTTGTGGGTTAGGAAGGGAACAAATCAGAGTGTGCGCTATTACCAAAGTGTCACTGAGTTGTTAGCAGTACTACCTGCCACCGACACTGCTCTTACTTCCACATGTCAGTATCACCATTACCATCATTCCTACAGCTACCAGTAGTAGTCACCACATTTGCTGCCAAGATACTACCACCACCACCACCACTACTACTACTACTACTAATAATAATAATAATAATAATACCGCCGCCACCACCACCACCACCACCACCACCATGACCACCACCACCACCACTACTACGAAGCTAGTACGTG
>Ga0123354_10011221_pt1 | contig 13825 bp, 6 predicted proteins | sample TergutLab28metaG_2_FD_97872 | JGI IMG/M metagenome (GOLD analysis project Ga0123354, IMG submission 97872) | Labiotermes labralis P4 segment gut microbial communities from Petit-Saut dam, French Guiana - Lab288 P4 | ecosystem: Host-associated > Arthropoda: Insects > Digestive system > Gut ... | reverse complement strand
TTACAAACTTATCACAGACCTTGAACTAATTAGTCTGCCTAATAATAGAGGCAAAAGACCAAAATTATTGTCCCTTTTCTTTCGCTGTTTTCGCAGTATTTACTACTACTACTAATACTACTACTAATTCTACTACTACTTCTACTACTACTACTAATACTACTACTAATTCTACTACTACTAATTCTACTACTACTACTACTACTACTACCACTTTCAGACGCTGTTTTGTTATTATGTCTGAAATATTTTACGAAAATATTTGTTTTACCTTTGATGTTGACAGCGCATTTCGCACATTTCACTTCGGAATTTGAAGTCCACGGTCGCCTTAGAAGGCCCTTTTTAAATACTCGTCCAGGCTGAAATGTACAAGAAGAAGCTTGGTCGTACTTATAAGTCAATGTCAAACCTGAACTTAAATTAAGCGTACTTGATGGAATATCTCTCACTAATCCGCATTACAATTGAAAATATTTCTGAATACCTAAGAGATTTATTTAAGTTTTGCTTAACGATGCTGTCGGTAGATCAGACTGTACAGTGAAATGACAGAATGTACGTCGAACAGCGGTAAGTGTGAAAGAAGACGCCGTAGCACAATTTGATGAACCGTCTCTGAACTTGCCCGGAAGGACGGCGGGAAACTACGAAAACATCATTCAGAAATAGGTTTGAGCCCATAGTCACCCGAATAAGAAGTAGTAAGGCCAGACAGTTTAACCCTACGTGTATATGTGATCGAACATCTCATTTCTGTGCGTCAATCCCTCTGCTAAAAACATACCTGATTCCAGTTTCATATAGTTGGATATGATGATGATAATGATAATGTTACGATAATAAACACTGTCCTACATTCAGGAGGAATTTTATGATTTGTATTTAATTTATTACTGTCAAAATAGTGGCTTGTAGGAGGCTACGGCGATACACACAAGAAATACTTACATCATTTTGTTGAGTGCACGAGTTGTAATCATAAAATGAAATGAAATGATAATATTAAGCCGGATCTGCAGAAGACTGATAATGAAAATGTGAGGTTAATGTAACTACTTGCCTGTTATTTCAATTTTTTTATAACGATACTGAATTAACTCTCTGATTCATACCTGGTATCTGAGAGCTGCAGTTGTAACTGCCAGTAGCGTAGACATATCGTTTACACTACTGACCAGTGTGTTAATTAACTGCAGTGCTGCAGCCGCTGTAACCCTAACAAACTACGTTACTGCTGTATACAACATTCCTCCTTCAGAATCTAACATTTGCTCTCCTAATTAAGAAATTACACCCCTTTTTGGGATCTGTAGGTTCATTATCGTGTTCATTACAGCCTGCCACTAGTTGCGTCCAATTAAATACTGGCGCCAAAGTCAACACTTTAACATGTCGATGGATCTACACGTGAGGTCTGTTATTTTACACGGTCTTGTCCGTCCGAAATAAATTTATATACGTTCACATTATGTTACGACAGTAGAAAGTCGCGGAACCACATTTGAAAGATGTAGTAAATTTACGGCATATTCTGATGATGTGGTTATTATTGGAAGAAGCCTGCAAGATGTTGAGGAAGTATTTACGTTACTGGTCAAACAAACAAATAAGATGGGAATAGAAATAAATTAAAAAACACCATTTACGATTGCATCACGAAAACCTTACCATGAAAATTAATATGTAAAACTTTTGGTACACATAGTTTTGATACAGTAAAATACTTTACATATCTTGGTACAATTCTAACAAGTAAAAATAAATTAACATCAGAGATTGAAAAAAAAGAATTATAATGCAAATAGAGCACAATTCGTACTACTACTACTTCTACTAAGGAGCCAATCGGTACTCAGAGCAAAAACTAGAAAATAAAATCTGTCAGACGTTAATAAGACCTGTGGCAATTTACGGATATTGCTAAACGGCTGGCTGCTTTTGAAAGACAAATTTAAGAATAATGTTTGGGGGAATTAAAGTAAATTAAAATTGGAGAAAGCGATATAATAAGGAATTAAAACAGTTCTTTGGAGATTTATATATACTTTGATTTGTCAGAATACGTTAGTCGAATTAGATTGGTTGTGAGAAGGGATAGTAAAAGGAAAGTAATTCAAGTGTATAACAAAAAATCATCAGGGAAATCAACTAAAAGGAAAGCCAAAAATCAGATCGTGGAACTGCGTACAGATAGAAATTAATAAATAAAAAATTGGAACAGAGGTCAAGAAACAGAGCTTACTAGGAGAAGTATTTTACGGAGTAGAAGGTCCGCACTGGACTGTGGCGCCATCTAAGAAGAAGAAGAAAAAAAAACATTTTAAAACTATAGCAAACCAACTAGTTGCACACAATGTATTTCACTTGGTAAAATCACACTTTAAACCACATTAAAAGTCATAATCACCTCCTACATGTTTCGATCCTAATGGATCATCATCAGGGAGTTTTTACCAAGTGAAATACATTGTGTGTAACTTGTTGGTTTGCTATAGTTTTAAAATTGACAATATTGCACGGTGATAAAAATGAAAGAAGAAAATATGTTAAGCACTTAACTTCTGGAATGTTGAGACAATTAATGCCATATTCTAACGCATCAAACTAAAACTCCAAACTACAATGTACTTATAATTTTATTTTATAGTTTGTGACAAGTGTATTGCAATTTGTCTTTTGTGTCTCCTAATTCTTAAACCGACAGTGATTGTTGGCACACGTAGCGATGACCTGTGTATATGTAATACAAATAAGCACGGGACAATTGTATTTTACGAAAAAAAACTCTCGTCACTAAATCATAAAATACAAGACGCAACAATACGTCAGTTCTATTAGAATTTAAACGTATTTTTAAATTCCTGCTCTTATCGTATCAGTTCCAGCGCATGACACTTTGACAGGGCTGCATATGTTGTATCTCGCACGACAGACGCACACATTCCCAAATGCTATATATTTGTCGATAATGTAGAGGTGCAGAAAAATAAGCCATGTCATTTCTTTACTCATTTTATTTCCAGGGAACTGAACATCATTTGTAACAAAGTTTTTTTTGTGCCATCCATTGACAAGAAATAGAAGTAAAGAAAACATAAAAACATTACAAAACCACTAAGATAAAATTGTTTTTAACACTTTTTTCATTTATATCTCTTCTTCTGGACAGCTTGTAATGTCTATCTGCTAAACCTGGGGTAACATTTCCAAGAGACAGGTCACATAACAAAATAAAGCTATCCGCTATGTGCTACATTTTTCACTTCTTTTGTTCTTGATATCGAAAAGTCAGTGTACTGTAAACCATAAATAAAATGCTGGTTGCAGTTTTTCACTGTCACAGGAATAGGGCACGAGAGTATTGGAGCAGGGGTGTCTCTGTCCCTGGATCCAATGGGATAATGTGCCTTAGCCTCGACCTCTTCATTTCAGCTTCGACCTAAATTCCCCGTCTCTCTTCCTCGCTGAGACAGACACATACAAACCTTGTATTCTAAAATGTTTAACACCGCGTTGAATCCAGCAACATGGGAGTTAAAACACAGTAAAAAAGTTCTGCACAGTCGGAGTAATAAGAAGTATGAATAAGAGAAAGATTGGTTAGACACTCTTCAATCTTCATGGTTACACCTTGCACCGATGATACCAAATGCTTCATTTTCCAACTAATGTACTCAAATATATAAAAAAAAACGTTAAAATGTTAAGAGCCAATGAAACTTATAAAACTCGCTCCAACATGTTTCGGTTCACGCAGGAACCATCATCAGTGAGATACAACCAGTGCTTAGCTAAAATTACAAGTCTCGTTCAACAGTGCAAGTCGGTGCACCAACGCGTACTGTTGAACAAGACGTGTAATTTTAGCTAAGCACTGGTTGTATCTCACTGATGATGGTTCCTGCGTGAACCGAAACATGTTGGAGCGAGTTTTATAAGTTTAAATGGCTCTTAACAATTTAACGTTTTTTTATATATCTGAGTGCATTAGTTGGAAATAAAGCATTTGATTGTTTAGACACATTCAGAACAATTCTCAAGCAGTATCTGTTGTACAGTACAAGAGTACATGAGGCGTGAATTCAGTATCACTAATAGGTTTTCAAAACCAAAATGTCGTGGAAAGCTTTCGAGTGTCTAATCTTAGCAGAAATTCTAAAAGGTTTGACAGAAAAGAATAATGTCATACTGCGATAAACATAGAGCATCGAGGCGACAGAAGAAGTTGCAAAACGACTGAATCCTCTTCATACAAACAATGTCGTCAATTCACAAACTTCTAAGTAAATGCTGAAGATTATACTTAATGGAAATGCAATTTAAGTTTTCGTCAGTAAAATCACTTCATCGAAAATCTCGTTCTCTTATTCAGTGTGAAGAAATATCAATGCAAATAAAGTGCGAACAAAACTAGCATAACTAAATGTTAAAGAGGTCATTGACTTGCACAGATCCACTGGAGCGACACAAAAATACGATAAATAGGGGTAAAAAATGCACACAAAATTTTATTCGGAAATCCTACAGGCAATAATAAAAATTTTGCAGGATGTATGTACGAGTAATACGAAGTTGAGAGCTAGCGTCTTTGGGTTTAGCATACGCTCGAGTGAATCCGGTAATGAACATATGGCCCTATAAAAGACCTGAAATTTCTAGACTGTCTGAGTAACAAATAGCTTCTGAAGGACCCCTTGTATGGTTCGAGTTTATGGAAATTTGCAGATGAATTACAACATGGCTGTAAAATCTGCTAAAACACATATAAAATGTAAGCTTTCATGAAGCGAAGAAGTGGAAGAAACAAAAATAGGGCAAGAAAGTGAGGGATGTAGCGAAAACATTACCTTGCTTACAAGAATAAAAGCAGTTTGTGGGCTCTGGAACTTTGCAGACTGTCCATTCGTCGTTCCAAGTTCTAAGTTCGGTTGGAGGCCTGGTGTGGTGAAGAAGGTACAGCGACGGGAAATGAACGGTTTGAAGTATACAGCTAACGGAAGAAGCCGAGCAGTTCCTGCATTATGGCTGAATTTTCGACAGAGAACGGAGACAGACCATATTAAATAGTTCAAGAATAGTCAAATGGGACAGTCGCGGCAGGGGGCGGGAAGTAAGAGACAAACAAAGTAACTTGGGAGAACCAACAAGAAATTCACGGGAAGTACTGTGACTACCATATCGCGTGGGCAAAGATTTGTCGTATCCAACAGTACACGCAAAGGTAAATAAAATGTTAATATTGTCCATATTTCCATAAATTACACACACACACACACACACACATATATATATATATATATATATATATTAGTCAAAGTTCAGTTTTGTTGGGCATCTTGAAATATGTAAATAAAATGTATAAGATAATCAAATTTTACAGAGAATTATTTTCCTATATGTTAGTGGTAACAAATCTATCTGCACATATTTACTGTAAACAATAGGCTACTTAACAAACTCCTATCTTTTTAGATATTCGAGTGGTTCTAGGGACAAACATGGTCCAATTTAATGTTAATAAAAATCCAACCAGATGCAACAGTATGCAGATATTTATTTACTGCAGTAAATAAATAACTGCATACTATTGTATCTGGTTGGATTTTTATTAACATTGAATTACGATGCACGGAACCATGAGTTTAAAATTTATGGTCCAATTTCTTAATCTGAAAAATAGCACATATTACTCTGCCTGCGTGAATAATGAAATTGACAGCAATTATAACATCCATTATCTGCTATACTAAATTAACTACTGGAGTACTCTTCTAGAAGGGTCGATAAATGAAAGGTCAGAAGGTCTTGCTGAAATTTGCGCTGGAAACAACAGAATATAATACACAGTTCATATAATTCACACAGTGAAATATTTGTACCAGATGTGACAGAAATTTTAAACAAAAGTTTCAACCGTTTCTTACACAATGTTCACACATTAACATGTAACATGTTGTGTTGTCTAGTGTCTTCAAATTTGCAAGTTTAACATTAAAAACCGTAAAAAGCTTAGAATGACTCCAGATGTTACACAGTTCAAGTTGATTACCCTTTTAAAGCCTATTGGTTAGGTGATAAACCAACAAGTTTAACATTGAACAATTGTAAGATCTGCCCACACTGTATTTAAGTGTTTTGTGTTTATCTGAGAACAAACAGCGACTTGTGCCACTTACATCATAAACTGATTGGTTGTTACAACCGAGATGAAAAGTGTTTACAGCGCGGTACGAACTGGGTCTTTAAATATAGCAGTCTGCGTTTCATCTCAAGAATTTCTTACAGATATTGACACTTAGAAAACTGAATGCAGGTTCTCCTGAAACGCTGGTACGGAATTACCATTCTGTGCTGTGTAAACTCTCAAAAGAGCGCAGATCTTAAATAAACGTTATTAACATCTGTAAATTTCCACTGATGTACTTGTCTATATGAAGGCTTTTAAAAGAAGAGCCAGTATACTATTTAAGCAGCAGATATGTAAATACGACTTCAGGATTCAAATCTTCTGTGACGTAACAAAACGTCGCTGGGTAAGTTGTGTCCGTCAACCATGAAAACCAGCCAAAAGATCTTCTTCTTGAACTGCCGGGCCTTGAAGACGGAAGCATTCGAAACGTCGGGAACAGCGCACCCGAAGACGCATCGTAACATTACAAAAGGTTTCAATCCTCAACCAAAAGGCTGTCATAACTTCAAGTAACGCAAAGATAACTAACTCCACGGAGCAGAGTCCTTCCTAAAAAGCTAATCGGTTCGCAGCTAGTCATGAAATTCCCCACATTTTATGGAACCCGAAGTCTCATTGGCGCGTTTAAAAGTGCTGCCACCTGCCACTATCCTGAGTCAGATCAGTTCAGTCCATGCCTCCCACCCCACTTCCTAAAGATCCATCTTTATAATACACTTCCATCTAAGTCTGCTTCTTCCAAGTGGTCTCTTTCCCTCAGGTTTCCCACCAAAACCATGTATGCCCCTCCTCTCCCCCATACGTGCTACATTTCCCGCCCATCGCATTATTCTCGATGTGATCACTCGAATGATATTGATGAAGGGTAGGTAAAAGGTGATAATTCCCGGGCGCTATGTATCCGAGGCGACTAAATTCCGTTCTGCGGTGCCTAACATTTGTGGGTCACCAGTGTGGAGCTTGCGCGATGTCGCTGTTGTGGTGCCTGTGAGCTTTGGAGTAGCGGGTAGAGTTTTGGAAAAATTGTGCACCGCTTGAGCCCAATTACAGCGTTAAATTTGGACATCTCTATTACCAGTCACATATATGCTCTAAAGGAGCTGTAGTGATTGTGACGTTCAGGTGACAGTGCATCGTGATAAATTCTTGTAATAAAACCAAACAGATGCACTGATTTCTCAAATTTATTTTTGGAATAAAACTCCACGTGTTTCGGACACTTTCTTTGTCCATTATCACGAGTTTTTCACCATAAACACAGCAATGGTATATATCACACAGGTTTGCTGACAGCTTGCTCGCAAGCTGTCAGCAAACCTGTGTGACATATACCATTGCTGTATGTGCTGTGAAAAACTCCTGATGATGGACAGAGGAACTCTCCGAAATATGTAGAGTTTTATTCCAAAAATAAATTTGAGAAATTAGTGCATCTGTTTGGTTTTATTTATAAGAGCTGTAGAGACTAACTTCCTTAAAGAATTTTGTGCGACATTTTATAGACAAGCCGAAGAGACAGACTTCAGCCACGTCCGTTTAAGTTTCCTGTACATAAGGGTCTTCATTTTCATCGCCACCATTTGCGGAAATATATTGGATGGGAAACTTCAAGAAACAAAGGAAGTGCTTTAAGTTCCACTGAACTTTATTTAATTGCCAAATCACATTTCCCTTAAGATACAAACGAGGGTGGACATGTAAAAGCTATTTTCTTCCCCTCCTGTATGAAAAAGAATCGCATTCAAAATAAAAGCTCAACTTTTTTGAAGTTCTGGACCAAATGATTTAGCTCGTGGTTACAAAGGAATACCTGCAAATAGGCGATGCATAGCAGTAAGAAAATGTCAGCTGGGAGTCAGGTTCATTGCACAGTGTCAAGCGTATTCTGTCATTTTTATTTGGTGAGGCACATTCTTCTCAATTAGAAATGTAAATAAAACACCCATTCATTAACAGGGAATTAGGATTGTGACTACACTTATAAGTAATACGGTGCTAATAGTCCTAGCACTTGGAGTGTAAGAAATAATCGAATATATTCATTGCTGTTATTTGAGTTCTTTAAAAATAATAATAGAAGGCTGTAGAACGTTTAATGATAAGGTGGCTGATGAAGGATGAACAGCAAAGTATTTTGAAGAAAGAAGTCCTCTCATAATTGTGGTACTATCCAAGAATTAAGGCGGAAAGTCTCGGGAAAACGACGAACACTTTAGACAGGATGGCGGCTGTCCTGTTGTAAAGTCGAACAGAATACACGGCTTACTCAGTTATTACACTACTATTACTACAAATAGAATACACGGCGTTACATCGGTGTTAGCCTACTACTGCAGAATATGCTAAGGATCTCAACTTTTACAATGGATTCATATACAAGATGAGTATAAAATATCTCATATTAGATAAAATGTATTTCATATAAATACATATATATATATATATATATATATGTATTTAGAAATCATACACAAATGAATGCAGTACAGTTAGCTGAGTGTGGTGGGGGTAAAACACCTATCGAAGGAAAATAATTAATTGCTATATGTTAATTTGTACAGGAAGATGTGTATTCGCGATCTTGACGTGAACCCATTTTGATATATTGGAAGGAAATTTGAAGAGTTCGACATTAGTTAATAGATGTCTAAATCACGAGAAAGGTCTTGAATATCTTATCTGTAGGCGTACAAGTAAGCTGGGTTCTTCTGTTTATCGCTAAGTAATACCTTTCAATTCCAAACATGTTATGCATGTACGATTATGGGAGTTTGTTCACTGCGTCGTATATTCCTCAGTTCTAGGCGCGTCTAGGAACTTGTATAGTATTCCTCCCATAAAGCCACCTACTCTCGAATTATATTTTCCTATAAAGTTTCTGACCCAAAATGTTTTACAATTTCTCATCTCACCAACGCCCAACAGAACATCCTCTTTTTCCTTACAGCAGGAAAATTTTTGTGGTATCACCTTCATGCATTCCACCGTTTCTCCACTTTACCATTCCCCAGCCATTATCTCAAACCCTGTAATAAAATTCCTCACCAAATTATGCCTCCAGTAAAGCTTGTACTTGTTGAGAATTACCTATTTTAGAAAAATGTGCATGGAGCATAACTTTTAATGGGCTCGGATAACATTTAACGAATGAGGGCCTACGGAGTCCACAGAGTTCAATAACGTTAGTATCACGTGTTAGTCTGGCAAGGCAAATTAAGAGAATATAATAGAAATTTCCCTGCTCTTTGGGTACAGTAAGAACGCCCTTTCCGTTACATGCTTGAGACCTGCGTCTATGACAAGTTTAGGAAGATTATACGCTAAGCTATTCTCAACTATACATTTTTTTCTCATAAGACCTCGCTTTGTAGGGAAGTAACATAATTTGACATTACTGCAAGGAGCACAATCAGCTCTTGAAGCTCACCGCGTCTACATTATTATCTCATGTTTCATTTCATGTTGTATGAGGTAGGGCGCGGGGGAACTAAGGAGATGGTTTAGAGTTCTCTGTTCACATGTTACCTCCTTTTACCTCTAACACAACTGCAAAGTTAGCACTTCAGAACTAGGCGGTTTACTGGAGAAGACCTTCAATCGTCTATGCACGTGTTCTTTAAAGCTTTGAAGGCATGAACATTACCGTAATGTGGCCAAAATTCTAAGAAGATATTCTGGCAGTGTGATTATTACAAGTCCCCATTCGTTTGTGTTTCAGTGTATTTACTATTCATTTAACGACACCATCAGTAATTACACCTAATTTGAAAAATATTGAGCTGACTGAAGAAATGTACGAAAAAACGAGTTTAACTAATCGTCGAGCCGAGATTTGATATCGATACCCACGAATAAGAAGCAGGACCGCGAAATATTAGACGCTACTTTCGGTTATGTTTTTGTCTGGTAAAGGCTGCATTTATGCAGCAGTGCACCTTACTTTGCGGCAATACGGTGACATATTGCATGACTATGAGAGCCGCGGATAGAATCGCGTGACTTCGGAGACAATGTACACAGAGCCTTCGGAAATTTGGAATTCTGATATGAATTGACATAGCGGATTGCACTAACTGCTGCCACAGTAAAGGCTTCAAGTCTGGCAAATGTCACGCTTAATTTACCGGATATACTGAAGGTGTAACGATTTACGGACAGCGAATTAGCGGACCGCTAATGTGTTTGAGAAACAATAACGTGGGCAGGATATGTTACACGGCCGGAGAGAGAGAAATACATTAATTGAGTATCGAAATTCTGTTGGAAGGATTACGTGCAATGTACAGGCATATATATATATATATATATATTGGAGGATAATTTTAAAAAGAAACTTAAAAATATTGTGGGGATTTATGTACTAAGGTCATACGGTTCAGTGTACAGTCCACTTGCGAGATTCTATACATACACACTCACTCACACACACACACACACACACACACACATATATATATATATAGAGAGAGAGAGAGAGAGACAGACAGACAGAGAGAGAGAGCGAATAGTTTACTATTTTGAAGAAAAAATTCAACCTGAATTACAGTCGAAGAAGTAGTTTTTATCACGCTGTCAACACAGTGTAAGTGAAAAAAGTGAATTATTTAATTCGGTGATTTTTAAATCATAAAAATATATAAAATTGTATGATTTCAGTATTTCACGGCAATGTAAATGAACTCTGCGCTCTTTTGGGATTTTATGAAACGTACAGTGGTAATTCCGTACCGACGTTTTGGGACAACCCATCGGTACCATCTTCAATGGGCAGGACGCCAAAGAAGACTCTTGAAGGTGCAACCGATATATTGTACCGAAACGTCGGTGAGAAATTTATATTTGTGTGACCACATCATTGGTACAATAATATAAAAAACCAACTAGATGCCAAAATAAAAATTTTATTATTAATTATTATTGTTGATTCTAGTTGGTTTTCTATATCTCGGTAATGAATTAACACTGTACGCAGCGCAAAATCCCAGAAGACCGCAGATCTCACATACAAAAATGTATTTTTAATAAAACCTAGTGGTGAAAGTGCGTAAACACCGCTGGCCTTCAAAGGGGTTAAAAAATTTAGTTCCATAACACGTGATTACTTCTGAGCTACTTTCACCTTCTGAAAAGCTGATCATCTCCATTGAGTTACGAAAATTTCACCGCACATTGCAAAACAAACCTGTTTTATGTTTTGGAGATTGTGGGTTCAGATTTCTACCTTGAGATCCTTGAGATCGGATGAACTGACAGACTTTTTTTTTTATCGTCAGCCTGTTGAGGAAAATATGTAAATATTATTTTAAAATGTCTGGACCGTTTTGTTCTTCATCCTTTCCAGTTCATTATTTACCACTTCACATCACTGCATCCTTTTTAAAATCTGAGCTGTTGAAAGCGTCATCAAATAAATCACCAATAACTGAAATCCATGTAGTTAGGTACGAACAATCCCATTTTACGTCAGTAACAATGTGTTTCCTCTTCCAGTTCCCGAGAAGAGCCTGGAGCTAACGCAAACGAAGGTGAAAGAACACAAGGCTGTGAACATTACTTGTAAAGCTGAAGGTGTCTTTCCGGAGCCTGAGCTTGCCATTCGCAGCAAGGAACGGTAAGTCCGCATATATGATACGAAGCTGCTTGAAGGGAATATATTTTAATGTACCACAGGAAGTCCACATGCATGTGGATAAAGTCCAGTGGCCTGCTCTTCTGAAGACGGTAATGTACCTTCGTGTTCCTTGCAATGCAAGGAGTTTATTGACTGACGGAAGCACTATTAGGTTCTCAATAAGAGATTTGTCCTACAAAGTTGGTGATGTAAAACAGAGCTTGGAAAATATGTTCTGAAAGCAAGTGGGGAAAACATACACATATTTCGTAGATGGAAACCGTCCTAGGAAGAACTTTGACTGAATAGGGAAAAGACAGTAGTCTGTCATTATTGTCTGTAAGAATATTTGTGCAGCATCAGCTGCAACAACAATGATTTACGCAGACAGGAAATTTGGTTTGTGCTGGCCGACCACACCTGAAACTAAGAGTAAGACAAAATATAATAAAAGGTACCCCTAAAAGTTACTTTGGATCTGCGGTCGAAAAGACACAGCGGGGATTTCTTGACTAACCGAGGACCTGTCAGATTCTCACGGAGGACTGTGCTCCATGGAAATAGTTAGTTGGTTAGTCAGTTGGTTAAAATGAGATTAAGACTGAATATTATGGAACAAAAATATAAATTGATAAAATGTATGCTTATAAAATCTTTCAAAATTTGTTGTCCTTAATGTTGTCAGTCCTTACTGATATCTGACGTACGCAGATGTCGTTGTTGAAGAGGAATTCTTTACCCCTACTAAGCCAATGAGTCTTGTAGTTAAAACATGCGGTTTAGTTGTTAAAGTCGGTATAAATGAAGGATTTGCAGAAATACAGTAACAACGTTTACATCAGGGAAGCAGCTCGGAGAACGATTTGTCAGGTGCAGTTGAAGTCCTTTGTGTAAAATAAATGTACATGGCCAGAGCTATATGTTGGAACATCAAAGCTTCTGACTGGGTAGATACATTTTTGTAGTGCCGTCAGAGGTTTTATATCCAGTACTGCGGGTATAAAAATAAATTAATTATTTTCATACATGTCATACAGGTACATTTCTACGTACTTTTATTTCATACGATATATATCTTGTCTGAAGTCTCTAAGACAGCCATATGCACTAGACGGGCTCATGTTGCCATTGTAATAAATCTGAATAGAAAATCATCGTAGATACAGATACGTATTTACATTCGAGGGTTGTTTGACCGTGCATCTTCCTCATGAAATAAAGTGAAATGCCAACTTGATGCAACTGGGTAATTTTATGGATGTATTCTTAGCTCGACATGTTTCGGGTACATACGCCCATCATCAGGAGCGTTAGATATTGAGTTGCTGCTTATGGTGTTCTGCACCGAGTTTTTGGATGAGTGGTGGTCTTGAAAGCCACTGCGTAGGTCGTGTGTACGGTGCGGATGGTGCCGTGCACGGCACCATCCGCACCGTACACACGACCTTCGCAGCGGCTCTCAAGACCATCACCCACCCAAAAACTCGGTGCAGAAAACCATATGCTGCAACTCAACATCTAATATTCCTGATGAGGGGCGTATGTACCCGAAACATGTCGAGCTAAGAATACATCCATAAAATTACCCAGTTGCATCAAGTTGGCATTTCACTTTATTTCACTTATTTACACATTTCGGATTCAAGACAATCTATGATATGTGGGTGAATTCTAATTACCCGAAAAAGAGGGCAACATGTGGCGAAGAAGGTAGACACAAAGTTGAGTGACAGTAGCAGACATGTGTGTAATAACTATGCACAAGTATACAAGACGTAAGTATCGATAAAAACAACCTACATACCAGCCCTAATAATAAGTATCTCAAGACGGATGTAACCAACGTTAGAAAGTGGACACTGAAGTTGACGTCAGTACAGACGTCGAAATGCGTACGCCATAAGTAACGCTTGTCACAGAAACTCTGGTATTGGTCGTTGGTATATTACATACTTATTTACTTACTCCGTGGAGCAGAGTCCTTCTTGAGACGCTCACAGATTCTCAGCTAGTCAAGAAAT
>Ga0123354_10011219_pt1 | contig 13827 bp, 9 predicted proteins | sample TergutLab28metaG_2_FD_97872 | JGI IMG/M metagenome (GOLD analysis project Ga0123354, IMG submission 97872) | Labiotermes labralis P4 segment gut microbial communities from Petit-Saut dam, French Guiana - Lab288 P4 | ecosystem: Host-associated > Arthropoda: Insects > Digestive system > Gut ... | reverse complement strand
TAGTCTAACAATCAGAAAATCACTTTTTTAACCGAGACCACTACAAACCGAAATCCAAACAAATACCCGATATAGCTGGTTATATGCAGGGATTACTGCGATAAACCGTCAAAGTCGGGAAAACTCGTTCTGCCAATCGTGGCTCAATTCCTTCATCGTACCAAATACGAAATCCCTCGTCTTTCAGGCGTGTGATATGGCGGAATACGACTTTTGAATTGCGATGTGAGTAACTCACAAAGATATAAGGCTTATCGAGCAAGGGCTTGGCGCAGGCGGGGCTTCACTGCCGCTCGGACGGGCACAAAACTTCCAAATTCGCACAAACTTTTGGGCGAGCCACTGCCCCGCTTGCGCCAAACCCAAGTTAGCCGCCGTTGAGGGTCATTTTTCTACCGTCTTTTTTATCGTTGTCATAAAACTTTCCTCTATCAACTTTTCGTTAGGAATTTCTGAAAATGCCAACGGTGTCAATTCGTTTTGATATGTTGAGCGCAAATTTGTCCACAAATTTGAAAAATCGGTTATCAACGGCGAATCATTAACTGTTTTTGTTTGCCAACCTTGCGGGTCGTCAAATTCTTGTTTGTCGTGTATTAGCAATTCGGATAAATCTTTCTGAAATTTAGAAGATTGTAAATATTTTGCACATTTCTCGTCTTTTGCCAAATAGTATAAGTCGTAGAAGTGGCGAATTTTCTTTGCCAACTCTCTTGACGGATTTTCTGAAAATGAGAAGCGAATAAGTGATACCAATTTTTCGAGCATTGTTCGGCGTTTATCCAAAATATTCAGCGAAAATTGCTGTAAACCATATTCTTGTATTGCACCTGTCTGGTTAGTTTCGATTAAAAATTCAGCAATAAACGAAGTAATTTCCTGCTGTACGAAAGGGTAAGGATTTGCAAATGAGTTGATTTCTACAATAATACGCTTTTCAACATTTGTTACAAAACGAGTATTTATATCGCTCGGATATTTAAACAGTGATTTGCGATATACTGAACCTTTGCGGGTTACACCCGGCTCTTCGATTTCCGTTAAGTCGGCAGTAATAGTTTTCTCAATTTTTCGTATTTTAGTTTTCAGGGCGTTGCCGGTCAGTTTTTCGTCAAGCAATGCAATATCAATGTCTTCCGAAAAACGATTGATTATGCGATAACCTTTTGTGAGCGAAGTTCCGCCTTTGAAAACTACGCTATTTGCGTGTAAAGAATTAGACAAATTATTAAGAATGAGTGTAATCCAATAATCTTTTTCGATAAATTCGGGTAGAATACTGAAATGCGTTGCTGTTAGCCGAATCAGTTCGTTAAAATCCTGTGTGTTAGTATGTAATTTCATTGAATGTTCCATTTTTTTTGTGTTGGTAAAATTTTGTCTGATATTTCGAGTTTGTAAACTGTTATCGGATTTAATTTTTTGAACAATAAATTTGTATCTTCTTGCGGTTTAATTATGTCAAGTATTGCGCCTAAAAGCGCTATTGCTTGCGGTGTGTATTTCAACGCTAATTTTTTAATTCTACACAATTCCTGCTCGTCAAGTTTTCCTATTAAGTATATCAAACGCCGGCAGGCATTGTCGGGTGTTGTGTCGGGAATGTTTTTAAAGAGTCGCAAACAGTCGAGTAAACGCAAAAGAGGTATATTTTCTTTTGTTATCGTATTGTCTTGCCGTATGAAACGAATACGATAAATGCCACGAACAGTGGCTTTTTTCTCTTTGCGCATACCAATTTCCAAAATAGCGGAAATTTGTGTGGTTAGTGCAAAATCATTAAAAGCAGAATATCCTGTAATATAGCCGATTAGTTTGCCGTCTTTTTGGATTAAATCTTTTACAATTTGGTAAGTATCTGGAGGTAATTCACCAAATCTACTCATTTGCGGTTTGTAAAATCTTCCTTTCGACAATTTCCGCAAGTAACCTGTCGTAACAAAATGATTGAGTATTTTACTGACGGTCTTAGGATTTTCTACCGTCATAGGAAAATCACAGACGGTAAAAACATATCCTAATTCAAACTTATCAATAATATTTTTAATTATGTCAGTCATTTATATTTGTTTTTCTATTTAATTATACTTATTTGCAGTAAAGTTTATACCCGCAAAAACTCGCATTGCTGTATTGTAAATTTGCTATTTATTTTCTATTATTCTCATTGTTGTCAAAAGTTGTTCAGTTTGTTCGGTGTCATAACATCTGTTCTTTACAAGTTTGACTTTGTATTTGTCGGGTAAATACATTCCCCATTTTGAGAAGTCCAACAAGGCAGGATTTTTCATCAAAACATTAGCAATGTGTTCATCAATTTCTGCCAATGGCAGGCATAAAGAATCCCATTTAGAAAACAATTCTTGTACGGATACTCCAATATCAAATGAACTACTATTTTCATTAAGGGAGTTTTTAATTCCGGCAACATCTAAGAGTAATTTAATTGTGCTATTTATTTTTGTTCCTGTAAAAGTAAAAAGTTGTATGCCTTTATCTGTTACTAAAAGAGGTCTATCTATCTCTACATTTTGAACAATAAAAACAGAAAAGTATTTACGCAGTATTTCTATTTCATCACAACATGGTTGGTCAAGAAAATCATATTCTATTTCAGAATATAAGATTTCTAACATTTTTTCTCTTATTTTGGAATGTATTGCTGCTCCTCCACCAAAAAATATTGGTTTTTTTCCGTCATTTGCGGGAATTACCTCTATTCTTTTTGCTTTATAATCTATATCTTTAATCTTCCAAATTCTTGCTGAAAGTAAAATGTTTGCATCTTCAATGATTTGTGGTGAAAATGGTATTTCACCAATCTTATTGCCGGCATTTACAACTTTGAAGTTTTCTTCTGTTTTAAATACGCTGTAAAAATCACGACTGTTTACTATCTTTTCTCCTTCTATTCCAATTATAACTTCATGTTGCAGTTTTTCTAATAAATCTATTGCTATTAAATGATTCAATATTTCTTCAATTTCAGATATTTCTATTTGATTAAAAGCAATATTTTTTCTGAGTTGATTTATTAGTTCCGATAAGCTAATTCCTGAATACCCTTTAGTAATCGACAACGCTTGATGAATCAAAATGTCATAGGGTTTGTCATTTTTTTGTGGCGGTTCTATAAAACCTTCTCTGTATAATAACCAACAAGCGATTGATTGTAATAAACTCCATTCATTTGTAGCATATAAGTGCAAGTTACTGCTTTCCTCGTCTTTTCTTCCGCTTCTGCCAACTCGTTGAATTAATGAGGCAATGCTGTATGTCGCATCAATTTGAACAACTCTATCTACTGTTCCAATATCAATTCCTAACTCTAATGTTGATGTACAGGAAATGCAAAAATTTTGCCGTACATTATTCTTCGCAAAGTATTCTACATATTCTCGTACTTCTCTGTCAACGGACGAATGGTGTGAAAAATAATGCTGATGTCCTTTTACTCTGTCCGATATTTTTTTGAGTTTAACAGCAACTTCTTCTACCCGCCCTCTACTATTTGGGAAAATTAAAACTTTATGGTCTTTTGTTTCAAGATATAAGTCTTTCATCAATTCTAAAGGCAATTCTTCCTTTTCACTCTTGAAGTAGCGAAATAACGCTTTTATTTTTTTCGGTGTATTATCCCTTAAAATTTTTGTTTTTAATTCATCTCCTGTAAACTTTCTTGCCTCATCGTAATCTCCAAGTGTTGCAGATAAACCTACTATGCTAAATGATTTTTTGTTTATCATTTGCAGTCTTGATAAAATTGATTTTAATTGAATACCTCTATCTGTTCCAATAAATGAATGGATTTCATCAACAACTACATAATTGAGATTAGAAAATAATTGCCTTACATTAAAAGGTTTATTTACAAACATTGCTTCTAATGATTCAGGTGTAATTAAGACGATTCCATTAGGCTGTTTGACTAATCTGTCTTTAAGTGTCTTATTCGCTTCGCCGTGCCATTTGGTAACCGTTACATCAAGATATTTACAAAGTTCTTCGATGCGGTAAAATTGGTCATTTATTAAAGCAATTAAAGGTGAAATATATAGTGCTTGGACTCCGGTTTTATTAAAATCTATTTTAGATAAAATAGGAAGAAATGCTGCTTCTGTTTTGCCGGATGCTGTTCGTGATGCCAAAATATAGTGGTCGTCCGAAGCCATGATTTTCTCAATAGCGCCGTTTTGAATTGGTCGCAATTGCTCCCAACCCTTATCACGAATATATTTTCGTATCGGTTCGGAAAGTAAATCAAACGCCATTATAATTCTTCTATTTCGTTTAATAATAATTCATTAGGTCTTTCATCAGATATTTCTAATTCTCCAAAGAGTTTATTTTTATCAACCGAAGGGTTTTGACGGATGATATTTAAAATATTTAGAAAATCTCTAATTACTTCACGAGGTGTCAAAAATTCAGAAGCTCCCGGCTTATTAAAAATTTCCTCCATAAACTGATGAATTTCATTATCGGTAATGTCAATATCAGTTTTATAGTTGTAATCAAATATGGCTTTTAATTTTTGGAGCAGCACAAATATTTCATTATGGTTTAATGGCAATAAACGGATTACAGGTTGAGCAAAATCTCTTATTTCGGCGGTTTCAAATTTGTTTGTTACAAGTCTTGTTTTTAAGGCATCATAACTGTAAAAACCTCTTCGTGGATTTTCTAAAACTTCTTTTGTTCCTGCAAAATTGAAGAATAGGTTTGTTACTTTACCTTGAAAACAGTCGTTGTAAATTGTGAGGATTTTTTCATAATTCTTCTCTCTCATTACAGAGGTTGAAATTTTGTATATATTAATCACCTCGTCCAAGTTTACCATTAACCCGCTATATCCCATAGTTACGAATAATTTACAGAAATTTTTGAGCATATCGTAATAATTCAGGTCGTTGATTATTTCTCTTACGCCCAAATTCTGTTTTGCTTCAGTCTTTGTCCTATATTCTCCTTTCAGCCATTTCAAAGCATTCCGTCTTAATTGTTCATCGTCTTTGATATAGCCTTCGTAATATTTCATCACAACTGTTCCAAAATCGAATCCGCCAACATCAGTAATTTCGTTAATCGTTTTCATGATGTTGGACTGAATAAGGTTCAGGTATTGTTCATTACGAATTTCTGTAAAAGGAATATTATTGTTTTCTGCCGTTTGTGTGATGACTTGCTCTATCCATTTTTCCAACAAAGTGGGTAAAGCGCCGCCTTCGGGCTTTGTTTGAATTGCAATATTATCCATAAGTGCAGAATAAAGTGCAACTCCTTTTCCGTCGTTGGAATATAAACGGTTGTCGGGAGTAAAATCAGCATTTGCTACGACAAATTTTTGTTTTAATGCAATAGTATTAAGCAAGTGTAACATAAAGGATTTACCTGAACCGAAATCGCCAATCCAAAATTTTACCATGCTATGTCCATTTTTAACATCTTCCAATGCCGATACAACAGCACTGATTTCTTCCGAGCGCCCAACCGTAATATGCTGAACTCCAATTTTAGGGACTACACCTCCGATTAATGAATTTATAATTGATGTAGCTTCTTTGGGTTTAATGTTTCCTGTCATCTTTCCAATATCGTTTGATAATAATCCGGGTTAATAGTATAATATTCATCATCTTCTTCTATTAAAATATCATCCAAGTGTTCGTAGCAAACATCATTAAGACTTTCAATAAGTTGATTTTTGAGTAATCCTTTTGACTTTGCAAATGTTTCAAATTCACTTTGTAAAACCGAAAAATTACTTTTTACAAAAAAATCTAATGTACTCGTTTGTATTTGTGTAAATACAATGTTTGTTGAATTTTGAATTTCTTCTGTCTTATGAGTTATCTCAATTTCATCATCATCATCTTTTAAATATTCATTTAATAACTCAACTGTTCCGAAATGTTGTTGTTTTATTTCCGAAACAGATTCGTTGTTCAATCTAATTTTCTTTCTGTAAATAGTTGGAATTTTCTTTATAGCCTCAGCAATGTTTTTATCATTCAAAAATTCTTTAAAGACTCTTTCAAAATTGCCGAACTGTTCATTTGTTTTAAACAATTTTTCAATCAACGATGAATTAAATTTAAAAAATTTTGGCACAATGGGGTATTCTTTTTTCAAAAGTTTTTGAGCTTCCTCCAAATTTCTTTCAACTATTAAGGCGATTAATCTTTTATCAGTTAATATTTTATGATTGGAAATAGCGTTTGCCAAATAATAAAAGTAAAGTTTTATAGCTGTTTCATTATCGTATTTCACGATGAATTTTGTGGCTTCGTAAAACATATCTTCAACTCCTTGTTGGTTGAGTTTATTTAATTCACTAAGTTTAATTACTCTATCGAAAAATTGGCTATTGTTATTATTGTAGTTCGCTTTGATTTCTTTGTATTGATGTTTCCAACGTCCTGTGTTTTGTGCAAAAAGTTGAATTTCTATTTCTTCGTTTGGTTGTGTTATTTGAGCAATTAAATCAGAAATAATAATAGCAACTTTAGAAAAAATTCTTTCTTGATATTCTCTTTTTACGTTTTCGGTATAGTAGTATTCAATATTTAATTTTCTATGCTTATAATATTCTCTTACAGCATTTTCGCAACATTTAAAAATGTGTGAATAAAAGGAATCAATCGTTGTTTTTTGGTAATAATCATAATATGCAGTTCTATTCTCTAAAGCAATTTTTGCTACTTTTTCAAATTCAATTTTAATTGTTGTTTGCTCATCAATGTAAACTTGTTTGAGACGCTTATATGTTGATATATAAAGTTTTAATATTTCTATCATACAAAACTCAATGCTATTAAAACTGTTTGATGAGTATTGCAAATCGTTTAATAGGCTAATGTATTCTTTGTTAAGATTTAGTTTGTCTTTGTATTTATACCCAAGTTTCCACCAATGTTGGTCGTATCTGACTTCTTCCTGTATTCTCGTGACTCCTTCAGAATACCCAATAAGATTCATTTTTTTGACAAGGAATGAATTACAGTAGGATTTTGTTTTAGGATAATTCTGTCCTAACGCTTGCAACTGTTTTTCTAATTTTGCAATGTCTTTATGACTCTCATATTCATCTAATAAATTGAATAATAGGATAAAAGCATAGTTCGTATTTCCTTCTAAATCTAAATATTCTCCATTCAAAAACTTGTTTTTAAAGAAAAAGTAGAATTTTTTTTGTTCTTCAGAGGCTGTTTTCAATTCAGAATAAGAATAAACATAATGGTGTGCCCAATACGGCACGCTATTATTGTATTTTTTCAAACTACTATTTAAGTTTATTTGATATGATTGGTCTGTAACATCAATTATTGAATCATCGTTATTGTAGTTTGAAGAATTGGAAGGTGTTACAGTAATTTTTATATTTTCCCTAATGTCTTGCAATAATTTATCTCTTATTTCCTTTTCTGATTTTTGTTTATTATAAAGATTTGTATAAGTCGTATTTTGTCGAGTTGTTTTTTTCTTACTCGATACATTGTAGTAAATTATAAAGATTATTATTGCTATTATAATTATTGCCGTCATGGGTGTTCTAAATTATGAGGTTGCAAAGGTACAACTTTTTTTGTGAGTTTTTACCCGCAAAAACTTTTTTATGAAAATTTCTCATCAAATCATTTTCAAGTCCTCTCTGTCGATGCGGTGCGCGCCAATGGCGGCTAACGTGGTGGCAGCTTGCCGCAGGCGGGGGTATCGGAAAGGCTTGGACGAGAGCCAAATGATGCTGTTCCGCACTGCCACTGAGACGAGTTGCACCCCCGCTTGTGGCAAACTGCTCGTTGCCTGCTGCCGTTTTAGCCAATTGATAAATTAATCTTATACGTTATAGGAACTGTACACAAATTCGTTAAATTCCCTCTGATTATAAATATTTCTGCCGTATCTTTTTCCTCATTATAGTTGTACAGCCTGTACAGATAGTAATTTTCTCCCTCAATTTTACTTCTTTCAAGTTCAGTCCTTGTTATGTAAAAAGTTGTGTTTTTGGCTCCTTTCGTTGTTTTTACTTCAATGTAAATTTTATTCCCATTTTTGTCAAATGATTGAATGTCATAACCCGTTCCATCTCCCTCGTCTTTTGCCGTATGTTTAATCTTGCTAATCAATTTATGTTGCCCATACTGCTTTAGTTTTTCTTCTTCTAATCTTTTTACCAGAAGTTCTCCCTTGTCGCCAATTCGTTTATTATCAATACCGTTTTGCAAAAAATTTACCATTGTACCTTTAAAATTCAAAGAATCAATCGTAGTTACCAAATCGGTTGCTAATACTTCATTCTCTGTTAATGTAACTTTGGTTTCTTCTATGGGCAAAGTTCGTTCGTTCAAATAACTTGTAACTGCATAGATAAAGTCCTGTGTCAATATGTTCAAGTTTTCATCATAATAACAGTCAGATTTTATTCTGTCTTTATGAAGTTGTAAAAGTTCTTGGTCTTTGGAGAGTTCGTATCTAACAATTTCACAAAGACTATTAAAATGTCCAATATTTTCAATACGTCCACTTATTGGTCTGTAAGATATTTTTAGTTTTTCTGAAAACAATTTGAACATTCTAAACTTATAGAAGAAATATCGCTCTGGAAAACGTAATGTCAAATAGAGAATTACTGCTCTATGGTCTTGGTAACTGTTCTTTCCTTCAAATAGTTCACTATTTAAGGATTCTATTTCGTTTTGGAAATCAATAATCCTTTGATAAATATCATTTTCTTCTTCAAACAAATTTCTAAACATCATTCTAAGTTTTTCAGGTCGTTGTTCTGTATAAAGCAACAACATTTTATGGGGAAAATACTGTCCCGAATTGAGTAAGTTAAACGTAAGCCGAATAGATTTTCTAAGCATTTCAAGAAAATTTTCCGCATCAATATCCCAATTGTCTTGGAAGCATTTAACTGCTCTCCATTTATAAATTTCTCCTTGATTTACTCTCTCAAATTCAAGTTTATATTCGTCAATGTAGTTTCTTAAAATTTGTGTATTCATTTTCTAAATTGTATTTTAAATTATTTTCTTTATACCGCTACGCTGTCCGCCGGTTGCAGGCAACGCCTTTATATGCGTCAAAAGGCGCTATTAAACTTTCCATAATAAATATTTTTTATGACTGTCTAAATTTTATGAGTACAAAATATAGTACCCTTAGTTAGTTTATGTATTTGTTAACTTAGCTATAGTTTCAAAAACACCATTACTCAAGTTCATCCGGCATAGATAGTATTCATTCTGTTGTTCAGGTTCGATCCTTATAAACATCCAATTGCCAATGACTTCAAAAAAATTCGTTACTTTACCGGCTATTTTAAGCAAAAGTTCGTCTTCTTCTTTTTCAAACACATATCTTTTTATAATACCCCCATACATATTATTATAATACAAACTATCGTCTATAATCGCCGTTTCGTAAAAACCTTCAGAAAAATTTAAATTAGTTAATTGCGATCCATCGGCATATACCCTGTATAATTTATTGTCATCATCCTTATTTAGAAAATATATAAACTCTTTATTGAATCCAATTATCCTATAGATGTTTTCATCACAAACTTTCCTTATATTGGTGCCATCAAAATCGGCACGATATAATAATGAAGCCCCTTCTTCTTCCTTGGTAAAGAAAACATAATTTTCATCGGAACAAAGATTCGGTGCAAAAAGGGCTTCTTCATTAACTATATTTCCTTCGTAATCTACCAATATGTATTTTTCCGGAATGGAAGCCATAAGCGGATTCCCTGCGTAACGCGGTTGTGAATATGCAAATCCTTGAGGAGTAAGTGTATATGAATATCCAACAGGTATATCTACAAACATTTTACATTCATCTCCATTTGTCCGAAAAATACGATTGTTTCTGGCTGAATCTACAAAATAGATATAACCATTATACATTGATATGCTATGACCAGAACCTTTTGACACACGCGCCAATCCTTCTCCATTTACTTTAATCTTGTAAAGTTTGAAGTCTTTCCCTTGAAAATAAAGCCATTCACCCAATTGAAGCATACGCCCATTAAGTGCAGCAGTACCTGAGTGGAAGAAATCTTTTTCATTTAGTGGCGAATGTGTAACTTCAAGCTCATTCAACAAAATTGGTTTTGGTGCAAATTTTGTTGTAGTTTTCTTCTCGGGGTTGTTGTTTTGTTCGGCGGGATAAAGCGGTTTTTGCGTTTCCTTTTCCACAGGAGGAGGAGCCGGTTTTTCGTCGGGAACTTCCGCAGGCTTAACATCCGGTTTGGTTTTTTCTATTGCAATGCCGGAATCTTCTTGCGGCAGTTCGGAATCCTTAGGTTTATTCCTTTTGAACAGATTCCAAAATCCTTTGGGCGAATCATCGGGCGGTCTATGATTGTCTGTTCCGGAAGCTCTATTTCCCCTTGTTACTACAGGCAAGGCTGCAAATAACCGTTCATAAAATTTTTCTTTGTCGTTGAATCTGTTTTCAAGCAATGCCTGAATATTGCTGAGTTGCATTTCCAATCCAGCCGGCAAAGTTGTTTCCGCAATATGAACTGCAATCATCTGCTTCTTTTTCGATAAAGCAAAAACTATTTCTTTCTTGACATTGTGCGAGTCTACCATTTCGGGAGAGATAAAAACAAGAAAAGACGTTGCATTTGAGAGCGCTTTCGCAATCTCGTCCGACCAATCGGTACCGGGGTCAATTCCTTCATCATACCAAATACGAAATCCTTCGTCTCTCAGGCGTGTGATATGGCGGAATACGACTTTTGAGTTGCGATGTGCGTAACTCACAAAAATATAAGGCTTATCGCCCTTATATGCGTCAAAAGGCGCTATTAAGTTTTCCATAATAAATTCCTCTTAAATTTTGATTATTTGATTTTACTCTTTCCTATACCTCCAGCCGTCTTTTTTTATTTTATTTGAATAATATCCTATGCCTTATAAACGCACTTCCCAACCGTTTTCAGCACTGTCGGAATTTCACGAATCGGGTTGCGGTCCTTTTCTTTGGTGTATTTATCCAGTTTTTCCCAAGGAAGAAGGCAGGGATGGATTTTACGTTTCTCATCCTTAATCTTTCCGTATTTCCAACCATCGTCGTACTTTTCCTTCAGCCACCGGTTATGCTCTGCTTTTGCCAGTTCATTAACCAATTTAGTATTGCTTTCCAGGTTCATTATATCTCCGTCTGCCCCTCTATTGTCGATTCTGCCTCCTAACCTCGCGATAAAATCGGGATATTCCCGCGCCTGACTTATATTGGACAGTTTAAAATGCAAAGATAATTCATCCCACTTGACGCCGGTAATACCGTTTTTGTCATGAGGGTTTAAGTGTGAGCAAAATAATTCATGTATTTTCTTCGCCATAATTCCTTCCGGTGTATTCTCAATGACTTTTATCAGCATCGCGTCGGTAAACGCTCGGTCCGATACATGAATCCCCATCTGTTCGCTGCTCGGTAAACCGGATGGAAGCCATTGATTATCAATAATTCTACTCATACCGAGTATGGTTTCTATGCTTCGTGCTCCGTGGTTGAAGGAGCGTATGTGTAGCATGGCGTTAACAATATCTTTGCTGACGTATGTCCCTTTATTTGATTTCACGGCGTTTCTCAAGCGTTTGTCACGTTCGCACAGGCTACGAATAAGGAGTGCGCGGCGCAGAATATATGCGTTGTCGGTTATACCGCCGTTGTCTTCGTCCTTGCGCGGATTCGGTCCTGCTATATCGACGTTTCCTTTTATGCGACTGACAAAATCGGGTCCCTTTTGCTGTTTGAATTTGTTCATGTCCTCCGGAGATTGAAAGGCTTTAAAAGTATGGGATGTTCCTCCTGCAAAAACGAGTATGCATTTGCCAATTGGGTGAGAACCGTTTGCGTCGTTAAATTCGCCGTCTTGCATGGGAGACAAAAAATATTTTAGCCATCCCAGAGGCTTACCGTCAAGTCCGGCGGAATCAAATTCATCAAAGAACACAAGGGGAAGTTTACCGCTCAGGCAAATATCGCGTACCTTTTGGAATGACACCCCGAGTTCCGCATAATTTGTAAATTGAGAAATATTAAAAGTTATGGCTTCCATATCGTCTTTTGAGAGAACGTTTTTTGCGATTTCTTTTACGCCAAAAGACTTTCCTGAACCCGGCGAACCAAAAACGGCTATACATAAAGGTTGTTGAATTTCATTCTTTGAATATGCTGTAATCATTCTGTAAATATTTCCAAAAGCTTCTATTTCATAGCGGTCAACAGTTTTTAGATTTCCAATTTCAAGTATAGGTTTTCCATTGAGATATTCGTTGCCGTACAGGATATAATTAGCAGCTGCTTTATAAATATCTTCAAGCTCACCCATATTTGCAATTTGCCATTCATCCGGATTCTTCGTGTTGCCGTCAGGTTGGAGAGGAAGCTCAAAGCCTTCGGATTCGGCGTTAGCGTCCGTATTATTTATCGAGAATGTAAAATTAGCCGGAGAACCGACCGGATATCCCTTTTCCATAAATGCTTTAACATTTTCAAAAATAGGACGCACATGGAACTTTCCGCCATTCATCACGGTTTCGAATTGAGATGCAGCGACAGCAGTCATGATTGTAAATTCATTACCGTAGTGTCCGCCTGTTTTGTGGCAGAGCGAACCTTCGCTCAGACCATCGTTAAGGACAAGTGTGGCAGCTATCGGAGGATTACCATCATTTTTCGTATCAGGTTTTATATAGATCGCGCCATCTTCCGCAAAAGTAATCAAGATATGCGGGATTTTAAATAAATGATTAATATCCGAATTGTTGCGCAACTGCCACATAAGATTCATGGCGGTACGCTCCCATGACGATCCTTCACTTATCATTGCACCGGTTTTGCGCAGTACTTTCGCATCAAGCATCAGAAATTGAATTTTTTGTGCTTGCACGGCAGAAGGGATGGTTTTTCTTGATGCCCAAAAGACCTTCTCCGCTACATTTATGTCAAGTATGCTTTCCCCCTTATTGTTAACATCAAAACCACTGTCCCATACAATAGCATATTTGCCATTGTTTTTTGATATATCTGTTTTGCCTTTACGAATGCCTAAGCGCTTCACGGGAACAAGAGTCTTTTCGTTTTTCAAATTTTTCCGTATTTCACATTCGAAATACTCACGTTGAAGTGATGCTTTTTCATCCTTTGTCAATTCGCGGTTGTTAAGCAGTTTTTCAAGCATTGCCGCACCGCCGGGCAGTTCGTATGATTCACGTTCGCTAAACCCGCCGTCGCAGTAATAAAATTCTTTAATGTAGCTGTGTCCGTCGATAAACAATTTATTGTTCATGATATTGTCCTCCTGATATTGTGTTTTTTTTAATGATTATTTGCGTTTTATTTCATAACCGTGAAAAAGAATAAAACGAATTGTTTCCAATGCCGTATTGCGGTCATACTCCTTTTCACTCTCCGGTAAATCTTCATAAGGCACGAGGCAGGGAGTCGTTTTTTCCTTGTCGTTGCGTTCTGCGCCGTATTTCCAGCCTTCGGAAAGGCGTTGCGCCGCCCAAACGTCGTGGGTATTTTTTGCTAATTGCTCGGTCAGATCAAGCAAGTCGGCGGGAAGTTCCACACGGCTTGCGTCTGTCGGTTGCGGGGTGTAATTTGTTTTCATTGTCATTGATTGTTTAAATATTGATATACGTTTTCTTGAACGTCGCCGATTTTTTTATACAGCGATTTTTCTACACCGGCAGATTGGGCGTATTCCGGCCAGCAGGAAACGACATCGCAAATTTGTTCCAAAATTGCATGCCAGTTCTTTATTCCTGTTTCTTTACCTATCTTTTCAAAATCCAT
>Ga0123354_10011217_pt1 | contig 13828 bp, 7 predicted proteins | sample TergutLab28metaG_2_FD_97872 | JGI IMG/M metagenome (GOLD analysis project Ga0123354, IMG submission 97872) | Labiotermes labralis P4 segment gut microbial communities from Petit-Saut dam, French Guiana - Lab288 P4 | ecosystem: Host-associated > Arthropoda: Insects > Digestive system > Gut ... | reverse complement strand
TTGGCAACAGTCGCGATGCTGGGCTTTAGTCTGGTTCAGCACGATTTGTAAATATAGTTGTTTGTTCGCCAGAAACTGTGATCAGTAATCCTAGTTAATTTATCACCCGTGCTTTAGGTGGAAAGAATATGTTGGCCAGATAAGAGTATTTGCTAATACGCAGACAGATAGCTTCACAACTGTATGCTGTTTTGCCAGCCCTTAATTTTGCTATTTTACTGTTGATCTGTAACTTTACGAAGATGTTGACCCGGTCTGGAGCCATCTAACTCACGCAGTGCCACGTGTGGTGGTTTAGGTAGTGACACTGCTCATGCGTCTGAGGTTGTAGCTTTCGCAACATGTGGACCCAATAAATACTAGAGATCTGAAGCCCTCACAGCAGTGATGAACATGTCTTCTGGCATATGACACCGTGTAGACTAGTATGCAGATGGCAACATTTTGGAGGGGTTTGCTTTCTCCATCTTCAGTAAAGTTAGGAAGTCTTGAATTGCCCTGAAGATGGAGGCAGCAAGCTGCTGCGAAATGTTGCTACTTATATACCAATCTATTTGACATCATATCCCAAGAGAATGGTACCTGGATATACTATCTGGTTGGTGGGCCAGTGCCCGGTGGGAATTTCCCTTCCATCTCCTAAGACTCCCATATATGTTCAGTCACGTTTTGCAGTAACCTCTAACGGAACCAGTTTTATGTCAATGAACTGAACCTGAGTATTGAGCACGTGATATTTGTAGTCTGCGCAGCGTGTTTAATTTTGGTCTAGACGTGATAAGATAAGGTTGTATTCGGTGGGAAAGACGGACTTATAGTCTGGTTACCAGCACTATTTCTTCCCCTAAAGAACCATAAAAAACAGGTATCTGTGGAGTAAGAAGTGGGTCGCGAAAGAAGCTCACGTTTCGTTCTTTATCTTGTTCATATCCGTGCACTAATGTCCTTATTTCAAGTAAAAATCTTACTAATGCACTAATATATGTTAACATCTACATGTTTCAGCCTTCAAAGGGCCATCCTCATGGAGTACTGATACATTTCTTGAGCAGGGCCAGCAAAATACATGTCCAGATGTATCAGCTTAAAGAGCAGTTTGCTGTATATTACATGGCAGGTTTTGTACTTTAATCTGATATTTACATCTGGACACTTGCTGTGTTGACCCACCCACAGAATGTATCAGTACTCCCCGAGGATGGTCCCCTGAGGGCTGAAACATGTAGGAGTGTAACAGTGTGAATAAAGTGGTGTTAACGTACATCAGTGCGTTATACGGGTTTTTAGGTAAAATAGTCATATTCCGGTATACACTTTCTCGCAATGTGAGTAGCGCAAAAGGTGACCATAAGGACTCCTGGAGTAAGGACAGTGAAAATTGAAATCTTATGTAACATTACGTGTCGTTAATTGGCGTGTCCTACTGTCATTAGGGGTACCAACATTTAGAAGTAACATGCTGCCTCCATCTGAAGGGTGACGACGTAACGGACTGTGCAGTGGCTTAAAGCAGGAGACGAGAAAGTAACACTGCAGACTGGCTTGACCAATGATATTGACGACACACAAACACGTACCGTATATCTGCACAAAATTTTCTAGTATTTTCACATGTATTTTCAGGCTTACTCTAGATTTTGACTTGCCTCAAACGCTCATCGTCTTCAAATCTTCCTTCAATACAGGGTGATTCAAAAAGAATTGAACACTGGAGTCGCCATGAGGAAACTGGTGCCTGTTGATGGCGGAAATGCGTAAAATTCTGAAGCGCCAAAACTTGGAAAAACTGACGGTAGCCGTAAAGTTTGGTGCAGATGTTAAGGAAACTTTAATTTTCTAGACATATATTTAGAAATGCTCAAATATCAAATTTTAATAAAAATACAACTAGAGGGGCCGAGTTATTTAATGGCGGAAGGACGGACGGATAGACAGAAATGACGAACCTTATAGTCGTTTTCGCAAGTATGCAAACGCGCCTAAAATGGCACCTAAGGTCGCTCTTGTTCTTTGCTTTATACCACCGGAGCAACCTGTTTTTAACGTGTGTGGATACCGAAGACTAAAACTAAATGGGTCCAGGAATAATGTGAAACGCGATTTCAAAGTGTGTCAGGATATAGGGGGAAATCTCCAAACCAGGAGAGAAAATTAACGTATCTGGGCCCGAAAAGCAGGTGGGTATGAGTCCAATTTTACCCTTGAGAAAATGGGTCACTTTTCATAGTTCAGTACACGTGACTCACTGTTGTTTATTTTTTGTCCTGCTAAATTGGGACGGTGTCTGGTCATGACAAATATATGCACCCTACCTGAGCTTGAAATTCTCGGGAAAAATTATGTATTTTCTCAAGTATGATAAAATTGGACTTACATCTTTCTGCTTTTCAGATCCAGACATATCTATGAGTCACAGTGTCTGTCTGTCCATCCGTCACGCTCCTTATCGCGAAAACAAATAATTGCTACTGAAAAATGCAAATATATACGTCGTTCCTTGTAGGAAGTAAAAGTCAGTCAAAACGCTCTGTTACGTACTGAGTTGCAAGTTTCTGTAAGTGTCTATCTCGATTATGTAACGCGTTTCTGGAGAAAATTTGTCACTTAGTGACAAACCAATCTATAACTGTTTAGTTGCAGTATGTGAAAAATCTTTCGCTCGAATGGCTTCGCGATCACCCTCATTGGACACATCGCGCACGGTAGAACTCCTCCGGACGAGTGATCAGCCCGACGCAGAGACCTCTACCTAACAACACTCACAAGAGACAGATCCATGTCCCCGTTGGGATTCTAACCCGCCATCCCAGCAGGCGAGCGGCTTCAGACCTACGCCTTAGACCGCGCGGCCACTGGGACCTGCAACTTATTTGGTGCAGTGTCCGATATAACAAGTTTCGTTTACCTACAAAGGCAATAAAATTTTTCTCTTCTCCGAAACATCAAGACCGTCCCTGAGACCCAACCAGCTTCCAATTCAGTGTGCTGAAGCGAGAAACATTCTTCCGGCTAAAGTAGCCAAGATGTGAATCCGACAACTTTCCTCAGTCCAGTGTCAAATTTAAGAACGGAATAGTGCGGCTCTCGATCGACTGAATAGATTAATCAATACAATTTAAAAAACATAATGTAACCGGTCTACAGAACATAATATGGCAAATTTATTGGCAGAGAGAATGTTTAACAACTATAACTCATCAATTTTAAGATAGCACACAGTAAACCAGTTTTAAGGAAAAGAAAACATATTTAAACTGTTAAAAATACTTTTTAAGTCACACATACATAAAACTGTACATCTAAATGAAAGTGTCTCAGTCCATCGAAACACAACGTACTGAATGTTGAAGGTTTTAAAAATTTTAACTGATGGACCTACATTGATAAGTTCATATATAATTTCAGATAATACATCAATCAAGGTATCTAATTATTGAACATTTTATAAATTTAATGATTGAATTTCTACACAGCAAATGTGAACAATATGGGATCCCATACTGTATGCACTGAACATCTCATGTCCATGTACTAAAATGTCTGCCTGAGGATGGTTATTTGTGACCGAAACATGTAGCAAACTTTACATTATTGAACATATTGTTGTGTTTTGACTGAAAGATATTTTGGTTACACTAAAACACGACGGGATGGCTTCTATCAAACTATTAAACAAACTTTTATGTTTTGTTGACCGTGCATCTTGGTACAATCGTGTAAAGAAAAACTAACTTGATGTAAAACTTATCCTTAGTATACTTCGTCAACCCCTACATGTTTCGGGAGTATCTAGGCCCATCATCGTGAGGTACAACTGTATGTATACAACAGTTGGTACTTATTATTCTTTTTAGATGACTGTCTGTTGTCCTAGTTGGATTGGGTACCAATTCTTACATACATATGGTTGTACCTCTTGATGATGGGTCTTGATACGCCCGAAACTTGTAGAGGTAGACGAAGTATACTAAGGATACCCAATCCAACCAGGACAACAGAGAGTTATCTAAAAATAATAATAAGTACCAATTGTTGTATACATACTGTTGTACTTCCTGATGAAGGGCTTAGGTACACCCGAAACATGTAGAGGTTGAAGAAATATACAAAGAATAAGTTGTGCATCAAGTTGGTTTTTCTTTACACGATATTATTATATGTAGAACAGCTTCATAAGAGTGGCTGCCTCAACGACAAGATAATGTAAATTAGACTAAATGTTCAACGCACCTTTACACAACAACGCATGCTTACAGGTTGCAATGTTAGAACCTTATAGTACAGTATTGCTACAACATTGCGTCATATTTGTTCAAGACAGTGTCAGTAATTCCCCACCGCCAGAAAGTTGAAAATTCTTTTCGCTACCAACGCATTCTTAATATTAAACTTCTTATATTAATTTATCTTCAGATAATGACTTTATCATTGTAGAAGTGATGGAATATTAAATTAATATAATAACACACTCTAATTGTGGGAGATATGAAGGACAATTTACCGTATGGGACGGCTTAGAGATTGGGTTAAAGGTAGGACTTAGCGCACAGAACGCAAGGAGACTGAATAAAATATTTATCGCAAATTAGTAATTAAAATAGAAAACAGTCGTAAACAAGAAAATATGTTTATTGTATTCTGTTTGATTAACAGGCAGAAACTCGCGCTGAAAGTCTCTATAGCTTTAAATTTATTATAGCTACAACAATAAGAAGAACACAACCAATACGATACTCTTAAAATACATTAAGCTCAATTATTTATCGTCTTAGATTGACACACACATGACCTATAATACAATGTTAATAAAAATCCAACCAGTTGCAACAGTATGCAGATATTTATTTACTGCAAAGTCACTCTACATGTTTCGGGTGTCACAGCACCCATCATCAGGAGCACTAAAAACTGTAACCGCAGCCTCCGGTACAGGTTATAATACTTCCCTCCAACGTGGGCCGATCGGGCCACGTTGGAGGGAAGTAGCTGTAAGTAAATAAATATCTGCATACTGTTGCATCTGGTTGGATTTTTATTAACATTGAATTAAAATACACGGAACCATGAGCTTAAAAAAAGACCTATATTATGTTAAGCTGTTATACATGCCTTGATTTCATTCGGTAATTCTTTAACTGTAGGTGAAGTCATATAACTGTCAGAATGACAGATCCTGTACAGAGTATTGCAAGCGCTACAATCACTCTCATAAAAACTGAACACAAATAACAGACTTTCTGAGGTAAGATATAAGTCTGCCAGAGCATTAAAGGTAATTGTACAAACAGCCCTCACTAAACATTTAATATAACAATTTGGAACTTAATTATCAGAAGAGACGATTATGATATTATTGAAATTAAGAACTCTCTGCATTATTAGACACAAGTGGGTAGATCATAGGCATTGAGGAAGGGAATTTATGTTAACATTGACTGTGGTCTACATGTTGAACCATGGGTTTCCTTCGCCAGCATGATACAGCAATCAGCAGCAGAAAGTTAGTTTGCACTTTGATTAAAGAACAGCCATTATTATTATTATTATTGGCATGGATTTTGTCTGGCAGTGCTGCAATGAATGCCTACAGGACATTACTGATATTCTACAATCTTCAGGTTGTCTGCCGTACAGTGTGTAATTGTTGTGTTGTTGGAGTAATAACCTTGAACTCCATTGCATTCGCTGCCATTAAAAATTGGAAGAAATGGCGTGTTATATATATATATATATATATATATATATATATATATATAATTGTATCGGAAGGTGCATTGCTCATTCCTCTGGTTGAAGACCAAATTTTTGGAGCACTTAAATCTTTTGAATTTCACATTACCAACTGAATCTGTATATCGTATATAATATTTAAACACGTCCAGTGGATCCAGGTATTTCTCGCGAAGGCACGAGAAGCAAGTGCACTGACAGCCTGTACCTGTGTAGCAGTATCCTGTCCGCTGGTATCTGCGTTGTCAGCTGTAATTGCAACATTTAGTTCCAGTTGAGCTATTATAGATTGTGCAAGTGTTGCGACCAGAAACTGTAGAAAGAAAACTCTTATATGGATGGTGGAGGATCACAGATAGGAGGAACACTGTAACCCGCACCCTTTTTAAACAGTGTGCGGAGTTACTTATCTTCTTAGTACGGCTCTATAACTCTTTGTGCAGAGTTTTGGCCTTCCGAATCACTTCCTTCCATCTTCTTCTATCCTGGAGAAGGGTCTTCCAATTTGGCACTTCTAACCTCTGTATATCTTTTTTAACATCATTCTCCCTGCGCATCTTTGGTCTACACATTGGCCTCTTTGAAATGGGTTTCCAGGCGTGTATTGCTTTGACCATTCTTGTTTCTTGCATTCTTTCAATATGGCCATACCATCCTAGCCTTTGCACTCTGGCGAAGTTTATTATGTTCTCATGATTTATTAGTTCATCCATTTCCTCGTTAGTTTTTATTCTCCAGGATCCATTTTCATAGGTTGGGCCAAATATTTTCCTCAATATTTTCCTTTCAAAAACCATTAGTCTGTTGGTTATGGTTTCTTTTAATATCAATGTTTCACATGCATATGTGACTACTGGTCTAATTACTGAGAAGTATAATTTCAGTTTTGCATTTTTAGATATGAGCTTGCTTTGAAATATATTTTTATTTGCAAAGAATGCTTTATTTCCTAGAGCAGTTCTTTCCTTTATTTCCTCTTCTATTTTATTGTCTGTATTTACTGTTGACCCAGTATATTTAAATGATCTAACTTGTTCAATTTCTTTGTTTTCAATATTTATGGTTTTTAATTGGTTTTGTCGCCTGGAACATTTCAGATATTTTGTGTTGTGCACATTTACTGTTAGACCATATTTTAGAGATTCGTTTTTCAATTTTACAAATGTGTCTATCATTGCTTGCGTTGTTCTAGCAGTTATTAAATTAGCGGAGTTACTTATATTGTAGAGAAAGGACTTTTTTTGTAGAGTGTGGCAACAAAACCGTGCTGATTGTGCCAGTGTGTTTTTGGCTGTAGAGAATTGAAGTGGCAATGTATAGCGTTGTATTTGCCACTCAGGAAACTTTTGAAAGAAAAGAACACCCACACACACACACACACACACACACACACATACAATGAGAAAATATCAGTAAAGTGCGCCAAACCCGGCTTTTGTTTTCTGTAGAAGGTGAGATTTGCTAATTTGGAACCACATGCATAACACATGGAAGAATATTTCATTAAATTTAAGTCTTAGAGGAAAGAAACAAATTAAGGAACTACATCAGGCAGTGATAAGTACCTCACAGTTGAGAATCACTCTAGTCCACTTGATGCGATGCTTTAAAAGGTAAAGAATATTAAACTTGTGAAACAGAGTGTAATATATCAGGAGGTACAGACACCAGACACACATCCTAAAGTGAGTGTTAATCTTCATGCTTCTTCAAAGGCTTCAGTCCGGAAGTCTATAAACCTAACAGATTGCAAGGCAATTTTTTTTTTAATTTAAGAAGGAGCAGATTAATGGAATGTTGGCTAGAAGTAGAAAGTCATACAGCACCAAAATCTCTCGTACATCTTTCGTATCTCAGTCCACATTGTCTGCGCTGAGTAAGGACAAATGTCGTCGACGGCAATGTTGGGGCGCTGCCGCACTGCTACAGCAGATGGCGCTTTCACTACAGTACTTCCAAGTTGCAAAAGAAATCGAAGAGATATATAAGGGGCACTGTGGAAGAAGCGTAGATCTTTTAAAACCTGGACGTAAAATGGAGGACGCTTAGAAATTAAGTTTCCAGGCTTGTTTTGCGCCTTTTCGCAAGAGTTGTGACTAAGACAGTTCAAATTGTCTGTCTGAAAGAATGTAGTGGTTCCTTCGTTATTGCAAACACTGCCATTTTGAGACGCAGTCCTCATCAAGCCATGAGCTTTTTCATTTTAATCCGTAACGTTATCTGCCTCTCTGCATGCCGACCCTAAGTCGAGTATCTGAAAACGTACATTTGGTGACGTAAATTTGTTTTGAGGAAGGCCATTCGGCGTAAAATTTAATACCTTAACAGAACATGTAATATACTTAAGACGAAATATTGAGGCGTGTTTGGGTAGCCATTGTTGTCGGCGAAGAACAGTGAGTATTAAATATTCTCATTGTATGTACTGAACCTTCTTCATCCAACATGCAATGTGCTTGCGCCGTATTATATTGCCCTTTTGTGACCTGTCTGGTTCTACCATATTTTTCCACATTTTTAATAGACAATATATTTTGTTTTTCTCCACAAGTTTGAAGTATTCATCATTCTAAGAAAAATGCAGAATGTAGTTATTATAATGTAGATAGACTTTCATATGAATAAACGCTATACTTGTCAGGATATATTAAACTTGAAGATTCTCAACAGGTGTTCGAAAAATAATCTTATATCAAACTTCATGAAAATATGTCCAGTCGGGGTCAGGTTGTACCACGCCAATGAAAGGACGGACATGACAAGTTTAACAGCTGTTTTTCGCGATTTTGCGAATGCGTCTAAAAATATAATATTGGCGCTTTCCCCTTACATTATTGCAAAGAAGTTTTAAATTTTCTATAAATACTGTTTGCACTCTTCAAATTAAAGTAAAATCTCAGACTGAACCTTTACTGAGTTTGGAACTCACTTTAACGTTAGCCGCTGAACGCTTCCCCTCTTAAGGTTAAGAGTCACTTCTTTAACAAAGACCAACATTTCTTGATCTAAAGGCAGTGCAGCTGCTAATTTGCAGGGAATTCTCTTCTTGGTGTTATGTGCGTCGTGACTAAAAATATATCGTCTGCTCGGAAGTGAAATTAGGTTTAAAAAATTTATTTGTTACCTAAAGTACCGTAGAATCTGAAACTGACCTCCTACTTTATCAGTACGAAGACTTATACACATGTAAGTAGGATACGTTGAAGAAGGTATTCTTCAAAGCATTAATACAGAAATATCCTAGTTGCCTTCGACCGGTTCCTTGACACATTGAGTATAGGACGTGTAATGAAGCATCAATATAAAATATTTTCTAAAAAAATGTATCTAAATTTAACCATATAAATTTCACATATAATCTGTAATTTATCCTTTGTTTCCTACATTTTATCCATTGGTCTTACTGTCTGATTTCTGATCATATATGAAGAAACAGGGTATTTTAATTTTCTGCCAGAAAAATTAACGAAATTCTGTTTGTGAAAGTTCTTCCAAATGTTGTTCAAAGCTGAATTACAACTGGTTGAGTTGTGTATCCGGATTTAATAAAAGTGTATTTTTAAGCTAATTACTTTCGTACAATTCAGGCTTTTACGAAATTTAATTAAAAATTTTCCTAGAAGATACTACAGCAGTTTGGTTGGGACTAAAATTGAAGAGTTTGCAGTACATTTGCAATACGCGGTGTGTTCTAAAAAAAGTTAATCAAAATTTTGGTATGTATTCTTGTGGAAGAAAAGAAAATCTGGATGATGTTTAGAGGGATCTGATAAACACAACCTGTGATGATTGCACAGAAATTTCTTCTATAATGAAGAAGAGGCATAAGACGCCTTCTGCGTAAGGAGACGTCACGTGTACGGTCACGAGTTGTAAAAGCGTCGTTTTGGAATCGTGGAAATTGCGAAGCGCTAGAAATGGGGAAAATTAAAATTTTTAATGCCTTTCCTGAAACCCCAAAGAAGCGTTTGGAGCACACTGGGAAAGCTTCACATAGGAAATTGATAGAATCTAATCTCCTTCATATATCGCTCATGTGCATACTTCGAACTGCTACTCAGAAAAGATGAAATAGTGTAATGTAATTCACTGAACCAAGTTGCTAGAGGAACGCTTTATATCACGAACGGAGTGTTTCAGCATTCAATACTGTGAATAGAAATAAAGGTATTAGACCATAAATTCCTTCGGCGTGATTAGTTTTCATACAAGCCTAAAATATTGGCGTATATGGTGCCAGTTTGATGCTATAAAGAAATACATTTATACATTTAATTTAAAATAAGCTCACGACATAGTTTTTAATAACTGGATTTTTTACGTTTTGCTGACCGTGCATCTCAGTATATTTATCTCAGTATTTAACCAAATTGATGCACAAAACTTGTTTCACAATAAGTTTTATTTCACGCCTCTACATTTTTTCGAGCACATGTGCCCATCATCAGGAGGTCAAAATTGCATTACACAGCCTCTGGTATCATCACACCTATAGGTTGTCGTCTCGTGCACGATGATGGGCACATGTGCTCGAAAAAATGTAGAGGCGTGAAATAAAACTTATTGTGAAACAAGTTTTGTGCATCAATTTGGTTAAATACTGAGATAAATGGATTGTTTCTGTTTAATTTCAGTGTCTCTTTTAATCAAAGTAATAAAAGCAAATGTTAGTAAATTATGTCAGGGTAAAGTTGTCGTCATACAGGCCATAAAGTGATGCAGGTTGTATGGAGGTAAAGCCCCAAGTATTCTTAACCTTGGCGATATATGGAGGTCCATGGAGATCCTCACAATTCGGCTGATGTATCTCTAGGCATGTGCTCTTCTCGCCCTCTAAATAGGACATCGAGTGGGTCCCAGAGCAAGTGTGGACGGTTGGGAGAACAAAAGAACTCTTAGTCCTGCCAACATAAGAAAGCATCTTCCAGCCCTTAGCCTTGTAATTAATTGTACAGGGGTGTGAAAGCTCTACTTAAGCTTTCAGTTCCATAAAATGCGGCCATTAGGTGAGGAATTACTAGTTCCCAGAGAAGGACTATGCTTCGTGAAGGTAGTTAGTTCTAAACACGTCCATTAATATAAAACACGACGGGTATATATTTTTACGTAAGCAGTTTCTCGAAGGTATTCTTTATTAATGTAGAAACTCAAGCACAAAGACATCTAATGTACTTCATCAGGAAACTGTTTCCGTTTCCGCATTGTGTTCAAACAGCATTACACGGTAAACAGCGATGGTATAACTTGCACCTTTTTAAGTTCACTTGACCTAGTTCTTAACAATGTTATCAGCGGTTATCGTGTGGCTTCATCCAGTGTGGAATGTGAATATCTACGAAATTTTGGTTTACAATTAGGAACTTTGGTTTTGGTAAATGAATCACACGACAGACAGACAGACAGGCAGAGGAGCATATACTTCGTCGTGCGCCGGAGATTGGACGGCGATATATCGGGGGAGGGTGGGGGGAACTTGAAATTTGAGGTTGGAGGTTCGCGGAGCTATATTAACTATGAGGGAGTGTTTGGTTTGGAAGAGGAATCTGCTTTATGAGAGTAACTGGTTTTCCCCTTCAACCGACTGATAATTCGGCATTCCAGCACTATTTGCTTAAACATGCAACAGTGAGAAAGACCTATCCGTTAAATACCTGGTTACGTGTGTATAAATAATCTCATTGTATGGAGGTTTTGTGATGGCTTTATTTTAACCGTTACTCTAATCAAGGTATCAGGAAAGAGCTAGTCATTTATTATGGGTTTAAATCATGATATATTTGCTGTCATTTATTGGCTGAAGGTAACCGGAAACTTTGCATCAAGCATTGTAACATGGATCTACAAACAAACTGGGGTACGTGTACAAGGACACGTTTGATAGTCAGCGTCATAAGAATGGCTTATAAAAGAGCTGAAAGTGCGTCACAATTCGAAATCCTGTCCTTAACAGTAACAAACAACTATTTTTATAATGAAAGGATATGCTTGTCAGAAGCTTCCCTGTTGAAAGCCTCCTAACCATACAGCAACACAGGCCTGTGCCGAACGTTATGCTATGGTTCAGTGTTTGCTACTTCCTGCTTCATATTCGGGTGTAATGCGCTTCGAATATCAGTTTGGAGGCTGAAGTGTTCTTGATTTTCCCATTTCCCTACTCTGTGTTACCGGCACGTAGTCACAGTGGGGGTTCTTTCAGGGCACGATGAAATATTTGTTTCATCATACCGAGATTACCTGATCATAATTATTATACTTGACGTGTTTGGTGCAGCGATGGCTTTACCCAATAGGCAATCTAAGCGGTATCCTGTCAGTACACCTGGTAGCGCCACCAATTCTGAAGAAATTTCGATAATGTTAAAGGAATTGGTCTTCAGGGGTGTTACGCTGTGTAGTTGGGTAAGAAGTTTCAGACATTTCGGGAGGAAAAGCTGCTTTTATTTTCAGAACAACCGAGGTTTGACGATCTGAATTTTAGTGTCGTGTAGCATCGCGTGTTCCTCCGGACATGAAACTCCTCTACAAGAAACACTGCTGATTCTGGTTGTGTATTCACTCTGATTCTTCGAAACCTCCGACCTCATTTACGTACGGACAACCCGAATGGGTGTTCCTTGATGGTAGGCGAGGTAGCAGGTGCTTGGTGGGAATGCGCTTTTAACCAACACGAAGCTTATGAAATCGGTAGCACTGGCCATCTCCTCCTCTCAAATAACAGAGCGCTTATTTGTAGTGGTGGTCAATGCGGTCGCCTGGAGAAATGCCTTGTTTTGGGCTAAATCGCATTCTCCAATGCACCTGCTACCCCGCTGACCTCAAAGTACCAAGTTTACAGTGTTTTTTGTGCACCGACAGAACGACATATCGTGACACTCCAGTCGTTTTGTATCTCCAGGCAACAAAACCCACTGAGATCATGTAAAATCTCTTTTCTGTAATATTATATGACGCTAACAAGATTAAGTAGAGAGTAGTGAAGGGTTGGCTGGGATTGATGGCAGTTATATGGTATAAATAACCTTGTAAATCTGATGTTTATTGAACCGTGCATTATTGTGATAGTTGAAGAATAAAAAACCAAATAGATGTCACTTGCTATTTTTATTTTACTTCTTAGATGCTCAACATGTTTCGGGCATTAATATGCCCATCTTCAGGAGTATGCGACTATATTGTTGAACAACCACATTGGCTGTTTCGTTCTTGGTTTGCTGTGTGCTGGAGTTTGGGTTCGGATTGGCTGGGTTGTTATCCGGGTTGCAGATTTCAGCATAGCATTCAGTTTCATAGTGACCTTAAATGTATTCGATGTGCGCCCCTCGTGTGAGACGGCAGATGTCCAGGCGATACTGCCATCCCGCCAAACTCTCTCATGCATGTCTTGTGTGACGTTCCCGATTGCGGTGTCGATGCGCTCTCGCATTTTTGGTAGTGTCTTTGGAAGTGCTGGGACTTAAACATTGTCCTTGACGAAACCCCACAGGAAGAAATCACACACTGTCAGGTCTGGTGACCGGGGTGGCCAGGTGCAGAAGTTGTTGTATGTGTCCGCTGCACGACCAACCCATCGACCTGGCAGGTGTTCATTTAAGTCACTATGAAACTGCAAACAATTCTTCTTTCAAATGGTAGTAACATCATGTATTTCTGTTCAGTATTTGTGAAAATATGGTTTTGCAAAATCCTCCGATAATTTATACGCACCCTGTATAAGTGCTCAGTCTAACACAACAAAGTTTTATTGCATTTTGGCTACCAGTTTCAGTCGTTACGACCATCACAAGGCCAATGCTACACAAGACTTAAAAAGGTTGGTTACATGTAGTGTATAACAAATGTCAGGTTTTGTGGGTTCCCATTTACCTCATTGTCAATATTTGTTAACAGCCTTGAATTTTTGCTACCTTGTGATATGACATATCGACGTTCTTATTGTAGAGAGCTCTAAGAAAATTTAAAATATAAAATTGTCGCATTGATATGCTGTGTTAGAACAGATTGAAATTAAGTAAAAATAGTATCAGTTCACAACTTGTATAATTAGCTACTGTGCAGGGACTAGGATTATTGTACTTGTATTATTTGTCACGTAAACTGA
>Ga0123354_10011216_pt1 | contig 13829 bp, 8 predicted proteins | sample TergutLab28metaG_2_FD_97872 | JGI IMG/M metagenome (GOLD analysis project Ga0123354, IMG submission 97872) | Labiotermes labralis P4 segment gut microbial communities from Petit-Saut dam, French Guiana - Lab288 P4 | ecosystem: Host-associated > Arthropoda: Insects > Digestive system > Gut ... | reverse complement strand
TTAACATTACAGAAACCACATATTCCTGCCAGTTTTAATATGTATTTGGTAATCAATAAGTGTGTAACAGCTGTCAAAATTTCAAAATTCTCTGGCCATTATCTCCGTAACCGTTCAACTTTGTGTTTTGGGTTATATCGGTATACTTTAACATAAGGAACATTCTCCCGAAGTCTGGCACATTCCTCCTGGGACACTCTGTATATATAAGTGTATATATATATATATATATATATACACACTCGTATATATACATACATAAATACAAAATGACACTTTATTACTATTATTTGAATACTTTATTATATTCAATTGAAGACCATACTGTTTATGTACCTACATTGATATTGTTTATGCTTAATTCATAGTGACACATAACCTCAAATTTACAGTCCGTCGAAATATTATGTAATTTATGAGTTACAACAATATTTCATGTACAATTTATAGACAGTCATAAAGTACGTACTTATCAAATTTCGTATTGCTATACACGAGAGCAATAAGTATTAAATATTTCGATCGCACGGGAACGTGACGTGAAACACGAAGTTTACGTCATTGATTATTACGTCACACTACAAAAAATTGCAATCTGCCTTATGTGGCGCCATCTGTTACGTAATTGTAATCAAGCATAAAGCAGTAAACATTAAATATTGTGATTGTATGCATTTCTTCGTTAGTTATCCGTCAGGTAAAACGTATCTTAACCTCAAAATTCTGCCGAAGGCGTTAATTATTAATAGTATGACTGAATATATGTACATTTGCCTTAATTACCTTACATGCAAATCATATCATTTTTGCACCATGCGGGAATTATGTTACATTATCTACGGCCTCTTTGCCACTTTTCCGTAACTATTTGTAAATAGCACGAAATCCCGAAGAGTGAATTTGACAAGAATTTAAATGATTTTACTTACAAAAATTATCTAAACTTCCCTCATTTCGTGAGTAATTCAGCGATCTATTATTACAGGCGTTCTTAGGTCTTCCGTGGTGGCGCTCTTGGTTGACGCACTGCGCTTCCCGGTGGTGTCATTGGAATTTTTCATTCACTTACTTCTTCTGGCCACTTTATGTTTGTAGGGTCGATTTAGCCTCTTACAGAAATGAACCAGGGTTATCCCCTGGCGGTAAAGGCGGCCGGTGCGTTTGGCTGACAACTTTATCACCTTCAATTGCCGACTGTCTAGAAATTTTGGGAGTCTCAACCTCCTGGAGCCCTAACGGTCTCTTCAGGCCTATAATGGGTTAGCTCTTTTACTTAAGTCCTCTTGTAGGTGCCTGTTACTTTCGATCTATTTTAATCCAATTTGAATTTTACCTCAAGTTGTGAATGAATTTCCCCAATATAAAACTATACAAAAATCCGTCCAGTGGGAGCCAAGGTATCCTATAGAGACTGATTGGCAGAGTAAGGAAAAAGTGGAAAAACTAATCGTCGTTTTTCGCGCACTGAAAGGCATATAAAAAGTATTTTCAAGTACACTAATACGTCGAGGTTGTTTGGTTACCACTCCTATTTCTTAGCAGGGAAGTGACTGGCCCACATCGTGACCTAACGGTAACATAGGAGTGTGAGGCAGGCCTCCTTTTATTTAATTTGGGATGTCCCAGTTATTCTGATTTAACCCTTGTACTGAAGATTGAGTTCACGTGGTTTTTAACCATTTTTGAAACCCACACTCAAGACACTCCTTACAGAATCAAGTGCCAAAAACTGTCAAAGAATTATTTAGGCCTACTGAATGGTTCTCTATGTTGTCAGAAATGTGCCAGCTACGTGTTTCTTCTTGATTTGCATGACACCACTAAGAGGCGGTTGTGACAATTATATACAGCGGAAGAAAATCGTATTGCCATATACTCTGATCTTAAAACATAACAACTGAGATCTCAGTTGCACTATTATATCAAGGGTTTAGTTATCATAAATTAGTAAGTTATTGTTTAAACTATCACAATTTCAGACAAAAAAATTCGACAGTGTTCTTTATGACGTAACTATGCAACTGATCGAAGTTATCAAAACATGAAGCCTTTTGTCATGACTAGATGGAATTCTGGTAGAAGAATGCTGTGTGGTGGAGAGCCTCAGCTTGGCCGGGAACGAATCAATACTGATCTGTCAAACAGACGCGAATGTGACGGCACAATAAACTATGTATTGTCGATAACCGTTACTATTCAGACTGGTTCTTCCTCTGCTCTAATTCCCTCAGCTCTATAAACGTGAAATATATTGGGACAAAAAATATTATGCATGTTTATCTTCCGAATTACACGAGTTTTAATGACACAAAAACCTATGCACTCTGAACACTACATTCTGTGTGATTTATTTCTGTGGCATTAACTACGTTCCGATCTCCGAACGATACCCTGCAACAGCACAATGGCCACCAAAATACTTACATCTTGGGAAGACGTTATCTTCCACTCTTGAAGTCCTGCGAACAAATCTTTTTATTCACCTTATTATTACCATGTCTGATGGTTTCTTGTGCGACGTGGGCAACACGTTTATTTGTGTCAAGCAGTCCATATAATTCTAATGATTCATTTACAGTTGCAATTGTTCTCAGCTGCTCCGCAAATCCTCAATATTTAGTGGGTTTGTCCAATTGACTTACCCGTTTCGCGTTTTAAAGTCCAGCCTAGCACCTGACAGTGAAGGTGAGATCAGCTATTTTATCATTGCCAACACTGCCGTAACCATATTCTAAATCGCTGACACTCTCATCACTACTTAACCATTATTACTTCCTTATACAATAACATCATCATAATCATAATTTTTTTTCTTTTAACACAAAGAAAATATAAGTTAAACTTCGTTGCATGTTGTGTTGCTTAGACGTAGCCATGTTCGTTTACTGACGCAATCTCAACCATCTATCCAGAGTGCAGCCTGTCAAGGTTATTCCTGCTGACGAACTACTGCGACGCAGTAGACAAAATACGGAGCGGAACAGCTGAACGAACCTGTGTCGCCAATAGAAAGGAGTCTTCAAGGTCTCGCTTAAAGTTGTGCATAGTAGAGCTAAGGGGTTGCATGCAGCGCCCTCGAATCTCTATATCCACGTACTTATAAACACATTTCACTAAACATAATTCTACATAAAACATAAATATTCATAACTTTTCGGAGATTATCTGAATAAAAAAATATTCAAGTTCTCCCCAATAAATACCAGAAAGGGGTTGTTAGCATTCAGTTTATAACCCCTTCTGCTGAATGCGCCTGTGGAGCCAACCCTTTTCAGCCTCTAAAACACACGTTGGTAAGTTGATAAAATAAGAAATAAACGCGGACGGCACGTAACACTGTTGTTGGGGACTGCAGAACAGCGACAAAAATTGTTATAATCTTGTGTTATTAATTTATTTATAAACTATGGTATTATTTGGCTAACAATCAATACTCATTAATTAAGTTTTAATATTTCAGTGTGAAGATATATATGTTAAAACATTAAAAAAAAATTCTAACGGTATAATTGTTACGAGGAAAAAAAATGTTTAAATATTCTACTAGAGTAATTTGGGAAATTCCAGATGGCCGTGCACATCGCAATATGCATGTTTCAACAAAAAACGTTCGGTCACATTGTGGTTCTTCGGACATGACACGATGTGACCAGTTCCAGGGTTTGTATGTAAAGGTAAAGCAGTCCCATTATAGGCCTGGGCAGCCCCAGAGGGTTCTTAGGAAGTTAAGTTTCCCAGATTTCGTGACAACGGCACAGGATGGTGGTAGGTTGTTAGCCTTACGCACCAGCTGCCTTTATCCCCAGGAAATACTCCTGGTACTCATTTCTGTTAGAGGCTGAGTCGACCCCAGGGCCATAGTGCTATCGCAAGGACTTTATGTCAATGAAAAATTCCAATTACACCAGCTGGAATCGAACCAGCGACCTTTCGAGGGTTTGTATGTAGCGTACAAAATTCTAAAATGAAACTGTTAAAGCAATAAGTTAATAACAACATTAAGTCAAACAGCCCGAATGAAGGAAAACCTTTCTTCATGGTAAGCAGCGTACGATACACAATGTTCGCAGACTCCGAACGTTACAGTGAAAAAGGCAAAGTCAACAATTGCCCATGGCATTAAGCGGCTACCAAGAGTACCCATAGCAGAACGGCGAGCAATTGCGCGAGTTCTTAGGCATTTGCAGCGGTTAGTTGAGCTCTTAATTCTTCACAGATGTGGCTCCGCGTTACTGGATAATTGGCACCCCACGTTTCGAGACAACCTAGTGATGTCGAAACGGTGGGTGCCAATTATCCAGTGACATGGCCCCCACACAACAGAACAGAGGCCTCTACAGTTGATTTGTTACCGAAAACTTTAATAAGAAATAAAACATAGATTTGTCGGCAGCTATAGAGTGTTCCCAGTTCTATTAATCTATTATATTAACCAACAAATGGGCAAAGAATTTGTTAAGACTTATTTACTTCTGTAGCACTCCTACATGTTTCGACACCCAAGTACAATCATTAAATTCTATGTGCATCTGTTTATTTATATAATAGAATTCTACAAAATTCACAGTACACACTGTATCAAGAGTATTCCCAAGTTCAAACATTTCGCAAATAATAATTATAAGGTAATTAAAATAATAAACCAGCTGTGTTGTTAAAACTCATAGATATAAAATCGTATTTGTTAATGCAAATGTTAAATGAGGCACAGTTATTAAATTTATTATTAAATTTTGTGCAATATGTGAATTAATAATCCCGGCTTAGGCGAGATTTTCCGAACCCGTCAAGAACAGCCCTGGGGCTCACCAAGCCTCCTGTTCAATTAATACCGGGACTCTTTCCCGGAGGTAAAGCGGCCGGAGCGTGGCGTTGACAACCCACCCCAACTAGCTTCGAGGTTAAAGAACGAGTAAAGTTATACAGGGTGGGCCAAAAGTAGGTATAAATAACTGTATACCTACTGTTGGTCCACCCTGTATTTGTACTACATCTCTGGACATTCGCAGCATGTTCTAGGTGAACTTTACCTTTATGAACTAATACTTAAGTTTAAAGACAGATTCTAACGTCGTGTATTCTGATAGAAGTTTGTCACTGTTTCGGTGGAATTTATTGCTTCTATTTGCAGGGTACGGTATTATATAGCTGCAGGAAGCACGTCTGTCCGACGGTGACAAAGAAAGTGATCTAATGCTCTGTCATGTACTGAATTTTGTTAAAAATCGAAAGGCAAAAATGTTTATTTCTGTTTAAATTTTTTTTTATTTCAAAATTGTCACGTTTCTTCGGCCCAATCTGTAGTTCTAACGCTGACTAAAGGTGTAACAGATTTCAAAGCGGGAACGGGAACTGAACAGACCATCCTGTCTAGAGTGCGATCTCTGTGCGCATGCCCGTCATTAAGAGATGTCCGTCGTCAGCAGAACCATGAATAGTCTCATCATCTGACGTCGTAACGCAGTGCTGTTTTGCTGAATTGACCGTATCGGCGACCCACAACTTTCCGTGCATTCTCGCAATAAGGCAACATTCTACGAATATGCGAGTTGATTTCACGACTTAAGACCAGGTGAGAAGGACGACAAACCGTTATGTCGCTGGGGGTGAGGGTGGATATCCATTCAATAACGCAGACCTTCACGTCCGAAATTTCTTCACCCCTTTCGTTAAATGTACCGCATCACAAGTCAGCTGATATGATCAAGTGGCAGTGATAATATGTCACGGTCCTGAATTCTATTCGACTCATTTAAGATCTCAGGATCCTCACGTGTTCGATCGGGTACTCCGAGTACGGTCATCGGAATACTGAACGAACCTCTCCATGCTTGTAAAGATATATGATTCTTGTGACCACGGTGGGCGAAAACGCGTGAACACTTACCCACGGAGTTTATGTGGCGACAACCGACCAGGCCGATGAACGGAATGATTTAAAGGAATGCCGGTGACGGTATGTGATACTACGCGTTCTGTACAGCCACTGACTGTAACAGGTGTTGGAGGTAAGACCTCGAAGTGAGTATGTGAACAGTTAAGTTCTTTTAGATCACGGAAAACACTTTATGTCTACATAACAGAGACCAGCCGTTCAATGTTTTTAAGGAAAAACACTATTTATTGAGGCATATGAAACATACATACATACGTACATACACACACACACACATACATACATATACACACACATATACACGCACATACATACATACGTACATACACACACATACATACATACACACATACGTACATACATACATACACACACACACATACATACATACACACATACATACATACATACATACAAACATACACTCTATGGGTAAAACGTGGAAGTTGTTACGTTACATCAGGTGATGCATGTAACACTGTGCCTGGTTGAGATGTGGGGCAGAACAGATAAGGTACTGCTTAGTATATTTCAGTTCTTGGGAATGATTTTAAATTAAAAATTATAATATTCGCAAATAATATTTATCATATTTGAGGCGTCCAAAACCCAAGTTGCATCATGTGCGCCAGAAATAAACTTCTGAAAATTGATAGAACTGTCGACCTACGAATCAATTATCAGAGAAGTGAAACTGTACATGACAATCACAAACATTTCTCACGCTGTTTCCACATACGGTTTCGATACAACTCGTGGAACTGAATCCAGCCTCAGGGTTAGCACAATTTGACATCTAGTTTAATTATTATTAAATTAGTCACTCACAGATGATTTAAATTTACTATCCGCGTAGTATGGTAAGTGGCTTATGGAACTAAGTCAAGTGGTGAGATCTGACCCTGAATTTTCCGCAGAGTGCTGTTTAGTATTTCTGATACTCGAGATATTCCTTTGTTTGAATTTTGCATTACCCACAGGCGGGCTTGACTGAATATCTGACAATTATTACGCCAAATCCTAAAGAACTTGCATATTTTTACATCTCTGAGACGTCGCATGATTTCATTACTGAATAGAAGCAGCGATACAATTCGACACGAGCTATTTTGACAACAGATGTAACAAGTCTACACGTAAGATCTGTGTTTCGTGTACAGATGCAACTTAATTATGTTTACACCCGTAATGTGTGAACAGAACGAAACATCATTGTGCGTTTTCTTGCATATTTTGTGTGCCATTTTTTTGACGACTCGTCACTGCAGTTTTCAGCATGTACGCAAAAATGATCACCGGGCTGAAATTTCCGCATGTATACATTCTTTGTTATTTTGCACCACTTTCTACTTTTGTCGCTTATTCATAAAACAAACGAACAAGTGAACAGCAGCAGTACAGTACGTACTCAAAAGTTCAAAGCTCATCAACACGAATAATACTACAATGGATAAAACTATAAAACTTTTTTTTTCACACAGGCCTGTTCTCGTTTTTGTTAAATGATCGTTACATCGAACAATGTCAAAAATTAAACGTGGATTTTAGCAAGTTTTTTTCTTGTACATATCTCACAAAACAACTGTTTAATTCTGTAAACAAAAGGTAGATCAGTTCCATTACAGGCCCGAGGTGTGCCCAGAGGGTTGCAGGAAGTTAAGGTTACCAGACTGCGTGACAATGGTTCAGGATGGTGGTAAGGTTGTCAGCCTTACGCACCGGCCGCTTTTACCCCCCGGAAATACTCCTGGTACTCATTTCTGTTAGAGGCTGAGTCGACCCCAGGACCATAGTGCGATCGGAAGGATTATGTCAATAAAAAATTCCAATGACACCAACTAGAATCGAACCAGCGACCTTCCGATTTGTAGCACAGCACCTTAACCACTGTACTACTGCGGTCCCCCGTTTAATTCTGTGCTAAGCTGTATTCACAGTAAAAATGCGTTAAATCTTTGGAGGTATATTTTCTTCCATGTGGAGTATGGGACATGACCTTACGTTAGACAATTCCCAGCTAATTAATGATTAACCCTTTGATGCCTAATGTCAACTATAGTGGTCGTACCGCACCGCTAACCTCTAAAGTTGTATTTTATATATTTATTCAACAAATATAGGTACTGAATATTTTAAACATGTTACATACTCTCCGTTTTTTTTCTCTTCAAAATGCAGTTTGATTCATAATTCTAACGTATTTGGTTCGTGTATTATTCACATTTAATATGCAGGGTTTGCTAAAATTAAAAAAATAATTTCGGCGCCAAAATGTTAATATACATAGTCCAATAATTATGCACTCTGCTCTTCACAGTCTCACAACTAAATACAACGTGTTCACGCAAGTGTTAAGATTCTCACAGTAGTGCCGAAAGATATTCCATTGCAAAGTTTCCGTAGTTTCGGAGTAGCCTAGCGCCTCCAACTTCACGGTCAAGCAATCCATCAAGACTCCTACAATAGCCCTCATCATCCTGCAAATGGAAACGTCGGTAACTACTTACCAGTCGACAAAATGTAACACCACAAGAAATTTAAAATCTTCAGCGCGCATTCAGTATGTAGTTCTCCGGAATATACAAAATTTGAATAAAGTTGAGTTATTGAATATCGAAGAAAGTTGTGTTCTATCGTAAGAAAAACGGATTGTAGAAGTACCTTAGGACATTTAACTACAGTAAGCCAAGTCCAGTCTTTACTTCGTACAGAAATGATTTTAAACTCAGTACGATAAACGGTACTGTAGGAATGAGGGACAAATGATGAATGCGGTAGAATGACTCGAAGCTCCAAGCATCTGGGACGTCCTTAAAGTAATCGAACTGCTTCGTACTTTGAGGACAAACGGACAAGAGCTAGGGCCAACTTCTGAGTGATATCTAACCGGTAAGAAGTCTCGAACAGCAGGAGAATAGGAGATGGACTGCAGTACTTGCAGGACCTACTCGGTCAGAGGATAGCGCTATGACAGTGGGAGGCTGATGAAGTGACTGGGTGTGCAGGTCTATCGGAACAACTAAAAGTTTTATAGCTGGTAGATTTTTTTGACACTGATTAACCTTGTGAAGCCCCTTGGTTACTTTATGTGCAATCAGATTTAACGTTCAAATAAATTACATTCTGTCCACACAGTGTATTGTATTTTGCACGGATCTCAGAACAAGCAGTGATTAATGCCATATAGAGCATTAACTGATTAGATTTAAAACCGCAACGGGATTTCTGTACTGTGTGGTACCAGCTGAATGTTTAAATATAATTCATGTAACTTGAAATGTTTAAAGGGTTAACATGTAAAAGCGAGTGACAATCAAAGTGACGTTCTATAGAGAGCTGGACGTTAACTGACCGTAACATTTGAAACACTAGCCTCGGATTGCAAGAGTAGATAGGAGCATATATCATAAATGTTTTAGCAGTGTGGTGACCGCGGGAGCACAGTGGTTAAGGCGCTGTGCTACAAATCGGAAGGTCGCTGGTTCGATCCCGGCTGGTGTCATTGGAATTTTTTATTGACATGATCCTTCCGATCGCACTACGGCCCTGGGGTTGACTCAGCCTCTAACGGAAATGAGTATCAGAACTATTTCTTGCGGGTAAAGGCGGCCGGTGCGTAAGGCTGACAACCTTACCACCATCCTGTGCCGTTGTCATGAAATCTGGGAACCTTAACTTCCTGGAACCCTCCGGGCCACTCCAGGCCTGTAACGGGACTGCTTTACCTTTCTTTTTAGCGGTGTGGTTGTAAAATAAGCTCAGTCAAAGCAACAAAACAGACATTAAAGTTATGCAAACAGATAAAGAAATATTAATAAGATAAACTGGTTTTGAGATTTAGCTGAGAGGGTGGTGGTGAGATATTCTTCCACAAGTGGCACTTCTGTTATTTTGCACGGTGTTACAACACCTACGTTTCATGTCATGCACGGATATTAGTGTCTGTTTTTAGCACGATGAGTAAATTTTTGATGAAACGGATCACATGTCACGAAATTTCAAATTCTGTCGATACACTTTGTGCAGTATGACAAATTAAACACGGGACGACGGGCAAACATTCACATTGAGAATTTTTCTAGCTTATCCTAGATCTATTTCTACCGACTGAACATCAAAGGCAGTACATGAACACAAGATCAGTCGTACCCGACAACACTTCGTCTCGCTGTTCCTGATAAAGTGTGCCTACTCTGTGTTCCATTCCGTTGCACAGCATGACAGAAACCGTGTCTGTACAGCCTGGATTGAGGGCAATATAGTTGTTAGAATTGTACAACGGAAATTAACACGGAGTAGTCTCGGAAGGAAAAAGTATGAAGCCATTAGACTCGCTACTGAAATTATACGGGCAGTATAACTTAAAGGAGGAAATGTGGAGAGCAGAGACAAGCCTACATCTGGATCCAGTTGCTCAAGTGAGAGGCACAACACCGTAAAAGACATCAGCCGCGCATGAATCAAAAACCACCAGTCTTATCTTCGTTCGTACGGTTATACTGCTTCATATCAGTGCGGCCATGTATTCTGTACATGCAGTAGAGTTGTACAGTCTTTGTAAAAGGCGTGAATCGTCCTTCGTGTCTCGAAATATAACCACTGGGCTACACAGAGGCTGTGTTTTATTGCGACTTAACTGGCTTACGTTCCGGAACATTCAATACAGCGTAACTAACAGTGGTTTTCGTAGCGGAAACCAATGTAAGGAAGAAATAATATAAAGGTCATTTACAGTAAATAATTAGCAGATCGTGAGCTTCATGTACGATACAGTTAATGGATATAAACAGCAGAGTGCTAAAGAGGCTAACGGTCGCTCAATTATTGAAGAAATTCCGTGAATTTTATTGTTGCCGATATCCGTTACAACGTTGAAGCGAGCAGAATTCTATGTCCTATCTTGTACCGTATTTGTGTGCCATCAGAATTCTTCCAATAACTGCCTTAATTTCAAATCTTCAAACTACAAAATAGTATTAACTTTTGTCCACTCTCTTAAGTGTGTTGTGTATTCCACCCATGTCACGTATCTTGATTTAATCACACTAACATTGTCTTATACATGTGTAGTTTAAGTCGTTCATATGCATAGGCACGTGACTGCATAACATCATGGTTCTTTCTGCACCCGGGTAATTTTCATGCATTTTTTTTGTGACACCACAGCTCAAACTGGTCTTGACCGCCTATATTATGGTTTCTACATGGCACATATCATTAATATTACATCCCAATTCTAGTCCCTTATTACTACTACTACTACTGCTACTACTTCTACTACTCCCACCGCCAGGAGTAGTAAGGCATTGCCTTCCTTGTCCTATCCACATACGTCCTCACATTCTCAAACTAAGAATGTGTTTTATTAGCTTCGCTCCCGCATGAATATCTACGTATGGGTAAATGTTTTTCAATTTTTAAAAGTAGTTATTTTAGTAAACTTTATTACTTCCTTGTGTGATTAATTTTCCTCTCTGCTCAGCCATTTATTACAAGTTCTCCTGTCCACTTTTCGTTTCCAGACACAATCACAGTCTTCCTTCCAAACATCAACAACACTGAACGCTCTCAAAGCCTCTCGTAATTCTACTTAATTTTCACGTCCTTTCTTTTCAGCCATGCTATTCCAGTTCTCTCATCTCCTTTCTTTTATCCCTCCTTATTTTATCTAGCATATAATCCACGTCGTAATAAAATACCGCTGTCTGTTCTTGGACTGCTTGACCCCAAAAGATGGAAGCATACAATGCTGGGAAATGTCGGGAACTACACATCCAGTGACTTGTAACATCCTAGAAGAGTGGAAATCTCACCAGCGACTGCTATCAATCACTCATCACATTTCAACATTTTTAAGTCCTTCATCATTAATTATTTACACAGTAGTGAGTCTTTGTAACAGATATGTTACTAACACACCAAACAAACTTATCTATATACTGTCTCCTATCAGCTGCACACTCAATGTGCTGCAAACACTGACATCCTTAATATTTTGGTTTCAATTCTTCCACACATATTTCCGTTTATTTCCACACATCGCACGTGTAGATGCTGCGTACAAACTGTTAAAATCTTCACACTCTGCCAAAGTTCACTACTTTGTTTACTTTTTGCCACTATTCTGACTACAGTTTTGTAGGCATTTCTTAACTCTTCCACGCGTGCTAATGCCTCGTCCATCACTTCCTTCTCTATTTTTTTTATTAACAATAATTTATGATGGATACAAACTGTACTGACACTCACAGTGCAGTTTTGGCCATCCTTTTTGTTAATTCTTTCCTGATTTCCTGATTCGGTTTGTCAAGCTATGCGTATGTAGAGATCTCTACATCACGCGCGCGCGCATGCATATAGCTAGTCCTTGAGTTCCGTAGATAACCTGATGATGGCCAGTACAGGCCGAAACATGTAGTTGTTTCCATCACATAGTCATTAAAATACACCTAAGTGATTAAGTTGTGTTTGACTACATAACTTTTCCTGATTTCCTTGTACTTAGATTTATTCTCCCCAGCACCCTGTTCTCAGATACTCTCACCAACAATACGGCGTTGAAAATGTAAACCGCTATGCCATATTACAAGGTGTTTTGGTAATATTTTCGGCTTACCCTTGAGCTGAAACTCTGTTTGTGTGTTTTACATCTCTTCGACAAGAAGTGCAGTCTTCTCGTGCTTAGAAGAATAAGCAAAGCACGCTTTCCTCTAACTCAATAAAGGGAAAACTTTCACACACACGAAGACTACAATACAGAAGTTAAAGTTTTGAACGAAATTCATATGTGGCGTCAACCCACAGCATCTGCTTCAGCAGGAAAGGGCTCTAAACGTGCCTCCATGCAAGGAAACGTCGTGCCAAGTTAATGGTTCGAAATACATCGGAAGAGATAATTCATATAACGTCACACTTTAATTTTCTGTTTTCGCCACGTCGGTCCGTATGTTCCTGTCTAATTCAGAAATCTCCCATAGCCCACTTCTATTTGTGCGTCGTCGTGCTATTTATTAAGTACCGTATAAATAATTTGAATGAAATATTATATGAATGCAAAATCTGAAGCTAACACAACGAAAAATTGCACTAAAATTTTCCCGGTAGATTATCGGCATCATGATTGAGACCAATTGAAGTTTCCAAGAGCTTCTTCGTCTCCTTTCTTCAGGATCGAGGACAGTGAAAACCGAGAAAGTCGCGCAACGTTGCTACTTTGCCCCATCGTGAAGCGGCTGATAGACTGAGAAACTTGTAGTGCACCATAATGCACATAACTCGGAGTCATTTTACGTTGATTCAGGCTAACTTGCTACTCAGTTCACACTCTTCGGTTTTACTCAACATCTCTAAATTCGAAACCTACTAATGAAAATATGCAAAAATATAGGCAACTGTACTTCTGTTTATACATGTAAAACTATGTATTTCGCACACGGGAAAGCATAGGTATAGACTGTATTGCAGGAAATGTTTGACGAAAAGTTTTAGAACTCGGAGCAAGTAAGAAGCAGGAGGATGGGGAAAATTGCATGATTATCTTCATAATTTGTAATATACTCTAAATAGTATTACTGTGATGCAATCAAGAAAGGAATGGGTACGGCAAGTAGCACGGTGTGGATATATATATATATATATATATATATATATATATTTACACACACACACACACACACACACATATTCATGCAAAGTTTACTCGTAAAATGTGGGGAGCTCCAGAACAAGGAGAATATTTAATGTGAATAAAAATCCAACCAGATGCAACAGTATGCAGATATTTATTTACTGCAAAGTCACTCTACATGATCGTCCCGATCGGGCCACGTTGGAGGGAAGTAGCTGTACCAGTATTATGACCTGTACCGGAGGTTGCGGTTACAGTTTTTAGTACTCCTGATGATGGGTGCTGTGACACCCGAAACATGTAGAG
>Ga0123354_10011215_pt1 | contig 13829 bp, 8 predicted proteins | sample TergutLab28metaG_2_FD_97872 | JGI IMG/M metagenome (GOLD analysis project Ga0123354, IMG submission 97872) | Labiotermes labralis P4 segment gut microbial communities from Petit-Saut dam, French Guiana - Lab288 P4 | ecosystem: Host-associated > Arthropoda: Insects > Digestive system > Gut ... | reverse complement strand
TAAACTAAACTAAACTTTTGTCCATTGACTCTGCAACTGGGAGAAAACTCTCTCCATGTTCCCTTTATATACAGGACTAGCAAAACAAAACTCTATTAACTTTAACATTGCTTGAAGACTGGCAGCATTATTACGTTTACTGAAATATTATGTCCATTTTTCATGTGACAGGAGAGAAGAAAATTCTAATTTTTTAAAAATTTCCTTTTACATATTTTTGAAGGTGACAAAAATCATCAGAATATTTGGTAATATCAATAACACATTTTGAGAGCACATATTGAATGGCAAGTTGAAATTTACCCCATGACGTAGGATCACCTAAGCTTAGGCAGCAAAATGCAGACAATTCATCATACTGCTTCATTCATACATTCAAATATACGAGGCATGAAATGTAAAGTCCTTCTTTATGCTGTAAAAATTCTTTGCACTCTTCTTTAGGGCCATCTTCCAACATTTGTGTCATCAAATGTTTGGTTTTTAATGTCACAAATTTGGAAGCTAATCTCTCAGTGTTCGATGTGTGAACAGTGGGAAGCATTTCAATTATTAATGTTCCTTCCCTCTGTGGTGCCTCCACATTTGTTTGAAGCATACTGATGAAGGAGTGAATATGCTATAAATGGATTTCACTGAAACAAAATTTCAAGAAATTTCTTAATTACAAAAGGTGATTTTGACTGAGAGAGAAAGGATTATAGTTTTGAAAACATATGCCATAGTTACCCCACTACAGGAAAGAGTGACAACCATCTTGCTTATACTCGGTATCCAGGAAATTGCAAAACTCTTTCAGTGATTCAGTTCTAACAGTGTAGACTGAAAAATAATTATCAGTCCTCAAAAACTGACTGAATATCTAAGATTAAAGTGTGTTCATTCCATGTTGAAAAAATTATTTAGAATATGAGCAGGGCAACACACACCAATTAACTTGTCTTTTACTGAATCTTTCAAGTTTGCAAAAACATTATTTTATAATGTCCAATGAACATATTGTGCAACAGTTTGTGTTGTTTCATTAGGTTTACTCTGAACATCCAGTACTTCTGTTTGCAATGCACCCTTTTCCCTATCAAACTACTGAATCCAGGCTTTGAAAATTTTTAACACAAGATTATTGCTTGCATCTGTCACTTCTCCCAAAAAAAGGAACGTTTGCCATTGAAGATTTTACAGCTTCAATTGCAGGAGAAATTCCACAGCTCATAATCACTTCTGTTTATGTTCATGCACTTGTCAGCATTCGAGCCATATCTGAGTTGAGTAAAACTTTCTTCATTAAGTTACCAATGCAATCTGTAGATCTGTAACTGCTGTGAAGTTTTATGTAACAAAACTCTAATGTGCCCCTTGTTGTGTGTACTTCATCTCCTTTGGAACATGGTTACACAAAGAACTTAGTTATGTTTGAACTAGTCTCACCTCAGATATTCTTCATACATTTTGCTGTTTCCAAACGTGCCTCAGTATCTGAAGATCTTCTGTTCGCAACAGACACAAACATTCCTGGAATACGCACTGTGCATTAAGCTTCAAATTCGTTATGGCCTTTCCGAAAACATGTGCATTTCTCCCTACAATCTTCTGTAAATCTATGCTCACAAGATGGCATTTATGTCAAAAGAATGAAAGTATATCCTAATGAGAATGCCTGTTAATACTCAGCACCCAGCATGGGGATACAAGAATGCAGTTGCATGTCTGAATACCATTGTATTAAAAGACAGCATTGAATGGCTGCCGTCCAATTGCACTCAGACAATCAGTAGATCAGAACTAGTCCTGTAATGACTGGGTTTCAATATCACTCCATTAGTTGGTAATCTGTGTGTATATCACAGAGTAAAAGGTAAAGGTAGAATCCCGTTACAAGCCTGGAGTGACCCAGAGGGTTCCAGTAAGTTAAGGTTCCCAGATTTCATGACAACGGCAGAGGATGATGGTAAGGTTGTCAGCCTTATGCACCGGCCGCCTTTACCGCCAGGAAATGGTCCCGGTACTCATTTATGTTAGAGGCTGAGTTGACCCCAGGTCCACAGTGCGATCGGAAAGACTTTATGTCAATGAAAAATTTCAATGACACCAGCTGGGATCGAACCAGCGACCTTCCGATTTGTAGCACAGCACCTTAACCACTATGCTACCACGGTCCCCTAAATCACAGAGTACAGATCATAAATATCGGCATAAAGTATTATTTCTTCCAACAGTGAAGGATTTTTTTATTGTTTCAGTACTGCTGGCTGACAACCCAGGCATTTTACAATATTTAGAAAATCAACCTGGACCTATATTCTAAGCCTTAAAAAAAGGACATGTCTGGAGAAAGCAGAACATATGGTAATCCTGATTTAAGGCAGGTTAGAGGGTGGAGGGTTTCGCGATGGTGTTTTCGTAACCTATAAAGCATAATGTTACATGTACAGTCTGTTTAACAATAAAAATTCTGCATTTTTATTGATTCTGAAAATAAACAAACACACCAGAATTGCTCTTGGCATTGGAGATGCAGTGTGTTTCCTGTGTGGTAAGAACATAATTTTTTAATGTACTATTCAGTCGGTTTTTATCCTTCAAATGGTTAAGAATTACAGTACCAAATTTTTGTCCTCAGACATCCATTCCAGAATGTTTTCGTGTCGTAGTACAAATAAGTGTAACTTTTAGTGCCAATAATGCAGTGTCAGGTAGATAAAAAAATTAAACATAAAGGTATAGCTCTGCTAAAATGCAGCAAGTTTACTTATGTTGTTTGCATTCTTCTTTGGCACACTGTGTAACTATAAAATGCTAGTTTTGAATCAAACTGTATGCCTTCCTTCCACTTCAGTACCTGGAAGAATATATAAATGTACAAAATCCTGTATTGTAGATAAATGCAGAAGTTCTAAAGAAACTCTGAGAGAATACTGTTTCTGCTGAACAAAACAACATTTAAAGATATATATTCTATATAATTATACATAATTATTTTAATTCAATCACACATTTTCTTGATAAAAGCTAGTATTCTTTTTGAGAACCTTTTGGTTCAGCTGACAAGAGATTACAACAGAGAAATTACTGGCAATCACTCCCATAGTTTGGCTCATGTACACTTAAAAAATTTGTTCACTGACCTGTGTTACTATGCAGTGTTGCGTAGTTGGGTCCATAATATGCATTCACTAGGGGTGAATGGTACTGCTCAAAGGTGAGCGATGGTGTGTCACTTGGTGGATCCTGACTTGCTGGTGTTGGATGGCTACTTACATGTATCATACCATTGCTGTTAACTGGCGCTAGATTCATCAATAGGTCCTGAAAATCCACATGACAATGTAACTTACTGATTCCCAAATTGTGTTCATCTCAGTTTAGGAAGTGGAGGAAAAATCCTTTCACTGCCAAAGCTGAATAATAAAAATATGTCTGGAAACGCCCCAGCAGTTTTGTGAAACATGCAGAAAATAACAAAAATTACCAACATTTTTGTTTTATCCATTGGGACAGTATGTTAGGGGCCAGAGGGAAGTTGTACAAAATTTATAGTACTCCAAACACAGAAGTTGTTCCTTATACTGGTTTAATATTTGACTATGTGGCGAATTACAAACTGAGTGGAATACTCTGACAATTGCAGTAGATATCATGACAGACATGCTGGCTCAAGTTGAAACGTTTCTGCCTTGTATTTTTGAGGTGCTCAGTATGAGTCTCAGTTGGGGCACAGACTCTTCTGACAGAGGTTTTCTCAGCATTTTCCTCTGTCCCTCCAGAAAATGCCACAACAGTACTTAAAAATTAGGATATGACTACTACCATTAACATCCTTTCTATATCTCATTCACTGTCTTCCAATAACACTGTGCAGTCACTAGAAAATACAGTCAACACAGACACAACACCTAAACTCCATACTTCTGCACTGTTCCTTCTGACCCTGTATTCCACCTGATATGTCAGACTGAAATATGTAGTGGAAAATAAATAATGAACGTATAGAGCATATGTGTTGTGTTTGAGTGGAATGTATTTGCTAGTGATTGACCAGCACAATGGGATGATGTTGCCCAACAACAATGTGTAGCTTGCATGACTGACATTAAATACACTACAGTCTAAATACACAAAACATTTAGCTTGTAAGCAAAGTTACAAGCTGTAACCAAGCAACACAAAGTCTGCTGTCTTACACATGCACACAGCAGCACATTGTCTGTGATGCCATATTCAGTTTTCACAGGTTTGTTCCACATTACGTGATGCTGTTGTGTATGTGCGTTTCAAATATGAAGCGCTACTAAGACAATATTCTAAAAGTAATGAAATGGCTGTTGTACGTTCATGAAGCATCCCATAATAGCATATCAGAACAATTATTATTGGAACATTTGTTTTTTATGCCAATTGCTTTAGTAAATGTAATTTAAGAAAGCATTTTTTTCTTTTAAATATTTTTTGTTTTTGATTACATATGATAAGTCTTTTATTACCACTTATTTGTTAGGCTCTCCCTGTGGATTGATGAACACATTAATAAATAAATGAAGAGTAAGGAAAGATTTAGAATCAGTTTCAGTTCATTGGTGTAGATTTTGTCCTTTGTATGATGCTCATATTCGATGATGATGATGATGATGACGACGACGACGACGACGACAAATTAAACAATTTTTGCAAGACATTATACAGGATAATAAAAATTAATAAATACAGCTGTTTTCTGTGTGATTAAAGAAGTGGAAAAATTGTCACCATCCTTTTCCTCTCAATATCTCATTTCTCAATAAAATATGTCCATTAATGTATTTCTGTTTCTTCTAAGTCCACATGTTATCATTAAATAGTTTACATTGTTATGTTTTACCATTATTGTTATAAATTCTGCATAAATTCTTAGTCCTTACTGTTGGTTTGAAAATGTTTGAATACTTGCCAGTAGAATCAATATGTCAACCAAAAATGCACTTAATAAAATACGAGTATAATTCATAACTAGTATCAAATAACTACATGTTTCGGCACTGGGGTGCCATCCTCAGGGAATTTTCTACAACAAAAGAATAATAGTTCAATGTGGTAATCAAGGTACTGTGTTGTCCTCACTGGAATGATTACACCATCACATAGTGTTAAAACTATATGGTAGTGACCATTTTCTCATAGTTAAATCACAATATTGTGATTTTATGCTTGTCAACTTTATGTATTTTAGAATTTTAATACAGTAATTATCCTAGACTAGCAAGTTGGGTATGTATTCCTTTGATCTAGAAGAGTCTCTGAGGATGGCACCTCAGTGCTGAAACATGTAGGAGTATGATACTAGTCTTGAATTGTGTTTTTTAAGTGCATTTGTTGGTTGATATATTGATTGTAAGAATCAGCTCCATATGAGTAACAAAAAAAAATTTCTAGTAGAATTTTCACATGATGTTTATGAAGTGAATTAAATATATGGTCAAATTTCTCACAGAAGGTAGTTCAATACTGTTGCCTTTATGTTCTTTAAGGCTTAAATACATACTGCAGACACAAGCTGAAGTTCTATGTTGTAAATCAAATATCAGTTTCCCAGTTCGTAGTGTTTTGGTCCTTTTAAATGAGCGATTTAAAATGAATGCAACTGTTTTAATTTAAAAGTAAAGTGCTACTGGCACCTTCATATTTATGGTGACACCGAATGGATTCCTGAGGATGGTTGGAGAACCTTGTAGCTTCTGACGTCTGCTCAGAACAAGGATCACAACAAACACAATCAGTAGGAGCAACATGATGGCTGTCAGACCTCCAATGACGACTTCTATATATCCTTGGCCATCTTTGGGTGCAGCTACTACAATTAAGAAAACATCACTTTAGTCCGACCTCTGCAACTGCAAACGTTTGTTTCTATCATCACAGCTGTGTTAAATATGGGGTACTTCACCATCAATAAGACAAATGGAATGGGGTCAGGCAATAGAATGTTGTTTATGATATTTGAAAATTAATTGTTTCAAAACTTCATTTAATTCCATGAAACAAACTGGATATGTACCATGTGCATTATTATTAGCATTTGCTTACATCATGTGCGTGTGTGTGTGTGTGTGTGTGCGCGTGCATAAGCAGCACTGTCATTGTGGTCTTTGTAATGGCAACACAGTTTGATAGGAACTGAATTATTAAATATTGTGTAAAGGCTCTTCATGCTTCGAAGGGTTAAACGGGCACTGTCTATCAAAGTTGAACTGATTAAACAAGTAGTTATGCTTCAAAAAATTTCTTTCTTTCTACCTCAGTGAACCCAATTATCAAAATTCATCCTCTGTTTGCATGCAAGCAAATATGAACACATGAGAACAGCAAAACTTAGAAGACTTCACAAAAGAATACGGACACATTTACAAACTGGGGAATGTAAGGGAGTGGTTCCGAATCCATGGGCCGCGGCGTTATTGCAAAGGGTCCGCGATTCCATGAAGCTTTGTAGTATTTATTTTTACTTAACGCCAATAAAAATATGCAGAATACGCTTCAACGGTTTTATGTTATCCATGCTTCATTAGCGTATATTGGAAATATTTCCTTTGTTTCCTTTCGAAATGAAATATGCCATTTACTCTTGCCGAGAAATCTTATCTGAGTTGTTATTCCCAGGTGTCATGAGCTGTCAATTTACCTTCTCGCTTATAACATTGATGTGATTTTGAATGAGGATACTGTGTTTTACTAATCGCCCATTTTTAATATTCTTTATATTGAGAGTGAGAATATACTGGTGTTATCTTAGAAAATAGCCGCTTGTGAATTTTCTGCTTTTGGTAGAATCCTCCAGGTGTTCTACTCTTACGTATGTAAGCCACACAACTACGAAACTCTCATAAAGTAAATGCCATCCTTCTGGCGTCCAGTTATTAAACAACTGTCTACTGTGGAGGATAAGGCAGGAGATTTCAGCAATTTTAATAAATCCCCTAAACACACATGTTTTTATACCTAATGCCCATGTTTACGAAGTTGAAATGAATATAAATGTTTTTGTAACAAGTTTTGTACATAGATGTTGGTTTCGTGTTGTCAGCGAAAACCAAATATAAATAAAAATCACCGTAGTTTCGGTGCATATCCGTAGGAGGATAATTACTGATTTTTTGAGTTGCAGTAGGAGTATACATTCGACAATGGAACATTTGTTGATAAAACGAGATTGGAAAGGAAAGGGACGAAATGAAATTCGGAGTATTTTCAACCCACTCTATATACTATCCCTTAATTTTTACAGATACAGCCACTTATTTAAAGCAATAAACAGTGGTGAAGATATTCAATTCTTCCCTAATCTACAAGGAATAACCAGAATTATTGACATCGGATTCTACCCCCATCAACATGTCATTATGCCCATTTCAGTCTTCCTCCGTGAAGTAGGCAAAAACAGCGTTCTTCTGGGTTATTAGGCAGCGAGTAGTAGTAATTTCTTACCAACTTTTTGGGACAACCTATCGGTCCCATCTTCAAGGGCCTTGGAACCGATAGGTTGTCCCGAAACGTGGATAAGGAATTACCACTACTGGCCGTGTAATAACCCAGAAAAACGCAGTTCTCAACAATTCAGTATTCTGAGTACTTACAGTACTCCTCTGCACCTCAAAATATGACCCGGTAATGTACACACCATTTTGGAATTCTGCTACCTACCAAGGCAATATTCACTAAAGTACCTCAATTAAAGCCTGTGACAGGTTGAAACGTAAGTCGAAACAGGTTGCCAGATTAACTTGCATTATTAAGTTGTGTGTGACGGTCTACTGAATGCACAGTGTATGTGATTGACAGCAGAACGGGGATGTGTGATCTTAGAGATCTTTCTGTTTCAGTCCAATTTTCAATCGTCACATATCTTTTCCGATTTATTATTAACTCTTGTGGCGTACTTAACAGATATTTTCAGCCCCAATACTTTCTGACATTTGAAACATGTCCTTCTCAACAGTTTCAGAACCATGGGGATAAGGGAAAATATCTTTTGCACCTCTAACTTAACGCTCAGATAAAGACCCGAAATGTGCAACTTCAAGATATCATTATTATAACATACAGGTAAGGAAATTTTTATCCTATTTAATTGTCGATTATACTATTTCTGTCTTCACAGCAAATATTTCCATATTCTATTAATAATGAAGGTAGGAGTAATATCAATTTATATGATAACAATATGTTGCTGGAGGTTTTTAGATCAGGTTCAACTTCGGAAAACCTGCTGTCGAGATCTTCAGGATAGTGTACTAAAGATGGTAGCATGAGGATCTCCCGAAATGTTTGTACCACCATACCAAAACACACAGTATCAAATCTAACATTCTGCACATGCTTCCGAAATGTCAAATTTAAGAGAATGTTCTTCTCCCCACAGGACCACTGACAGTGCTGTGTTTCATGGAAGTACTGTGTGTTTGCAAATATACGTGAAAGTTCCACGTAGACAAATGTATGCTGATGAAAATTATCTTGAGAAATTATAACTTCTTTTGTATTGTTGAACAAAGTTCATCACAATAAAAGGAATATTAACAATTATCTGGATCACACTGTCCGACTTACTTGTTTCAAAAGTGTCCCATGTAGAATCAGTGTCCATCGGGTTAACAACAAACTCATCATCACTGATACTTGCTTCTGTTTCTTCCGTAATATTTAAAATCAGCGGTGCTATAAAGAAAGTAAATAATTTCATTACAGTACAGTTGGCCATATGCGATAAACTGCGATAGTTTAAATTTAATTCCAGTATCACAAACATGAAACAAGTTTAAGAAATAATGAAACTAAAATTTGTAATTACTTTCATGAAATGTTTTAAGTGTGTAACCTGCCAGTTCAGAAATTACGCTCCCAACACTGAAACAGGTTCATTTGTCTGCAGCATGGAATCCAGTACATTTGTGTGTGTGTGTGTGCGCGCGCGCGCGCGTGTGTATGCGCGCGCGCGCGCGTGTGTATGCGCGCGCCTATAATTAACACGGAGATAAAAATGTTGTTTTGATTATATATATATATTTATTTATTTATTCAAGCTAAAATATATTTCTTCACCGTTTTCACCACAGAAAATGTTTGTTAGAGACCACTGTCATCAGGCCTTAAGAGAAACGTAGTAATATGAGACAGGAACAGTGTAACTTCAAAGGTAATGCAAAAAAATCCTATAGATATGAAAAGTTGGGTTAAACAGCAACAACATCAAGTTTTCAAGACAACGTTCAAAATATTCTCTTTCACTGCAGTATGCCTATCATTCATATAAGTTATCTAATTCGACTCAACACACTGCAAAGAAGAAATTATATGGAACAGAGAATTCACATTTTGTTTACAGTTTATTAAAATGTAAACTACAGATATATTATTATTATTATTAGACGTTGATAGGAAAATTTAAACAGCACCTTAACGATTTTAAAATATACTAAATTTTAATCTAGCGCCAATGAATAGGTTTATGATGTAACGTCGTTCTGATCTATACAAATACTTTCGTTTGTTCTACATATATAATCTTTGTTGTTATGCAAAATTCTCGATCATTGATCGGTGTTAAGAATAACACCACAAGATGGCAGCAATAAATGTAACTGAAAGGACCTACGATCCGGCACGTCTTTCAGTATTATCTGCTGCCAACGAAAGCTACAAAAGTTGTACAGTAAGTGAAGTCGGCGTTTCAAGGCCTTTTTCAAAATCTGCAGTGTATAAACGTGGATCAGTGGAAGAAACATAATGAAAACCATAGCTGTAGAAGGAAACTGTCAATGTTTCTCTCTGAAAAGTCAACGCGTGTCTCGTAAGTTATTGAGACATAAATTCGATAACCAGTCGCGTTGCTGCATTGCACATTCCTTTTTCAACAGACACTGTCGGCTTGTAGAAGTTCTTTCAATATAATGTAAATAAAAGTTCTATTTAATATCTCAGGTGGGCATAAATAAAGCTGTGAAAGTTCGGCCCTGTCTGGAAATAAATCCAGATATCCTGAATCCTTGCAGACCGCACAACAATTGCAAGGATTCTACCGTAAACCTACTCAGTCTCGTGACATATATCTATGTCTTTCGTACGGCATTACCTTCATCACACAAATGTTGTGTGTTAAGCAGCTTGTTCTAACACAGATGCCGTATTTGTTAAAATTGTTACACATAACATGTTACACATAACCTGTTACACATAGTAATTCCTGGAAAGTTGCCGCGGCAGGAGAAACTTCGTATTATTTTAACCTGATGGGTACTGGTAATTCTCCGGAAACCACAACCCATATGTTTGTTCAGTGAGTCTAGGGAAGTGTTGTGAGTGAATGTAGTGAATACCAGCGCTGTTTTAGAAGAATGATGAATGATTTTATGGGGTGATTTTATTAATTTTGTGCTCGAACGTTTTTATAATTTTCACGAAATTATGTCTTAATTAGTTCAGTCGAAGTAACTATGCAATCACGATACATTACAGTTTCCCAGCGTTGTTGACCTTGCCTTAACACCACGTGGCCGCCATGTACTTCATTCCGTTTGGCAAGTGGGAGGGGAGTGGTGCAGTATCTCTGTATGAAGATTGGGACATTCGCAGCAAAAAATTATGTGAGAGTTGCTGCACTTAAATAATTCCAAATTAGTTTGAAAAATTATGCATATAAATTTCAGAGTACTAAGAATTATCTGTACTATTGCTCTATCTTCCAACTAGACTGAATTCTTGTTTCTAGAGCAATGGGAATTTTAAACAATTTAAAAGATAAAACTGAAACTGCAGTATATGACTGCTGCACGTCTGTCTTTAGATGTAGCTCAAAGAGTGAACTGGAACACTTTTGGATCATTTTTGAACATGATGGAGAAAGTAGCGACCGAAAATAATTTTTCTGACACACCTGGGAACATTTTCAACATTGATGAGAGTGGCAATCAAATAAATAACAAACCTAACTCTGCAATAAGACAGAAGTGTTAAAAAAATGTTCACGTTGTACCAACGGGAGAAAGGAGTGAAAATATTACAGAGGTAGCATGCTGTAGCACATCAGGCCAACTTCTGACCCTGTTGTAATATCCAAGTACGTCAACCAGACACAGGATTCCGGTGTTGGCTTACGCCCAGGTCAGATGTGTACATGAACCGGAAGTCGTCGCACTTTAGCACGGACTTATTCACTAAGTGGTTTGCAGAGCATTTCCTCAAACACAAAGCTTCAAGGAAGGTCATTCTACTGTGAGATGGCCACACAGCTCATTGCAGCTCAGACTGCTGTTGAAAAAAAGTCACTATCATTCCTCTACCAAGTCAATGTACTCATGCATTACAGACTTTTAATAAGTGCTCTTTTGGGCCTTTAAAAAGTTATTTCAAAAACGAAGCTGCAACTTTAAAATCACTCGATATCGCATGGCGCCTCTTATTGGGTTTGCTTGGAATAAATTTGCTTACTTGGGTGTCGGTATAAGTGATAATGCGTCAACGGCTATTTCTCCTTTCAAACGCAAAAGAGTGCATGAATATTTGTTTTCCATTTCGGACACCAGCGAAACTATAACTTTTATGATTACAGTACCTCTAAATATGGCTCTGGTTTGTGTACCCTCTTGTTTAGTAACCAACTGTTAAAATGTGTTTCCTATCTCAGCAGAACTTTCATTATCTACCCTGAATACCATACGTCCTTCTGACACTTCCCCTGAAGAAATTATTGCCTTCAGGCTTTTCAAGGAGATCAATCCTGTACCGAAAACAACGAGAAAACAATAAAATTGAAAAAAATATTAAATATCCTTCTTACCACATAAGAAGCTAATAATATCGAGGGAAAGCGAAAGAAGCAAAGAAAAAATAAAGTCAAATTGTACAGAAATCGAAAGTGTAAACATCACCAATACGTAGGTCTAAAAGGTCAGAAAATGCAGAAAAGAAGACAAGGAGAATAGATATTAAAAAACAAGAGACATCTGAAGAAAGTGAAACGAAATGCTGTGAGTGCTGGGAAGACTACGTGTAAACTGAGGAAGATGACTGGATCGAATGTGTGAGCTGCAGAAATTGGCTGCACAAGGTCTGTTCTCCGTACAACGACGAATGCTTCGTCTGCGGTAGGAAGTTACTGCGAGATAAAGAAGACGCTCTCTAGAACGAAATTTTCTAAAATTTAGTTCATTGCAACTTAGACTTTTGAGTTCATTTGGTTAAAATATTGTGTACTTATATTTACTATTTTAATGTTGATATTGCTTCATTACTTTGAATAAAGTTCAACAGTTTGCATTCCAATATCTTGCTTCTTGAATTCACAGGATATTTTCTACGTGCTGCGTCTCTCCATATACAGCGGTATCTATCCCTGACAAAAAGCGGCGTCTCTACCAGCATGTCCAGGAAAGACGCCGCAAAGATAGTTTTTTTTTTCGCCCTGTATCTCGGAGACTTTCACTGCTGCAGATATTGCTCATACAGCGTAGTAAATTAGATACATTACATCTCTGAATTTTCAGCCATTTTAACGATTTTCATATTGAATTACACCAAAAGTTGCAATAAGTGTGGTGTCTCTCTCGGAATTACCCTAAATATATTTAGAGAAACTAACACAAACCGTACTCTATATGTGATATTTTACTGAAAAAGGGAAGTTTATGATGAATTTGAAGGTGGCTTTAAACAGTGGTAGCATGTGGCGCCTGGCAGCGGAACAGCATGCCTGGCTTATCTTATTTCTATTACAACAATCCACAGGCTGGCTGTCTGGCAATACGCGCGGTGTAACACGCAAGCGGATTTCCTTCTTTCCTTCCACCCTCCTCTGAGGCAAAATAAAACGCGTCCTCGAAAAAGCGAAAAAAACTGCATGACAATGTTATGGATGGCGACTGTTGGTAAAACGAGAGTTTCACGGCACTTTAGCGTTGAATCAAAGTCATAGGAAGTAACAGTGTTGTTGTACTAAAGTTTGGATAGAATAAATGATACTGACTGGAATATGGTTACAATGGTGTGAATATTACTTGACTTAATAAAAGGAACGATATCAACATCCTCACTAAAGTAGAAACACAGCAGATCATCATAGTGCTCAGTAGGTTGGTTGAGAAGATTTATGGGTAGTGAGAACTGAGATTTTCGCTGCGGTGTTCTGGGTTATTATACCGAAACTTTGCTATCCATCCAAGAATTTGTAGGGTGTCTTAGTCTAGAACAGGGCTGGACAACTTCAACTCACAAGACGGCTACATAATTTGTTAAGTTCTCGCTTGAAGGCCGCACGTGTTTATGGTACATATATCGGAAAGATGGGGAGGATGAGGATTGAATTAACTAGAAGGCTGTAGTTTAAAACAAAAAGTTAACGTTAAAAGTACGGTTGAATGACAAGGTCGTAGGGCTTACTGTACTCGGTAAAACACAAAGAGTGACTGGTTTACGCTATGCTGCTTTAAAAGTGATGAGTCATGGTTTCTAAACATTTTCTCTGCTACTAAATTTGCCATAATTAGTTCTGTGAACGTTTTTATATTACGTCTGGTAATGTGAATTACTGAAACTATGCAGGTGACCGAAGGCCGCATGTTGGTCAGCCCTGGTCTAGACAACCGAAATCATCAGGTAGTTGTTAGATTAATAGTTTGGTATTGTTTTTATATTTATTTATTTACTGCAATTGGGTTGTCACCCGGTGGCAGTGGTTATTTTATATGTAAACAAAACATGAAATTGGTTACTACTAGATTTAAGTCGGGAGGGCTACATGAGAAGCATGTAGTGGCAACTTGGAATGTTGGGAACCATCTCAGCATTTGCTTATAGACACAGGGAAT
>Ga0123354_10011212_pt1 | contig 13829 bp, 9 predicted proteins | sample TergutLab28metaG_2_FD_97872 | JGI IMG/M metagenome (GOLD analysis project Ga0123354, IMG submission 97872) | Labiotermes labralis P4 segment gut microbial communities from Petit-Saut dam, French Guiana - Lab288 P4 | ecosystem: Host-associated > Arthropoda: Insects > Digestive system > Gut ... | reverse complement strand
TGAAGAACTTGTTATACCATAGATGGTAAGAAAAATTTACTATGAATGATTAGAATCGGGTATGATAGAAGTAAAAATTGGATGGGGGGGTGGGGGGGGTAGGAACAGTGAAAGTCCGAAAGGCATTTAGAGTAAAAATAAAGGGTAATTCAAGTAATTAGTGGTGCAGATCAGTGCAAGTCCTGAAGGCAAAATCTCAAGGACTTCAGAATCCTTACAGCGACTATTTTTACATATTTTAGAGGCGTCATGTTACATAAAAAGTAATAAAGTAAATCTGAAACAAAACATGACTACTTATTGTCCTGACACTAGAAGGAAACTGAACTTGCAAGTGCCATTTTGCAATACAGTTTCATTTAAAAAATGTGTGGTAAATATGGGGACTAAACTACATTACAAAGTGCCATAAAGTGTAAAAAAATTGGATAAATGTCAACTTTCAGAAAAGAATTAAAATCCTTACTACTGAACCATTCATTTTATTCAGTTGACGCGTTTTTTAAGTTTTGAGTAAAGTTGGTTTGTAACGTGCCGGATTGTTCGTTGGTCATTTTTAGCAGCTTCAGCAGAATAACAGTAATAATAATAATAATAGTACAGAATTTCACTATTGCATCGTACTGGACGGTATACAGATATTTTTATTTTATGACGTCTTATGGATTTTATGATTGTCAGAGTGTAAGACTCTGTACATACTTTGTAATTCTGCAATACGCAGTTAGACAGGAGCAGTACGGATGCGTGATAAACGTAATGAAGTGACATGACATGACACCCGCATCCTTCTACGTAAGAAGCAGGTGTGCTAACCACACGGCCGCCTTGGTCTGCCGGTTTTAAAGGGACGGAAGCGGGGTGCTGCCCGCTACGGTAGCCAACACGACTGAAAGGTGTGCTCAAGTCGCAGTTTGTCCTGCCCTTGCCTGCCCTGCCCTAAACCTGGCCTGTCCTAACCATGTTCTGTCCTGCCCTCACTGCCCTGCCCTGCCCTGTCCTAACCCTGCCCTGCACTGTCCTAACCTGCCCTACCCTACCCCTGACCTATCCTACCTCTGCCCTGTCCTGCCCTGCCCCAACCCTGTCCGGCCCTGCTCTGCCCTAACCCTGTCCTGTCCTAACCCTTTCCTGCCCTGTCCTAATCCTACCCTGCCCTGTTCTAACCTACCCTAACCCTTCCCTGCCCTGTCCTAACCTGCCCTACCCTACCCTTGCCCTGTCCCACCTCTGCCCTCTCCTGCCCTGCCCTGCCCTGTCCTGTCCTGTCCTGTCCTAACCAGCTCTGTCCTGTCCTACAAAGTTCCGACCCGTGCAAACCGACGGCTGTTCGTGCGGCATTGGCACGAACAGATACATAAACCAGTCGCAGGATCAAACGTCACACGGTTAGTACCAGCAATCAGGCAAGAGACTGCAGCTGACCGAACAGCACAGGAAGATCAAACTGACATGGCCGATTTCCTCAAGAACAGTTCACAGTACAGACCCTGGCAGCCGCGGTCCTTCACAGCACGTTTTGTGCACTGAAGACTGAAGCAGAAGCTTCCTCCCGAAAAACCAGCAACTTTCTACCAAACCACACGGCGTCAAATCCTGTCCATTTTATATTTTAATTCAACTGCGCTCTAATTTCTTCCAACCACCTAGGGGTTCACGTTCTGGCCGCCGTGCCCCCGTGTAAAGAACCCACCAGTGGACTTCGTGGCGTCGATTGGGGTGACTTTACTTTGTTACCACTCAGTTCCGGCGTAGCTCGGCCAGAATAATACCTGACTTCAGCTGGAGAGGCAAGACCTCTTCTCCGCTCTGAGCCACACCCTTTCTCCTGTCCAGCGCGTCCCGGGGGGCTGTTCTGCCCAGGCTAAGACGGTCAAGACGTTAAGGTCCATACAGTTGCGAGCAGTAAGAAGGAAAGGAGCTGTACCTACACCCCCCTACGTCCATTTCAGTAGGCACAGACAGAACACGCCCTTTGTTCCAGTACTGGGGCGAAGACAGACGACTCTGGCTTTTTCGTGATCCCTCCCAGTCCCTCCAGCCAAATACCGAAACAATTCCATCAAATTAAGCAGCCAGCAATACTGTCCAACCACTTACCACTATGTACACCCGCATTCACGTTGACAGTCTCGCTCTATGACCACCAAAGTATCAAACTAATGCGCTGGGGTGTGAATGAGTGAGTCACACCACGGTTTCCACGGCCACGCTGGAGCTCGGTGGTTTCCACGGAAATTATATGAAAATGTGATGATGGCAGCAGTCCATGGTTATCGCGTTTCCAAGGTGACGACAGAACTTTGTTTGTGAGTGACGTCACACGACGGAAGCATGGGGCAGACAGAAAGTGGAGACGACTGTTCATTTTCCAGTATGATGACAAGAAAGGAGCATCGGCATCGACAGATGATTATACAAGTTAATCGTCTATAAGGCGTCGCGTGGAGGGAAATCGGAAGGAGTCATTCGTGGCCACTTTATGGTAATTTTGTTGGAGATAGCCTGAACACCTAGGCCAGGACAGCTACTGTACGAGCGGTGTAATGAACATGCAGCACTACATTCGGTGGGAGAGCAGCTCGCTGCATTTCCGGCACATCTCACCAATATCCAGCAGAGTTCGGCGACCCGTTACTGGATCTGGTTGAATTATGGAGCTGGGCGCGGTTCAAGGACTGCTGCAGGGTCTTCATATCGGTCACCGGGTGTAGCACAAGTTGGTACTTAACGTCAGGCTATCGCAGTGTGAACATTCATGTCGGTAAGACCAAGGGTTGGCAGTCCTGGGAAGAAAGGAAGTGTAGACGTGAAATGCAAATAAATAAACGGGAAAGGAATAAAGGGGGCGAAAGGAGACGATGAGCGAAAATGTAAACAGAAGACTGAAAAACTGAACACATTAGTGTATAATGAAGACGAAATGAAAGAAAATAAGATGAAAGAGCGGAGGAAAAACAGGAAGAAACGTTTGTTTTATTATTATTATTATTAAATATAGCAGAGTCCTTGAGAAGCTGACGGTTCCTCAACTAACATAATGGCTCACATTTCATGAAACGCAGAGCCTTATCGCCGTGCTCACAAAGTGCCGTCTTCTGTCCCCACCCTGACCACAAATTGAACTCTGTAACCCTCTGATGTACCAGTTTTGAGCCTTGCCGGCCATCTGGTGAGAGTTTCCTGTCAAAAACTTTAACTAGGTTTGTGAGAATTTTGATACCCTAAGTGTTCACAATACCTCGAAAATACGAGAAAAACTAAAGGAGGACAGACTCTCGACTCCCCACAGGGATCCATTCTATGTGACGCAGGTGACTGTCACTGCGCACCCCCAAATCGCAAGACAACGAAAACCGACAGCGAAAGAACGGCTTACACACCCGGAGAACGCTCTACAGGGGGGCACGCCAATAAGGCCTCATACAGCAGTTTTTTTCCCCCCCGCTTCGACCCGATTCCGTGTCATGGCCTGTACTTACGGGGCTTCATGATCACACTCAGACACACCACACTCGGTAGGGCTCCTCTGGATGAATTATCAGCCCAACGCACAGACCTCTACCTGACAACACACAACACTCACAAAAGACAAATATCCATGCCTCCGGGGGAATTCGGACCCGCAATCCGAGCGAGCGAGCGAGCGAGCGGCCGCAGGCCCACCCCTTAGTCCGCGCGGCCACTGGGATCGGCTCATAAAGCAGTTACTGCAAGCGAAGTGATGCTGCTCTGTGGTCGCCATGTCCAGTAACTAGCTTGTCTTGGGCTGGGCTCACCGTTAGCACTTGATACACTTCTTCTGTGTGTAACACCGGCATTTTACTTCAGTTTAAAGAAGGTCGAATTCATCGGCCGGGACAGCTCAGTCGGTATAGCGACTCGCTACGAGCTGGGCGGTCCGGGGATCGAATTCCGGTGCGGACGAGATTTTCCGCACCCGTCCATACCGGCCCACCCAGCCTCCTACACAACGATATCGGGTCTTTCCCAGCGGTAAAGCGGCTTGGCGTGGAGTTGACCGCCCAACTCATCTAGCGCCCAGGTTAAAGAACGGGTAGAGTTATACCTGTACTCCTCCTCTGAGCCTTCGTGGCCTGTTCTAGTGTGAACTGTGTAGGTTGACTTGATTGGCTTAGACTACAGGGCAGAGGGAGGGCCAACCTCAAGCACTCTGCATACACCGGCCTTAAGGAACGACGGAAACCTGTTAAGAATAGTTAAGTGAGCACAGCAGTCCAAGTACGGGACAAACTTTGAACCAGAGACATCGTGAGCACGAAATGACACAAGGTGCAAGTGACAACAACGTCCGTTCGTTGCCTTCCACTGAAAACAAACCTTCGTGCCAATTCCCGCAGTGTCACATGACATAATCTGTCACTGCACTGGCGAAATGCGCACACACGTTCATTTTTCACCTTCAAAAATGCGAACTGAAGTCGAACTGACTCCACATCCTGCTCAGTTCAAAACATCGCAAGAACGCACACAAAATTATCACCAGCCAATGACCAGAGAGTGTCCAGCACACTTTGATATCAGGTGGCAGGATGACTGCAGTACAGCGCCTGTGCACACACAGGTGGCCGGTCAAGTTACAGTTGTCATAACAAGGCGAACTGCTGGCTGCAGACTGCACACGGTGTGGAGGTTACGGCCACAATGAATTAAAAGCAAATTAACTTTGATACGCTGATGAAACACCCGACAGCAAATCTGGTATCTTGCTACAGCTTAAACAAAAGCGTTATGTGTCATGGCCGTCCTTCAGACACGGCAAAACATCGCACAAGTATCTCACAGTGCGAAGTTTTATTCGACAATAAACGTTTACTTTCATTTTAAAATGTAATTAATTCGAATTTTGTAATAAATAGTACGCGGGGTCATATTCAATCATCCATTCTGGTCTGCCTTACGACAGGTCCACAACCTCTTCCAAAGCTAGTTCTCCACACAGTGCGATCTACTGTTTCCCATTCCAGTTTCCAGTATCCTCTCATTTCCTTAAGGTAAGCAATAGCTGCTTACGCCTTCATCCTCGTGTTCCCATCACTTTTAGCCTTCCCTCTATCTCTCATTCCATAACCTGTTTTAGATAGCAGTTCCCACACAAGATATGACCAATCCATTTAGCCTTCCTTCTTTTCACTGTATGTAGGATATTCTCTTCCTCCTTCTTCCCCTTCTCCTTCTTCTCCTCCTTCTCTTCTTCCTCCTTCTTCTCTTCCTTCTCCCCTTCTGCTTCTCCCCGTCTTCTTCTTCTTCTCCTCCTCCTCCTCCTTCTTCTCCCTCTCCTTATTCTCCTTCTCCTTTTTCTCCTCCTCCTCCTATCTATTCTTCTCCTTCTTTCTCTCCTCCTCCTCCTCCTCCTCCTCCTTCTTCTTCTTCTTGAATGTTTTTGCCATAGCAATCCTGAATTTAATTTCCCGTGTACATCTTGCAACATTTGTTACCATGCTACCCAAACAGCTGAAATATTCCACATGCTCCAGTGTTTTAATTAATGACTACACTAATAAGAACGGTAAGGCTACGGAAAGTGGTGTCAACACGATGAAGAGCGTCGCTTTGTGCGAACAAATCGGAACGTGAACACGTCGGCCGGTTTCATCCGAAATTCAGATGCAGCTTCCAGGAATGTAGCAATAGTGAGTTACTTTTATGTACTTGCATGCCAACCCTGACGATGGCTTCAATACAGCAAACCTCAACATATCCATCACCCTGTACACGTCAACAAGAATAAGTCACGTCTACATTTCTCAAAGACTTCCCATCGCTGACAACTCGCCCCATCTCGCGCCGCGTTCAAGAACAGGAACAGCTACACCCTACTCCCCCAGTGACCCCGTACGGCCTGACATTTGAACACTTCCCACCGAAACTGCACTCTCCCAATCCTGCACAGCGGTGCACACGCAACACGCTGTGAGCCAGTGGCGCTGAAACGCATGACAGTAGCACACTGCCTCAGCGCCACCAGACAGCGTCTTCAGCTACCTGGTTCGCAGTTCAAAACCAAGCTGTGGCACGGCCCCAAACGGACGAAATCTGTATAATTCCAAAGCTGGGACTTCTACCGACAAGTGCCAAGACATGCCAGGTTGGTTAATGACGACGACGTTCTGTGCGCATTGTTTAACTTGTAGTTTTCTTGGTCACTTGAGACACTCAGTACCTCAGACGATATTGCTTGGAATGCTAGGATGAACTAGCACAGACTTAACAGAAAGCCGCCGTGGCCTACCCTCAGAGACGCCATCTCGACATTTGGCAGAAGGGGCTGAGGTGAACAATGACAACGGGACAGGGAGCCGGTCTTCGGACCAGCAGGAGAGCTACACAACCGACAGCCGTGGTACACGTTCGTGTGGGGACATGGTGGATGAAGTGTGAGGTGTGTTATTTAACGACGCTGTCAGTTGCCAAGCTGATACAACGTCGGTGACAACAAAATGAGTAAATAGCATTGGTGGAATAGCACTGACAGAGGAAAATCGCAGTACTTGGAAAGAAGCCTGCCCACAACCAATAATCCCACACAGCTCAAACCGGGGTTGAACCCGGGTCTCCGAAGTCGGAGGCCGGCGACTTACTCCCCTCAGTGGATGAAACATCGCCTAATAACTTTCGGATCAAAATGTGCCTAGTAACACAACGGGGCAAAGTGCTACGTCAGAAGCTTGCAGTCGTTCAACTGGTCTTCAAATTCATCCCAACATCCATAGAAGCCCCCCTTGCAGGTACCAAACACCCCCCTCCTTCATTACCTCCCACCGGTCATCGAAATGCCTCACAGAGTGATTGCAGTAATGAAATAACGGTGCAAAACAAAGCAGAAATATCTACACGTGTTGCACGTGTCAAGAGAACCGCCCTGTGGCCGTCATTTGAACGGGCCGTTGGATGCCGGCAACCCATCGCGGAGCCTTCAGGTCCAATTGGGCTAGCTTCTAGCGGCACGCACCGAGGTTGAACTGGCACTGGCTCACATGTCTCTCCGAATATGTTCGATTTTCCCAAACTAATACTCACTCCACCTTTGTCCTGACATGAGAACACACCAACGCACACTGCAAGCTTGAGCCCCACAGCCAGTCCCATGACTGGTATATCTGACAAAACACTTATCACTTGTGCATACACTCAGCGTTGAGGGAGGGAGACCCACTGGCCACTTGCCCTTCGCCATCGACTGCCTATAAATATGACACATATCTAACGATTCCTTAACGTTCAGTCCAGCTTCAAAGTCCAGGTTTTCACACCGCGTCCAGGCTGACCTACGTGCAGTCCTTAGGGTTCGCGCTGTCAAGACGGACACAATGACTCGCCTGAAACAAGAGTCACTGCGCCCACCCTCAGTTTCTGCTCGGCTACCTTCCCGGCTCCCGGCGACCTGTTCGGTTACATTCTAGGCTCCGACTTGCGCGTATCTTCAGGTGTCATGCCTTCCGCCACGCTAATCCACATACAGCGTGGCTACCTCACTGCTCCGCGAACAGTGGCGTTTGCTCAGAGGAGCTGTCATGTCAAATGGGTGCCGAGTACCGGCGCAACTGTCAAATAGGCTTATAGCCGGCACTGCATTATTTTACAGGGAACTGTAATTTTGATGTTCTGCTGACCGTGCATCTCAGTATAATCTTAGTAATTAACCAAATTAATGCACAAATTCTTGTTTTATAATAAGTTTATTATATGCCTCTACATGTTTCGAGCACATACTTAATGCACAAATTCTTGTTTTATAAGTTTATTATATCCCTCTCAAACATGTAGAAGCATGTAATAAACTTATTATTAAACAAGAATTTATGCATTAAGTTGGTTAATTACTGAGATTAAAACTGTAATTTTGTTTAAAAGCAAGTCATTTATCTGCAGACTTCGACATCCGATACAAAACCCACTTGCGATACACACGTTCAGTTGAACTTACAATTGGCGTTCGTAAGATTGAAATGTCGCTATCATTGGGCCACTGCTTCAAGATCGCCCTAACGCGTACCGTAAGAACACGAGGGGCGCAAGGAAACATCCCCCCCACCACCACCACCACCACCACCACCACCCCGAGTAATACAGTCGTAAGAAGTACGTTCGTAACAAAGACAAATACAAAATGCGGAAGATACAAATGAACGACACAAAACCGACAGTGGCACACAAAACTATAGAACGCACATAACACAAAATGCAAATCAAGAGTGACCCCTTGCCAAATTCATCGCATATGCCCACGTACCCCATTAAAACCAGCCATCGCCCAAAGCGGGGGACATAAAATTTACGCGTCTGGACACACTGCCGAACTTACAGCTACTGGACGTGGCTGGATCTGCCTGCAGTCGCTACGTTGCAACAAAACCAAACCGACTTGGAACAAACACTAGTACGTCCATTCTAACCGGAATTCGGGTGCTTTCAGCTACAGAAGGCAGACAACACTGATAGCAGTTTCAAGGACACGATAAGGTCACGAGATAGGGGGAGAGGGTAAGTGCAACTATGACGTAAGGCAGACGCATGCGCGAGAGAGTTACAGATACAGTGCGTGCATAAGTGGCACGCGGCATATTAGGTACTTGGTAAGGCACATCGGCAGTGAGAACAGAGTGTGGACAAAAAGGAGAAAAATAGCTCAGTGGCCGGAAGCTTCAGTGATCAATGCAGCGCACGACACGGCTTTAGGCAGCGGATATGAAGTGCAAAGCCAGGCACAACGCAGATGCAACTGTTTAACACGCACATCCTGACTTCAACGCGTGAGTCAACTTGTACGACGTCATTACAGTCAGTAAGCACAGCGCGGCGGAAAGTATAGACGCTGTTGATAAACACGACGACCGCGTATCGTCGAAATTTCGACCGGTTTCCTGCTAAACCCACTAAATGCACCACATCCTCTGCATTTTGGCCACAGTATATCGATGAGTGTTGTGTGCTCTTTTCGCCATGAGGACCATTACCACTACCAAGACGTGTCAGTAATGGACAGAATCTACAGGGCGAAGGAGGGCTGTGCCATGGACCAGGCCTGTCACAGGGGAGACCCGGGTTCGATCCTGTATCATGTGAGATGTGTGCCGGACAAAGTGGCACTGGGACAGGTTTGTGCCGGACACATTGGCACTGGGACAGATTTGTGCCGAACACACTGGCACTGGGATAGGTTTGTGCCGGACACAGTGGCACTGGGACAGGTTTGTGCCGGACACATTGGCACTGGGACAGGTTTGTGCCGGACAAAGTGGCACTGGGACACGTTTGTGCCGGACAAAGTGGCACTGGGACAGGTTTGTGCCGACCACACTGGCACTGGGATAGGTTTGTGCCGGACACAGTGGCACTGGGACAGGTTTCTCTCCGACTACGTCGATTGTCCCCCATCAGGGTTGTTACAGCAATGCACCATTCTAATTTATATTCGCATTTTTATGCTAACTCTTGCCAGAAGGACGAGCGGGTGAAGCCTTAGAACCTTCAAACAAGGCGCCATTCTTTCTGACACGGGGCAGCTACGAGCAGCACTGTCACACTGATATTAGACGAAGGTAACGTGACCGCTAATTGACTAGGTACGAGACGTAGAAGCAACCTGTATCAAACCTACCTTCATCACAAGGACGAGCGGGTATACCCTGAGACCCTCCAGAAGCGCTGCTAAATAAATTCAGTGTGTGACGATCACACCCGCCTCCCCACTTTTCTCCCCAAGTTTGAAAGGCTTAATATAATTACTATCGATTGAAAACCAACAGCGATACAGAATAAATTTGTGACAAACCAGTTCGTTCGCCCTCCTGCACGTTTCGACTCTGTGGGGTCATCTTCAAGGAGAATATCGTTGCACCGTGCATTCTGTAATTTATTTAATTAATACACCAATAAAAGCACATATTCATTCAATTTACTAAAATTCACATTAAAACACCTAAAGCGCTCCTACGTGTTTCGATCATACGATCATACTCAGGGAGCATGAGACCGGCCAGTCTCACGCTAGCAAGGAACGCACATCCATAGCCAGGCTCATTCTGAACAGTATACGACTCGCACAATACACAAGACGTGCTGCCACAGCACCAATTCAACGTAACGATGTAAATCACTGAGTGGTTTTATACTATAACTTTAGCAAGGAACAATATATGTTCCCTGAGGATGATCGTACGATCGAAACATGTAGGAGCGTTTTAAGTGTTTTAATGTGTATTTTAGATCATTAAATGAATATATGCGCATTTGTTGGCGTATTAATTAAATGAATTCAAGGAACAATTTACACTAATTTTAATTTTCTCCATGGAAGGACAAAACATGTCGCAAAGTGGAATAAATTGGTTTGTGCCCCACATAAACTGCTTTGTGTCCCATACATTACATTACATGAACTGCACTGATTTGTGCCCATATATTACAGTATATGCACTATGTTGGTTTATAATCAGTTATCAGCTATTTATGAAAATGTCGACGACAGCAGTTGGTTCAGGCACTGCGCTACAAGCCGGGAGGTCGCAGGATCGATTCCGGACGGTTTCATTGGAATTTTTTCACTTTGGCCCTGGGGTAGATTCAGTCTCCAGCAGAAATGAGTATCAGTAATATTTACGGGGGGGGGGGGGGGGGAGGGGGGGGGGGGGGGGGGGGGGGGGGGGGTAACGGCGGCCGGTGTGTGGGGCTGACAACCTTGCTACCTAGAACTTCCGAGAGCCTCAGCTTTCTGGCCAGCTTTATCCTTTACATTGCGACGACGCGCCAATAGCAGACGTTCCATACATTATACCACAGCCACGAACAACGTGACGCCATCCAGCGCTGTAGGTGTCGACCCCATCTCAACCACAACAACAACGTCTTGCCAATTAGGCTAATTAGCCTGCAATTAAACACCGCTTAAGATACAGACAAAATCTTAACGCAAGAAGAAAATTAAGCTGATATTTGTAAGAGTGTGAGAGAATGTGAGCTGGCTTATCTTAAGGACATTAAGAACAAAGAGACGTGAGCAATTACTGGCAGAGAGGTTATCTCATTTTAATAATATACTGCGTGTTATTGTCTGATCTGTTACACTGTGGAAACATTCCCAAACGCCCGACCCTCACCGGAAGCAGCTCGCATTCAGAACACAATACAAATTTCGTGCTAGCTGGATAAACGGCCTATATCCACCAACTTTTGTACGGGACCGTCAGCACTGTTACCGACCAGCCTTGGTTCCAAGCTACGGCAGGGTAACCCCAATCAGTGAGGATGGCTGTTTATTTCGGCTCCTTAATTCGATTGTGCCGGCAGAGAGGGATGGCATGGAGGTTTTCGTTACTGACGTCTAATGTCAATAAGTTAATTTAAATTGGTAGTCAGGTACCGACGTTTAGGGTAACCTAGTGGTCCCATCCTCGACGGTCAAATAGTGCCAAGCAGTAGTTACTTTACCCTTGAAGATGGGATCGATAGGTTGTCACGAAACGTCGGTACCTAACTACCAATACACGCTGCGTAACATCCCAGAAGAACGAAGATCTGATTTACGCCGACGCGGAAGCCCGACGTTATCCACAATTACATCAGTGTAAGGCCGTGGCAGTAGGAGTCGAACATGGGACTGGCTTGCTGGCCCACGAGAGCTCGTGTCTCGCTGTTTCTGTGGGCCCGAGGGTGCATGCAAGTGTCAGGCGACACCGTCCTTCAGTTCCACAACATGAAGCAAGTGGACAACGGCCGATTTCCGATGTAATAAGCAAGACGCCAACTCGAACCAATCAAAGTATTAAACTAAGCACCTACCTTTCCTGCATGATATCATGTACAGCGTTCAGTGTCGTTTAACATCCAGTCAGGCGGCATTCAGCGCGAAGCGCCCTGACAGTTCCAACACAACATGTGCAATGTTTATGTCTATAAACATACACACACACGATACACGAAGCAAACACACTGCACTCTCCTGCGGGCAATACATGGACTACCGCTCAATTTAGTGACGACAGCCACCGACGCTGACGGATCCGTTAACAGGCGCTGTAGCTTCTGCCGCAAACTTTCGGGAAATACGTGAATAACCGAGAAACAAAACGAGCAACGAACTGAAATGAAGGTAGAACACGCGTGAAGGCTATATATAAAACTCTCTTCCGGTAAGTACATGGACTGCCAACTGCTGTACGGACGACAGAAACATAGACGTCGGTGGCTATGGCGGGTAACACGCACAATTCAATCCCGGACTGCATGACGGACCCAGGAAGAAAGGAAGGAAGGAAGAAAGAAAGAAAGGAAGAAAGGAAGGAAGGGAGGGAGGGAGGTAGGAACGTCCTTGATACAATTTACGCACAGAGCCAAGGCACCAGTCACACTTCGCTCCTGAAACGCAACTGAAGTATTACAACAGGCAATATAAGGGTTGGTTATCCAGCGACTGTGATCATTCTTTCAATTTTTCATTTGTACTACATGTTTCGGGACAATCGTTCTATCTTCGGGCAAAACTTCTATAGCCCTAAAAAAGGCATCTGATTGTTCTGGTGATAAGATCGAGAAGAATGAGATGGGCGGGGCATGTAGCGCGTATAGGGGAGATGAGAGGTGCATACAGGGTTTTGGTGGGGAAACCTGAGGGAAAGAGACCACTTGGGAGACCCAGCCGTAGATGGGACAATAATACTAAGATGGATCTTCATGAAGTAGGACGTGGGGTAGTTAGCTTCTCAAGAAGGACTCTGCTCCATGGAGTAAGTAGGTAAGTAAGTAAGTATATGCATCTGAGCGTCGTTCCCGCAAAATCCCAGTTACAACAGTCCCAAGACACACAGCCTGTCAGCAGTAACCAGACACCAAACTAAAACTTCAAAACAGAATACAAGAAGCAAAAACCAAATTACGTTATTCACAGCCCAATTTCAGTCACCACATTGCATCAGTTTATGAATGCTTGACGTCATCAGCACACTCATACACCATTAAACGCGGCAACACAATTACGTCGCTGCTTATAAACGACTGAAGCAAGGTACAACAATGAATCAACTACTACTGCTTTTGTTTTCTCTTGCACAGCAGAAGAGAACTGGTCCCAGCGACACCACCACCCCACCCCCAACCCCCCAAAAAAGACAAACGCCATAACACTGTGGTCTCGAAAAGACTGAATCCGAGAAAGGGTCCAGTTTCTTTCTTCTTTTATTCAACATGAGAATGGGCTTTTCTTTGCTCTCAACAGAACGCCATACTCGATACCGTATTGCGATAGGCAACAAAAGCCCTCAGAAATGCTGCATTTTTGTACGCCAGCCTACCAAACACCGGCTCCCTAATTCCGTGGAGGGGGCGCCTGTGTGAGTCCGGACAATACATGATCGGCTGTTCGTACATCCGTACTGAAAAACAGAGCAGATGCTTCAATTTGACACTAAATTTATACTGGCAGCAGCTCTTGTACTGCTAATGTCTACTGCGACATCTTGCACCTTACCCTGTGTAACTACAGCCTGAACACACAGATCACAAAGGTCTGTCACACGAACTCTTCAAAGCCCAGTGGTTACTATATATATATATATACCACAAAGCTGCTTAGCCCATTTATTGTTGTCCCCACGAGATCTACCTGGCTCCAGTGTACCTTTACCAGAACTTTACCAGAAGGTCGAGCGGGAATTGCCTCGATACTTCAGAGCCGTAAATATTCTGCCCCCCCCCCCCCCCAGTTTGAACCATTCTCGTGTTCGTCCCCGTTTATTTGCGAATGGGCCAAAAACAGACGAAGAACCGAGCCCCCAGAGTGGGGGGGCAGAACTAATGGGAGAGAGGGTGTA
>Ga0123354_10011211_pt1 | contig 13829 bp, 8 predicted proteins | sample TergutLab28metaG_2_FD_97872 | JGI IMG/M metagenome (GOLD analysis project Ga0123354, IMG submission 97872) | Labiotermes labralis P4 segment gut microbial communities from Petit-Saut dam, French Guiana - Lab288 P4 | ecosystem: Host-associated > Arthropoda: Insects > Digestive system > Gut ... | reverse complement strand
GGCCGGGCCGGGCCGGGCCGGGCCTTTGCTGCATGTCTGCGTCTGCACCTGGAACTGCCGTGTGTTTAGCTGTGCCAGTTAATTCAGCTTTCAGGAAGCTTAGGGTAGGCTACTTGTACATCTCACGGGAATAACTCGGTTCCGTTTGCTTTAAATAAGCCACGCGTGTTGTTTATTTTATAAGCAAGAGGGCTGTGTATGTTGTACGAAATTCTCAGTACAGTACAGTGCAGTACATATGTGTCGACACGAAATTGTGATTTACGTGGGAAAAGTTTGCGTTTCATTGCAGTATACAGAATTATACCAATAGAATGTCTTATTCTGTTTTTTCGATTTAAATTTGTAATCTGCTCCTCAGTAATTTATTTGATGTATAAGATTTGGTTTTCTCACGGTGGTGAATGCGAAGATTACCGTCTTTTGGGATGTGACGCCATTAAAAAAGTTTATGTTCTTCCGCTTCCCACTGGCTCGCTCGCCGTCTTGTTTTTTTTCTCTCTCTGTCATTAACCATGTTTTCCCGAGCGACTGATCTTCCACCCTGGAGGTATATCAAGCAATTTATTTCGAAACGTCTGCCAAACTGCATGGCGTCGCCTCACGGAACTCTGTAATCTTCAGTCAGTATGTGTTGAATGTGTATGTTACGTAGTAATTAAGACTGTATAGGCTCATAAATGTCAGTGTGAGCGATGAGTGTGGGCGTTGCGATTCTTATATAGCCTGCTGTATATCAGGCGGCGACTCTCATGAATGAAGTTATGTAAACATTTTTTGTTTCCGGTACGAACCACTGGTGCAACTCATAACTTCGATATGCCACTGTATTTAGTAGAGTGGCGCGAATTTCATGCTCTGTATTAGTAAGTTTGTTAAATTACATGCGGTTTAGCCTATTTCGTTTCAGTATACCATAACGAAGGCGACCCCAGTTGCCGCGCGGTTTATGGCGTGGGTTTACGGCTCTTCGCTTGATGGAATTGCGGGTTCGAAACCCGCCGGAGGCATGGGTGCCTGTCTTTTGAGAGGGTTGTGTGTTGTCAGGTAGGAGGTCTCTGCGACGGTCGATCACTCGTCCAGAGGAGTTCTACCGGGTGTAGTAATAAGTGTGATTGCGAAGCCACGACAATGAGGAGGTCCTGACCCACTGTGGGTTGTCGCGCCTTGAGGGAAAAATACCAGAACGCATGAATGTCTCTAGTTGGTTACTTATCTAGTGTCTTAATTCGAGTTAACTAGTTCCTAGTGTCTGATTTTATTTGTTTGTAGTTTATTTGAACGACGATGCTGGTGACGCATTATATGCCGTCCAGCGAGTGAATGGTATGAGCAATAATTTGAAAGTAATGTGGAAAGGAGCGGTCGTGGCCTGTTCTAGTCTAACATCCAGCCATGTGCCCGGAGGGACTGAGGAAACCGGCGGTAAATCAGTTAGTCGGTATCTCCATGGAGATTATCTTATCTCACGAACAGAAATCAGAAGTGTTTACCTTTTGAACCACCGTACTTGGTGGATCAAATACCCATGGCCGTATAAGTCACGTGTCGTATTACGTTGGCAACATTCTGGTTTTGCTAAAAATATTCGTGGTGTCTTTTGGTATTGTCATGTGTTCATTACAGGGATCGGTCGCAGAATTGTGCGAACCAGAGGTGGTTTATACCTGTGTTTTTAATTTTGTACATAATTTCATTCTTGGGGGTTTCGCTAGTAATTTGTGAGATCAGTTTTATTGTATCACGCTTGGTTTAACTTTATGACTAAATTTCAGTATATTAATAATATGCATTGTATTGTTTGTGCTTTGTGCTCGTCTGACGTTATGATTGTTCATCTTGTCTGCAGCACTGTCTGATTCTATCTGCTCGCCAATCTTATATCATCTTCGGACATATCTGAAAGGTAACCAAGTTATAACGATGCTGCGCATTTTGCTTTCTAGAAATCAGAGAGCTTTTTCTTCCATTCACTTACTACCTGTCTTCCTGCACTTTAACTGCATGGGGTGAGATTAACTGACTTGGTAGCGCATCAGGATCTAATCACACAGGTGTGGGAGAGATTATCTAACAGCTCACATATTCTTCGTCTTTGTAACATATTAAATTTCACCAGTGACATGCACCTCCGTCTGCTTAGAAAGGAACAAGCCGCTAAATGTTTGTGTATCGAAACAATGGTGGCGTATTCACTCCTTCAGTGACAACACAGCATAAAGTCCCTTCGGTTAAATTTTGTATAAAGCTGTAAAGCTTGCAGAAAAAGTGTACCGGAATATTCGTAAAAGTATTTCATTTTTCTTCACATCTTTTCATCGCAACATTCTTCATCCTGAAATATATGTAGATACCAATGCAAGCGATCGGCACAGAAAGGCCTGTGGGTCTGTTGTTGTTAGTTATAATACGTGCTGACGTGCATCGACAAATTTTAGTAAAAACTTATATTACTAAAGAGGTTACAGAGGACATACGGGTAGGATGAAGCTAATAAGATAACTTGTACGGCGTTTAGTTGCGAATGCGCCAAAAGCGTTGGCAGTGGTTCAGATGAAATCATAAAAGTGGACGAACTATGGCCAGCTTCAGAACCTTCGCGCTGCTGGTCTGATGTTGTTTGCTTGACTGTAGCATCCTGCAGTCTCACCAGCTCTGCATGTAACTGCACCGTTTTCGCATTCAGTCATGTGTGCAAGTGCACGGACCTAAGTCACGTGTAACATGATTGCCTGGCAGAAGTCTGAATTGTAATGGGGAGGAAGTTATTTCGAGAAGGATTTTGAAAACGTGTACAACAGAACATAAGTACATTCAGTTACGTACGTACTCATTCTGTAGTCTGTCTTGAGATAGGTCCGTAGACTCTTTCAAAGCGAGTTCTCCACAGTGTGCGAGATAATGCCTCTTCTCACATTCCCGTATCTTCCCTGTTTAGGTCATCCATTACCAAGATGTGACCAGCCCAGTTAGCCTTCTTTCGTTTTATTGTGTGTAGGATGTTCCTTCCCTCCTTGACTCTGTGTTACACTTTTATTTTTTCACACGATCCGTCCAACTGATTTTCTCCGTCCTTCTCAAGCACCACTTTTGAAGACTTTGTATATATTTCCGACCTACTTTCCGAAGTGCTCAGGTTTCAGCACCCTACAAAGCTGTGCTCCAAATGTAGCTTCTTCCTCAAAATTAAGTTTAATTGCTAATAAAAAGAGCCTGCTGCTTGTTGATTGCCGCTTTTGCCATGGCAGTTCTGGGTGTGATTTCACGTGTACCCTTATGGTTTAAATCAGTTTAGGTACTACACCCAAAAATATTCATCTGATAAAATTTTGATTCCGTCATTGCTTAAAATTGTTTTTCAACATATTTCGGAGGTTTGGTAATGAAGGATTCCAAAAAATTATCTTGTTGGTTTCGAAAGTGTTTGTCAGTCCGCATGTGTCATCTCAAGAACGGGGGAGCATTAGTCTTACAGAATTTTTGTTGTGGGGTTTTACTGCAGTTTGTCCACACTTGTACACACAAGTTACATGAAGACGTGCGCGCTTTCCTGCTCGCATCTTAAGCATAACCAAATGGATAATTTCTGGAAGGGAAAATATTTCGATAAGAAATTGGAGAGAGATGAATGAAACACACAGTTCCTGTCCGAATCACACTGTTTAGGGGCAACACAGCGAAAATGCTCAGATGTTACTGTGCGCACTTTTTCTAACGTTTTAAACAATATATTTTTTTTCGTATTCTTGGAAAAATTTTGTGGGAGGAATTTAAATATGCAACCGCAGGTATTGTAAATAAATCCTTGACTGAGATATTATAGTTTGTAGCGAACATTATGGATTGGTTATTTAATAATTAGCCTATCAGCCGGATTAATCTACGGCACAGAAAGCTGAATATAATGCCAGCTTGCAGTAATTTGGTCCTGCGTGTCATTGGACACTTTGAATCCTAACATACAATTGCATCCTGTCAGTGGGGATTAGAAAATTCGCCAGCAATTACTGGCACAGTTTGTAAGACTTCAAGCTTGCACGGAGACCAGAAGGGATAAAACCTTCCCGTGCTGTAAGCCACGTCAGTTCGGACTGAGACACGTTCTGGCCTCATCATTCCCTAATGATGGAGACACGGCATGTTTTTGAAACTAACTACGGACTAATGGGAGTCGAAGCCCCAGGGGAATTTTGCTGCATAGAATTAAATTAAAACTGTGATATTAATTCTAGAATATTCACTGCTTGTGGATTGTGGAGACAAGCAGTGAACGGTTCGTATTCTGCACGTGACAGCACATGGTAATCAGTTGGTGTAACGAAGTAGAATACATTTTCGTACGTCATGAGCCTTGGAAGAAGTTACGTCTGCGTAGTTGGCTTGTAATCTTTTCATTCTTCTTTGCTGGGTTAGTTGGTTCGGGTTTCGGGATATCTTGTCACAGCTCATTCTTTCAGAGTAATCTTTCATATTGTTGTAATGTGCATACTAAATACATTAACTCCTTTAAGGATTACAGTTAATTTGCTTCTATTAATTTTACATATAACGCAAATTATTTAATGAAGGTGCCCGAGGGACAGTGAGACATCCTAGTATGTTTAGACTGTGGCATAATTTTATGTTACAGTTACGAAATTGCGGGAGCACTGGGACGAGACGAACTCGAAGGTGATGCAGAGGAAGACGCAGTTGGATGCAATGCTTACAGACAGTCAACGGTACGAGAGCAAGCGGCTGGAAGTGGAAGCTTGGCTGGGGCGGATGGAGACTCGACTCGAGCGGATGGGAGCGGTGGGTCATACCGCGGACGTGTTGGAGGCACAGCTGAGGGAACAAAAGGTACAAGAAATTGCTCAGCGTTAGTTACATCTGTAGCCAGTTGCATGCACTGTTTAACCCAGTGGTTACAATAGTGTACCACTTGCCTTGACGGAGAGACGTGTTGCATTCTCTCACAGGATGTTTTGATGTGCATCATTTGATTCTCACGGTAAGTAGCGATTATTTCCCTGAACGGAGTCAGCTGATTGGTTTTGTAATGAAGACTGGCAGTTTTTATTGGGCGGACGGAATTCACTCTTTGAATATAATTCGTACAGTTTTATGCCTCAAATTCGATGGAAGTACCGATTTCGACCCGAGTTTAGTAACTCGACAGCGTTTTTCCTCTGCATTATTCTCAGAACAGTCCACTTCCAACAGCTGCCCTTCGTAACGTCTCGACACCAGTTCCAGAGCCGAGATTTTGTTGATTATACAGCTGTACACCCAACTACTACGTCCAGTCCCAAGACATATCATAGACCTTTCCCACGAAGTGTGAAGACGGCGATAGCCTGAATCCGAACAAAGTTACTGAAGTGCAGTGTGCCTATCCTCCCACCATATGCGTCTGTGGCAGGGTGTTTGGCACAAGAATGTTTTATCTTGTCGGTGCATCTGGAATGCACTGTTTACTGGTGTAAGAACTGTTTGTCTAACAACTGTAATCTAGGAATACGCTGTATACTAGCAGCATCGTTCCTGGTTCTTCTGTTTTCAGTAGTAAATCTGATTGAAATGGCATTGTTGCTACCTTGTGGACGCAAACAAGTTTACAGTTTTGGCGTAAAGAGACATGTGGTACCAAAAATAGTGCAGCTATAAATAATCATACACAATCAGTTATATGGTAGGAAATGGGGTTTTTTGTTCAGTGAACGCCGCATCGTGGCCCAGCTTTTATTTCCGGGCTGCTAAGAGGCGTGGAAACTTTCATACACCTTCCACGGGAGTCCCTCACAATTAATTATAGGCATGTAAAATGCCGTACTTTCTGGCGAGTGTGTCATATAAAATTATGCTGTCACAACCACCACCACCACCACCACCACCACCACCACCACCACCACCACCACCACCAGCACTATTTTGTCTTCATCATCAGTAACAGGAAGTCTGTTGTAGCGACTGCAACTACGAAGTGGAGCTAGCACAATGATGCTGATTACACCCTCAAATTTCCCGCCCATCTAAACGCTAAACTTCCTTTTACCTTGCTCGCATCAGCCGGCCCTTCGTTCACAAGGCTGCTTCAGATTCCAAATTGGATTTTGGTTGTGTTTGTGAAGTTCATTTTATACTTCAGTAAGTCATATTAGACTATGACACAAGGTTATTTGTGTATCTGTTGTTCCTTATGTGATAACCTACATATGTGACTAATGACAGGACTAACTGTCCTGCCGGTTAGACTAAACGACATGCACTGGAATGCAGGAGGGACCGAGACTGAATCCACAGTACTGGCGCCAGCCACTGCTGAGTTTCCATTGGTGCTCGGGGTGCAGTGACCACCTCACAATCACCGATCTTGAGATTGCAGTTCGAAAAGGGGCCCGTACCTAAGCCGATAGATAAACTTACTGTCGTTGTGACAGTACAGAGTCCTTCATGAAAGCTGTTAGTCGCCCTTCGTGTCAAACAAGCAGTATTTGTAGATGTGTTCGCTGGACCCTGTTATGAAATTATGAACCTTGCTTTAACGTTTCTTAGCAATAAGATAGTCACCAGTTCAGGCATCTTTGGGGCCTTGGGCGATCAGTTACAGTGGTCGCGGGCTCGAATCCCCACCGGAGGTATTTTGCTGTTATATGTGTTATCGTCTAACGATGAATGCCTTGACCCCTCATTCAGTGAAATGTGTCCCCTATTTCAAAGGTTTTGGATAATCTTTACTACGAAGAGGCTTGTTACTGGACGCTCGTCAGTCAGGGGTAAAGTAGCCTAGGCATGAAGTTCAGCGCTAACCTCCATCCGTCCTGAGGTTTAAAACCAGTGGAAATGTACCTCCACTCTGCATACGTCTTAGGGTCGTGGTTCTTGATAAAGCACGGTACGGAGAAGGTTGGTGTAGTGCGAACGCTCTACATTCGTGGCGTGCCTGGCTCGAATCTCGGACCGCCTTGTATTGTCACTGAGGTTCTTCGTCGTTTTCTTCGGTCTCTGTAGGCATATTCTGGAATAGTACCTCAGCTAGGCCGTACTGTGCATCACGTAGTCTGTTTTGCGACAGGTCCATAGCCTCTTCCAAATCGAGTTCTCCACAGAGTGCGATCTATTGCTTCCTCTTTCAGTTTCCAGTTTTCTCTCGTTTCCTTAAGGTCATCCAGCAGCTGCTTACGTCTTCTTCCTTATCTTCCCGTCATGTCTATTCTTCTCTTTATCTTTCCTTCATCAATATGTTTTAGACGGTAGTTTCTACGCAAGACGTGACCTTGCCATTTAGACTTCCTTCATTTTATTGTATGTGGGATGTCCCTTTCCTCCTTGTTTGTTTGTAGTACTTCGTCATTTTTCACATGATCGGTACAGCTTACCTCCGTACTTTTCCAACACGATATTATTTCTGATGTATCCAAGTTTCAGCACCACACAAAACCACCACAACCTATTTCCAAAGCCATTCCAGTCTGTCGTTCTTCAGTCGTTCTTTCGTCTGATAGTCAAATGAAACGCCAAAAGATTAAGCACGTGGGGGAGCTTGACCTTGCACCAGCAGTCAAGGAGGACAAGCCTAGGACCAGACTTCGGTAGCAGTGAAGATGAGTTTAGGTAGGCCACCTAAAGGTGTGTTATCTGTACTGTGTTCAAGCACTGTGTGGGACGCTGTACATTATGGCCGTGTGTTTGTGGTAGCTTAGGACAGTTGGGTCACTTACTACAGCTGGTTGTGTGGTATCATTCTCGCATGCCATATCACGAAATTTGGACTATCATACCAACGTTTACGACCATTGTTGTTAAAGGCTGTCTTGCTGTTTGTGTGACCACTTTAAGGAAGATTCTGAGGGCTGATCACTGCCCTCTCCGTGTGTCTGGAGTACAGTGGCCGCAGCATGTAGCTCTTCTCTCACCTGTCTCTAATACCAAAGTTAATAATACCTGGATCGTTGCCTCCACGCCACCTGGTTTCTTTATGTCGCAGTGGGAAGGCTAGGGAAAACTGTGTCTTGATATTTATCTTTCTGCCAGCACTGCTGGAGGAAGTGATCTGTATGCGCTTAGGTATCGTTCTGTCACTGATATACAGGACACAACGAAACCACGAAGAGTTATTACAGTCGGCCTGCAGGTCAAGAATGGGCTCCCAGTCCTCTCGAATGCAAGTCAGCTGTGATAACTGCTTCAGTGCGACCGAGTAAATTCCGTGAAAACAGGTTCGCCGGTGTGCTTGTTGTGAGTTCAACCGAAATCCTGTCGAATGTGAAGCAGGTGTGGTAGAAAATCAACCACGAACGAAGAACTCTATGGGAACGTAACAGAGGAGGGCTTTCCATGCCCATAATCGAACTAGAGTCAATACGATACGAAACGGGAGTGCTAAGTACCCAATGGCAACTAAGGAGAAACATGAAAATTTCTCAGAATGGGGAACTTTCGGATCAAAACTGAACAGAATTCTGGTAGTCCAAACCATTCAGCTGAGGCTGAGTCAGTTGTCGAAGATCTGTTAGAATATGCTTCGTCGTGGCTGGGAGTCGAAGCATTGTTCTCCCACATACAAAGCAGAGATGTTAACCTCTCAGCCCTGACCTTCTAAATCTTAGTGGGTTAATCTCCAATGTTTCTGTTCAACTTGGCAGTAGCTTTCCAATTTCTAACCAGACAGTATGAGGAGCTGCATATCTCATACTTGCTCTGTGTATTATAAGGATGGACAAATCAAGGATTGTGGAATTTGTCAGCATACAGAAAGCACGGGAAGTGCATAAATTCATGCAAAATTTTAGCTGGGGAACCTAAATTGGAGGAACCACTTGGGTGATTGATGGAAAGATATTATTATAATGGAGTTTCAAACATCGAGTGGAAAGGATTTGTGTGACCTGGGTAAGGTCCATTAAAAAGCTGTTGTGATCATGGTAATGAACCTGAAAATTCTGTTAAAGGGGGTGAATTTCGAGAATGGATGAGTGATACTCAGGTTTTCAGCAAGGGCTCTGCTACATGGAATTAGTTGCTGATATGTATCGATATAATGTTTTGTTTGTTCAAAGAGGTATATCACGACTTTGTGTCAGTGGTTTTTCAAGTGACACTTCTAGCCTGAAGTACATTTACTATGGTGGATGGTCAGAATGGAGGCTAAATTTACTGGTATATTTCTTGAAGTCCTCCATCTGGGCAATTCATATGGTACTGTCAACACAGGTTCATTTTTCCGGTTACTCCTGGGAAGAGCACAGGACATCCATGAAGAGCTACCCTAAAATCCTTTTCTTCGCCAATTATTTTAAATTGACTCTGTATTGATCTTCTTGTGGAGATGCTTCAGCAAATGTTACCTTACTTGTAATTTTCCTTCTTCTACTTCTACTTCTGCTTTCAAATGAACAAGTTAAGGGGCTGTTGTTATGTATAACATTCTTTTGCCTTCAGGAAGTACTATAAAAGTTTTAAAGGTAAAGGTAAAATGATCCCGTTACAGGCCCGGTGTGGTCCAGAGGGTGGGTAGACGTTTAGATAGCTCTACTCTTCCATGACCGCGGCACTAGAAGGGGGTGAGTGGTCAGCAGCACGCCCCGGCCGCACTTTACCCCCGGGAAGTACCCGGGGCTGGGTGGGCCCTAGAGCCGGTCTGGACGGGCGGAAAATCTCGTCCCCACCGGGATTCGATCCCGGACCGTCTAGCCCGTAGTCAGTCGCTATACCGACTGAGCTTCCCGGCCCACACTAAAAGTATTCTTCATAAATAAGAAGTGTTTGCAAGGATTCCAGTCCAGTGCCTCCCTTTCTGCAGATTTATTGACTTCACTTTATCTGTGTCAAAGTCATTCCAGTTTTGTTTCTTTGATTTGCACTGAAATTTCTTCCTTCCCTCTTGTGCTCCTGTCCCTCCGATTGTACAGACTATAAACTCCCTTTCCAATGTACGGAAATAGATGAAGAGAAACCGACTTGTGTTGTACTTTACATGGCTGTGTCTCTAATAATGTACCAAAAAGTGGCACCATCTTTTTTCACAGTGAAAATCAAGACTCTGCGTTGACTGTGGTTGGCATGAGTGCAAAAGAAACAGGTGATAGCATCTGGTTCATGTTCTCGCTGCAAAACTATAAACCATTGGTGTGCCTCTTAGATTAAATAAACACAAAAGAGCAGACTACATTAAAGATTTCTAGAACAGTTTCTATGCATTGGAAGATTGATTGTTTGTTTGTATGTATATGGTTCTCAGTAGACTTGTTTGTTTGTGCGTGCGTGTGTGTGTGTGTAAATATGAACATTTGTCACAGATTGCACTAAGATTTGGTATTCTCATGGCAGTCCGGAGTATTTGACATGGCATTTATTGGGATATGACGCTTTGTAGCGTGGTAGGTGAATATCAGACTGCGTGGTGTCGCATACTAGAAGACTGTAGTTGTATCGCTACGTGTACGTACTTCAGGAAATGATGTATTTGTGGCTGCTTGTCTCTAAAGCTGAGGTAGATTTGTTTTGAGGGAGGTAATATATATTACCGACATTGGATGCTTGTGAATCTGTTTAAATGATAAGGGAGGTGGCGAAAAATTATTAATGTTTTCCACAAATATAAATTGACTGTAGATTGGCGTGCTCCCTTTCTGTGTTTGAAGACGTAATGACAGCAGTTATCGGTAACTTTCAGTTCCTTTCCATGCGATGGCATCGGTCTGTCACGTTTCATGGTTTTTGTAAGCCCCCCATTCCCATCTACCATTTGCCTCTTGGCACCCCATTGTTCAAATTCATTATGAAAATTCTCACACCACATAGTGATAGTGCGCGTAGATCAATTCCACGACGTAATACATAATGTAATTTTAAAAAATAAGTAATATTACTCTGATATCTACTAGAATGATGATTCATGGAAACCTAGCGCCAGTTTACAGAGTGATCGGAAAGTCGCACAACCCTAAGTTTTATATTTAGTGCTAACTAGTAATGAGTGTGATGAAGGTGAATTGCTAGACGAATATGTTGGTATGACCCTGCAGAAGCTGCGTAAGGGCAAGCATAGGTCACGTGACTTGCCGCCATCTCGTCAGTTGCTTTAAAACCGCGCGTCAACGGACGTGCTTTTGCACAAGCACAGCGATTTTTATTCTGGAAGAGTATTTTCAGTGTCACTACTATTTTTTTGTGACTATTTAAGAGAAAAAGTGTTCAAAAAATCCAAATTCACATGATAAATTAAAACAGAACATCCAAAACTGTAACTTGAATATTAGGACTGTAACTCAACATAAGGTTGCTAGTAACATGCCGAAGAGAGTGAATGCATTACTGACCACATTGGACGTTTCGAGCACTTACTTTGAGATTGTAAGTGTATTTTCAATTGTAGAATAAAAATTTTAAATATATGGAGATTTTTAAATTTGGGTTGCACGACTTTTCAGTCACCATGTATAAACATTTTGTACCAGCCGAAACGTAGTTATCAACAGATACACCCAACATAGTACCGCACACAACGTATTAAACAAACAACATTTTCTAGTAACGACAAGAAACAAACACAACCAAAAGAATCTTCGGGGAAGGAACTACTATACTGCACCGTCGCAACGCCAATACTGTTTTGCTGTCAAATTACTTATCCTATACTTTAAAGGTTGTAAAATTTTTTGTTGACCTGTATGTTATCAACTGACATCCAAGGACCGAGATCTCAGTCTAACTGTACAAAAATGAGTTAGCAATTGTGATTTTAATGTTATATATTTTAGTGGCCTGAAGATGAACATATAACTCATCAGATAAAACACAATAAGTAGTTGTGTTGATAGTGATTTATGACTACTTTGAGCGTAATATTTATTTACTGAAATTAGCAAGCATCGGGACAACTGCTGCATTTCAAAAATATGGAATGCAGCACCATTTTTCAGTCTAATACTTCATTAGAATTATTACTCAAATACAATTGCCTCATTGCCCCAATGCTATAAATTTTGTTTAAATGTAAATAACAAGAATTTTGTATGCTTTGTTTCAGTCATATCATGCAGAACTACATCAGTACAAACACCACATTGAACTATTCAATCAGCTCACTCAGAAGTTAATTGCTGTGTACCAACAAGATGACACCACAAAGGTGAAGAAGATGACTGAAACAATCAATCAGCGCTACAACAATCTGAACACAAGGTGGGAAGTGGTTATTTTTACCCTCTATAACAAAAATTTCATTATATTTCTTTTTTTTCTGCCTGCTCCTGATATCTGCTTAGAAATTTGGAATCCTGTTGGATCTCCAGTTTGTATTGCTGCCTCTCCTTACTTGTTTCCATGAAACAACTCGAAAACTGCTGAGCGAATTATATGAAACCTTGTTGATCCCCTTCAGTTTTGATTTAAATCAAGGGTGGATTTTAACAGAAACTTTATGTAAAGATATGTTTATGTTTCAGCACACATCTGAAGTTAAAATCACAAACATTTGTCAGAATGAAAAAATGCATGAATAGGAGTTGTTAGAGGAGAGTAAATGTATGTTAAATGAGAGTGCAATGGAATGAGATGATACATATTTTACTTTATTAATGTTTAGGGTATTAATATTTAGGGAGCATGTCAGAATTGTAATAATCTGCACACAAATTCATTTTGTTAGCCGGAATTCCATTAGTAGGAAAAGAAAATCAGTGTTTTGACATCATTATGCTCTGTGCTTGTGTGGGTGTTAACATACGTATGCACATTCCCTCCATGTCAACTTATGAACCAGTTGACAAGTTTGCAGAAGAATTTTATGAACTTTACATCATTGGGTATCTTACCAGCACCCATATTTAAAGTTTCATGTAATCAGTAGAAACAACATGACATTTGGAAATATGTATTGTGGGACTGACAATCTCTTCATTTAATCTCTAAACTAATGAAATTATATCTTTGTAAAATGCCTTTGTTGGGATAACCCTTTCGTATACTGTAAAAAAAAAACATGGTGGTCCTACTAACCTTTTTATAAGCCTTCAGTCTGTTAACTGTAACTAGTGAACCATTGTTGTGATGATGATTTGACACCAGGCTTATAGCCAGGGGGTGCAGGGGGGTGCAGTGCACACACTAAATATGTGGAGACATGCACTATGAATTTGCAAAATACCAAAGAAGCACATGCTGATCAGTGTGCTAAAATATGTGGGACTCCCTACCACACCTACATGTTGTCTTTGTTGAAGTTCACTAGTAGGTAAAAAGGCATTTGCAAAAATATTTGTGTTTTGCAAGATGTTTTATATGTTTTTGAGTATGGTGCATATTGTAATTAAAGTGTTGATTGTGTGGTCCTGACAAAGGCACTTTTTATGCTTGTGCGTACTTATATTTATGCTCTATATGTAGAATGGAACATTATGTACATGCACAATCTTATGTACATACATGCATCTGCACTGGAAGCTGCTGTACCATCTCTGTTCATGGACTGGTTATGAGCATCCTTGAAATCACATTATAACCACTGTGAGAACCTCAAATCTCACATGAGCTTACAAATTCTACTCACAACAGATTGTCATAGTTTTTCTTGTTCACATGCTGTAATTAATGTGGTTCTTTATCTCAGTATTTAACCAACTTGATGCACAAAATTTGTTTCACAATAAGTTTTATTTCATGCCTCTACATGTTTTGAGCACATGTGCTCATCATTAGGAGATCAAAATTGCATTGCACAGCCTTTGGTGTCATCACACTGAAACAAGTGAGTGGTCTAAAATTACTAAACTACAATTCTATAAATATGAGCAAATAGTAGTAAAATTTATGTGTGAATTTTTGGGGTGTGATTACTGTGTATT
>Ga0123354_10011210_pt1 | contig 13830 bp, 8 predicted proteins | sample TergutLab28metaG_2_FD_97872 | JGI IMG/M metagenome (GOLD analysis project Ga0123354, IMG submission 97872) | Labiotermes labralis P4 segment gut microbial communities from Petit-Saut dam, French Guiana - Lab288 P4 | ecosystem: Host-associated > Arthropoda: Insects > Digestive system > Gut ... | reverse complement strand
GTCAAGAAATTCCCCGCATTTCACGGAACCCGAAGGTTCATTACCGCACTCACAAGCGTCCGCCACCTGTCTCTATCCTAGGCCAGCCCAATCCAGTCCATATACCCACATTCCACCTCCTGGAGATCCGTCCTAATGTTATCCACCCATCTACGCCTAGGTCTCCCCAGTGGTCTCCTTCCCTCCGGTTTCCCCACCAAGACCCTATACACCCCCCTTTCCTCATCAATCCGCGCCACATGCCTAGCCCATTCCAAACGGTATTAGAACCTTTAAATGTGCGCTGTAACTTTGCTTTTGAAGGTAGGTGACAAATCTGGTTTGTAATTACATATCATTTACAGAGAGGCGAACGGTGTGTATTCAGTAGCATTACAGAGTTTGAGTTATGGTTTTTTCCTTGATATGTTTATTTACATGTCTTTTGAAAAGACGACCACATTTTCGTTATATTTTTGGGTTATTTAGTGACACTGTATCAACTGCAGAGGAACTGGCAATGTGCATGTAATACGAAATTTCAGTTTGGAGTTAGTCGCAAGTGGGAACTGGACCCATCCTGCTTGCAGGTAGTGTTCTGGGATTCGCCAGTCAAGGCCGAGGGTATAGACAACAGTAGAAAATATGACAGCCGAACGCGCCTGGAATTTCAACTAAGTTTGTTTCCAGGACAGCTCACGCAGACTGCCACAGAGCGCCGTTTTTGTGCCGTCCTGAAAATGACGGCAGTAGTTTTAATTTCTATACTGTTGATTTTCATTGCAAAGGGGAAATTTGAGTGGAAAGGAAATGATGAATTGAAGAGGACTCCCCAGAAGAAGGGACCAAAATGCTATGACGACAACTGTGGACATTTGCATAAGGATACGTTATGACCCTGATCTATGAATTTATTTAATTTTTCTCCATAATAACAGATACGTAACGAGTTCTGGGTGTCAGTGTTTTTTTGCAGCTGAGTTCAGGGGTATGTGGAAAACAGAGGTCGTTTGCGTCCAAACTTAAAACTTTTATTTTACGAGGGCGAGTCAAATGAAAACCTTAAATATTTGTATCTCGTAATTTATTGAACACAAAATGTACACAGTGACTTCATTTTTCTATGTAGTCTCCATTGCGTTCCGTACAAGTGTTTCAGCACTTCGGAAGTGCATGGATACCTCTAGAAAGAAATTCTTTTGGCTGAGGGAGCAGCCACTCGTGTACCGCCTGCTGCACCTCTTCGAATTTTTGTCGCAATTCTAAGGTTTCCATTAGACTCTCCCTTGTATTATACACGAGGAAACGTAAATTTTTAACACACATGTTGCATTGGTTCTGAAACTTCAAGGGGTGCATGAAGCTGCCAAATAAGGGACTTGGTGTGTATTGTGCACTATGTACATTTGCAGTACATATCATGAAACTATTAAAAACTGGCGTAAAATTTCTTGCCATTTTCCCTTACATGAAGTACATAGACTTCCTTTGTTTCAGACCGTGCCGTGTTTATTATGCACAGTTACACGTGGTCTGGGGTAACGCAATTAATGTTTTAATTGCTACGTTCCGTTGTGCTGTATCAGTAGCAATAAATTTTTATGTAAATAAATTAATGCATTCTGCACACCTGCGTTCATTTATTTACTTAGTTGCTAGTGTTTATGTTGTCACCGCTGAAAAGGAGCACGTAAACTTTCACTCTGATACCACTACGGCACTTAATAATTTACTCTGAGACCTGGGGGGGGGGGCACGTAAAATTTACTGTGAGTCCATTGGGTCAAGTAAACGTTTACTCTGATACCAATGGGACACACAAAATTTTACTCCGATACCACTACTAGTGCACTAAACTTTCTCTCTGAGACCACTGGGGCACGTAAAGGTTTACTCTAAGACCACGGGGGCATGTATAAGTTTATTTTGAGACCACGGGGCACGCACAAGTTTAATGTGTGATCACGGGGGCTCGTAGAATTACACTCTTAGGCCACTGGGATACGTAAAATTTCTCTTTGAGACCATGGGGGCAAGTGAAAGTTAATTCTGAGACCACTGGGTTAAGTGAAATTTCAAGTTGACTCTGTGACCAATGGGGCACGTAATTGTTTAATCTGAGACCACGGGGCAAGTATAAGTTTACTTTGAGACCATTGGGGTACATAAAATTTCACTCTGAGACCACGGGGGTACGTAGGCTACTAAAGCTTGAGAAACTCTTCACTACTGGCGTACATTTTTTTGCGTACAAATTCTCCTGCGGACGTAAAATCGCAACCTGTGATCCATAGTCCCTACATTATGCATGAAGTTGATTTTTCTCATGAAAGTAAATAAACTCGAAGTTCTGTACAGTTTTGTGTTATAGACTGCCATTTTCTTTCATTTCTTGGTTTTTGCTGATTTCTAAGTGTGTCATTCGATGACGCTACAAATATCAAGTTTATAAAGCGTCGTTGATAAATGAAAGAATTAATGGAGCAATGGTGGGTTGATATTGGCAGGGGAAAACCGCACAAGAACGTATCTCAGTGGCATATGTTCTACCACAATTCTGACATGAACTGAACTGCTACCGAACTCGGGCTGCGGTGCTGAGAGGCCGGCGAATCATCGCCTCAGACATGGCGGGCCTGGAAGACTTCCCTTTAAACTGCAGACCGATTAATAAATTTCCATTTCATACGGCACTGAAATATTGTTAATGATGTAGATGAGTGTAGGACGTTGATGGAATGACGACTGGAAGGGTAAAACCGAAGTACTGGGAAAAGAATATCTTTGTCAGTTACAATCTTGGGAATAAACTGCGTCCTCCGCGGTAAGAAGCATGCGACTAACCACCAGATCCACCGGTTTGACGAGCAACTGTTTCCTGTTGCTGCAGTTAGAAGTCAGAAACGTCTTCCAGGCTTGTAAATTACAAAACGAGGATTTAAATTTTTACGTGTAACACAAATCCTGTAGAGAAGACACTAATGCACATGCGAAGATTAAGGCTTGCAGCCGGGCACGCACGCAAAATTAGCTGTTGAATTTTAAAAAGTTAGACGGAAAATCTCTCTTAAGTTTCGAGGAATTGTTTAAACAAAGTTATGGTGGCCTGAGCTGTGGCAGGCCTGGTCAGTTGTTCATCCTATATAGACGCACAGTTTCCATCTTGTTGTAATTCAGACTTACATGTTGTACCGAACTGCGTTTCGATCGGTTTACCGCGTTACACCTGCGGTTGATTTGGGTGTTCAGGCTTAAAAAGGGGACAGCATCGAATTTGCCACGCAGAGCGAAGTAAACTGCACTACTTAAGGTACATGCTTGTCACCATACTTGGTTATGAAATACAACTTTATCTGGAGGATTCTTTTTTACGTTCGACACAGTAATTTCTGTAAATATAGGTTGTCCAAGAATTCGGTACTCTGTCTCTTTTTCTCGATGTCTGAGACCACCGAGATTAAGTCAATGTTACAGCCTCTCTCTTGGCATGCCGTCGCTACTTATCACTTGACATGAAACTTTTAATACATGGTGCGTGAGTGGTGAGTGACCGACTAACAAACAAACTAACTAACCAACCAACCAACCAACCAACCAACTAGGTAGTTACATATATTGAGCCCACATTGAGAAGCCAGTAACTCGTGGTTGGCAGGACATTAAGTCCCCCTTCTTTGGTAGTATCTGAATATTCACAGCCGTGATCACAAGAGCCCACCACTGCATTATGTCCTGCGACTAGTCGTAAATATAAGATCGGGCTGCGTGTGCCGTGTAGTGTTTGATATAGTGGTGTTTGTGTGGTGGACGTCCTTAATTATCAGAACTGTGCAGGTAATCAATTTTAAAGTAACTGACAAAGAAAGGACATTCTGTTAAGATTTATAAATTAATCAGTAGTGATACCCTTATAACCGTATATTCTTGTATTGTTAGAGAGAATAATACAGTGTGTGCGTGCGTGCAACTCTACAAGATAGCATTAGATCTCAAAGGAAGGCGGTCATCGGAATTATATGCTGGCTGAATAAAGTAACGTCTTTGAGTAGAACGTGTCTTTGATAGCGACGTTAATTTATTGATTCCTGTGCTAATTAATGATGTTGTATCAACTACAGAGACCATTTAATGAGAATTAGCCAACAAGTGCATGTACTGATATTTAGATTTATTGTATTATAATCAGCGTAGTCTGTTACATGTTTCGGCCACCTATCGTGGCCACCTTCAAGGAGGTGTTCTTTGAAGGAATATTACATAGAACATGAAAACAGTTTAAAATTATAATATGTAAAATTAAGTAAACTTAAGGGTCAAGTTTAGGGTCCAAAATTGGATTATTGACCCTTGAAGAAGCAACCGATAGTTTGTCCCGAAACGTCGGTAAGGAATTACCGTTACCCGCCGCGTAATACCCCAGAAGAACGAAGTTCTCGTTTGTTTCGCGGTGGGAGCCTGACATCACACAAGGCCATTGCATCGAGGAAGTGAAGTTGATGGTCATCTTACTGCACTTGGTGAGACAAATTGTGATTATAGGAATGAAAGCGTCCGCGCGCGCGCACACACACACACACATCCGTGCCACAAGCGGGATCCGAGCTCACCTAATCGGCTGAAAGATTGAATTTGTTGATATTGACACAGAATATTAGTGTTAGTTCTGCTATAACGCGATAGTGTCTTCTTGTGAGACTTCGCGTTATAGAAAAGCGCGTATTATTATTATTATTATTATATTTATCATCTTTTTGCGTGGTATTTACAATTATATATCTGAAACCATATTTATGGGGTATATATTGTTGCAGCTGTCTTCGTACTTCCCCGGTTTGTTGGTCAGGTAGGGTCAGAATGATTTTGAAATGGTTGTAGTTGTCCCTACTATTGCTGGTATCACTTGCTGCTTTCACATTCCACTTGCGTTATTATTATTATTATTATTATTATGTTTGGCGCGGTATTTTCACATTGTTCGCCGAAATCGCTTAATAGCTAACATGCGTCCGCGAAAGTCCGCGATATACAAACAGCGGTCACACATTCGTCAGTCGCATTGTAGCCACTTTGCGTTAACGAAACCCCAGTAATATCGGAACTGACTGTACCGAGGATGGATATGAGTTCAAGGTTCCCACGGCGGTGAGAATGAAGAATACTCTGTCTTCTGGTGTGTGGTACCATGTGTTTAAGTAGTAACTGACAGAATTTTTGGATGAACGATCTGCCTTCGTCTTCAGCATAGATCCACCCTGAAGATAGAGGTGCAGGATTTGTTCGAAGTTTCGGCAAATTTCTGTCAGGCTACACGCTTCATGTCGCAGAAGATCATGTTTTGTCGGGCCTCTGTTTTGGGGTACGCAGCGGCGCAGTTGGTTAAGGTACTGCGCTACAAGCCGGACGGTCGCAGATTCGATTCCCTATGGCGTCATTGGGATTTTTGATTGGCGTAATCTTTCCGGCCGCACTATGGCCCACGGGTCGACTCAGTCTAACAGAGATGAGTACCAGTTGTATCTTCTTGGGGTAAAGACGGCCGGTGTGTAGGGCTGTTAACTTTACTGCCTTCATGTGACAACTGTCTAAAAATTCTGGGAGCCTCAATCTCCAGGAGCCCTGAGGGCCTTCCCACGTCTTTGAAGGGATTTAATAAAATAAAGAGTTTGTTTTGGTTTTAACCGTTTCGTGTTCTTTGAGTGAACGTATTCTGAAAGCGGACTGAAATGCAATGTTTCTGTAAGAGGGGTAACGCATTAAGAAGATCATAATGACACTTTAAGTAAATTGAATTTTAACTGTGGATAAATAAGCGGTAATATGGTTTAGCTACAAGGTTGAGGAACTCATGGAGCCAGACCACAATTCCCACTTCCGCCTTCGTGTGGCAACTCTTAGTGAAATACACGGACAGCTGTACCTTTATATATGCAATATGAGCAACTCTTTCAGAGTTAATATAGTCGTATATTCTTCCTTCTGGTTGTAGTAAAATTTTCTTTTCTACTAATGTATTTTAAATTTTTTTTTTTTTTTTTTTTGTGGCGCAACAGCCCAAATCGAGCCTAGGCCGCCTCGTTGTTGAGGTTTCTAGATTACACACAGACACACGCACACGCACGCACCACGCACACATGCGCGCACACACAGACACGCGCTCGCACTCACACACACGCACGCCAACACACAGGCATGCACGCACACGCGCGCACGAGCACACACACACACACATACATCCGATAACACTCCTCTGAACGATTGATCAGCTCGTCGCAGTGTCCGCTTCCCATAGAACGAACACAATAGACGAACATCCATGCCTTCAGCAGGATTCGAACCCCGCGTTACCAGCAATCGACCGGCTGCAGAACTACACCGTAGAGCGCACGGCCTCCTGGAGAGGCTACGTGCCATTATTTAAGTTCATCCTGTTTACATTTGCGTTAATTACGCGAATTACCGTGTATTACCGAATATAGGTGAGCCCTTCTCCCCCACGGAAATACTTCACAGAGAAATACACGTCGCCTTTAGCAATAACCGTGTCTTTGATAGAACTCACAGGTTCATTACCGTTTTCCCCAGACCGCACTTCTCTTCCCTGTCTCGGACCAGATTAATCCAATCCACACCGTAAACCGTTTCTTTAAATTTGATGTTAACCGACAGAAAGGTGACTGCGAAACTACTAATGTGATGTAATTTTCCTTTGGAAATTGTAACGACTGCCTTGAAACAGTAAAATGAAAGTGTAGTGGTTATTCTTGCTTCGTGATGAAAGTATAATTACGAACACATTTATTGCAGCTGTAAAGTCTCGTGCCAGTGGGAATATGTGGGCTTGTATTTGGCACATTGAAGAACCAGATGCTAGCTTCGTACGTTGTAGCAAGCTTTGATACGTATTTGCGTTTTCTTTTTGGGCATGATTTTAGCGCTGTGTGCCAAATATACCCCTCATGCCCTCAGTTTGTTGTGATGCAAAATTATACCGTTTCTCTCTACTGTCTGCATGCGAGTGCAGCGGTAGCGTTCCTGCTGACGCAGTCTGCAGGTGATACTCTAACCGGAGATCGACAACCGAACTATTTACATTACGGCTTTGTGGTATATGACGCCGTGTAGTCTGGTAGATAAATACCAAGGTTTTGGGGAACCTGATGCTTCTGTCTTCAGAACATTAGGTAGGCGCAGCCGGTTCGTCCTAACGTTGACACTAATGTACCAGACTACACGGCAACACGTTCTGGGAGAGAAGCTTCAAGGACTATGAGATCGTTGGAGCATGCTGCACGCACGGCTGATATGAGAAATCCGCATAAAATTTTTATTTTGAAAGCCTGTAAATAAAATATCACAATGTATACGTAGTACGTAGGTGGGCCGGGTAGCTCAGTCGGTATAGCGACTGACTACGGGCTGGACGGTCCGGGATCGAATCCCGGTGGGGACGAGATTTTCCTTCTGTCCAGACCGGCCCTGGGGCCCACCCAGCCTCCTGTAAAATGGGTACCGGGTCTTTCCCGAGGGTAAAGTGCGGCCGGGGCGTATTGCTGACCACTCACCTCCTTCTAGTGCCGTGGTCATGGAAGAGTAGAGCTATACCTCTACCCACCCTCTGGGGCACACCGGGCCTGCAAGGGATCACTTTACCTTGTGCGTAGTACGTAGACTTACAAGGTTAAATTAATCTTAGACAGACAGTTTGGGGAGATGTTGACTGCATTTGTATCTCACGTCAGTAGCGAGTGGCGGGCTTTTCTGCACACATTTATCAAATTCTGGGGGTTCCTTTTAGGCGGGACCTCCTTGGGCAGTTCCAGTAGCTTCTGAAACTGGACTCTTCGTAATAGAGGTAGTCGCCTTGATTCACCTGAGAGTCCTTGATTCTTGTAGTCTGCATATTGGTCACCAAGCTGCCTCCTCTGGACCCACGAAATATGTTTATAATCTTCATAGCTACGAATAAAAGATTAAGGCGAACTGTCCGGAGATGAAACGCATGACAGAAGAAAACACTGAGAGCATACAAAGAGAGAGCAACACAGACACTGCGTGCATGTAACGAAGCAGCGAGCTTTATTTTGAATTTATAAATAACGAAGTTGCGATGAAACGTCATATATAAAAGCCAGTATAAATAAATCACTAGTAAATAAAATGCTCTTTTTCTGTTGTCTGATAAACAAAACACCACACTATATACACGCGACGTTTCGAAAGCTACTGCTTTCTTGATCAGGTTGGTTCACCTGATGAAGAAAGCAGGAGCTTCGGAAGCGTTGCGATTTTGTAGTGTGGTGTTGTGTTCATTAGACGGTGAAAAAGTCCTTTTCTTTACTAGTGATGTGTTGCAAGTTGCCCCATTGTCAAGAAATTGTACATGAAATTTTCTTGGAGTCATAACTGCAATGTTCCACATTCTGAAGACTCACTGTTCTTTCTATCTGTTATTATAGCTGCAACCGGATTTAAGTCACGTTATTTGCATAAAACTTTCTGTTTTCGTGTGCGAGCTCCCAAACCACGGAGAAGCATATATTTAAGTAGGCATATACAGATAAAAGATAAGTCATCCCCGTACAGGCCCTTTGAGCTCAAGGAGGTTGAGGCCACCAGAATTTCTAGACAGTTCGCACAGGGTGGTGTCAAGGTTTTGTCAGTCCATCGCTTGTACCCCTAGGAGATATTTTTGTTAGATGCTGAGTCGACTCAGTCGATAAAGTCAATGAGAAATCTCGATGCCCCATCTGGAATCGAACCCGCGATGTTTCGGCTTGTGATACGTTATGATATCTCGCTCACTTCTTCTTAGAATCAGTAATGTTTCGGACTAAAGTTGTAGAGATAATCAAAACACACATTTTGTGTTCAATAACTTTATTCCGAAAGTCGTGTCGTTTATGAGACAGCGTGAAAAAATACGGTAAAGCCAGAGAAGTCAGAGGTGACAATATAATACGGCGCATGCACATTACATGTTGGATAAACAAGGCTGCTTTTCCACTGCGACAGTGGTTACGCGAACGCGCCTCAATGTTACGTTTATACGTACATTACCTGTCTTGTCTGTTTTGAATCAGATGTCTAGTAGCACATATTAAGTTTAAAGTTAAACAGGCGGGTGTATGAACTTGTGTATTTCAGAGCAACGGTGTCTCTAAGGGCTTGAATCATTATCGGATGCAGACAGAAACTCGTGCTTTTTTCGTGATGAAATTTCATTCATGATGCCTTCAATTTATGGGTAAAACTAATTTCCAATTATTTGTAAGCACCATGTCGGCAAGACGTTTTAGGGAACGGAGTCGAATCTCTAAGTATTCCTTGCCAGCTTCATACAGGAACGGTATTTTATTTGACAAACCATATCACTGCTTCCCTGTGGCCGTTTTTGGCATGACGGCGCTCGACTCCTAACATGCACCGTGTTTATTGCACATCGCAGTTATGTAAGTTAAAACAAGCCGATTTTTAAGAGAACAGCCATAGTTTTCAGATTCGGTAATGTTAATGTATTTCAGCCACGTATTGCGTCTCTCATTTCCCCCCCGAGGAAAGAACTCATTGTGCCCCTCGGATAAAAAATTTCGGTAGATTCTAAGGTTGTTTCAGACTCAGAAACAAAATCTGAAACAAAACTGTCATGATGGGTTTACAGTTAGCAGAGACAGAAGTTGACTGATTTGTTCTCATTATGAAGACTGTCTACGGACTCAGCCTGAGAAGACATGAATTGCTTTCATTGACCATTCAGGGCACTTGCTTATTTTTGCAAGTCAGATCTCTCTTCTTCTCAGACAGAACATGACAGGCAGTGTACGTATATCGTAACATCGAGTCGCGTTCGTGTAACCATTATTGCAGTCAATAAGTATTACATATTCTGAGTGTGTTTGTAGTAATAGGTATCCAGCATGCAATGCACATGCGCCCTATTATTTTGCCATCCGTGGACTGTCCGGCTGTACCATATTCTTTCACATTATTACATAAACGGCACGAATTACCGGGGGGGGGGGGGATGTTGAGTATATAGTGTGTGTTTTTTATTTTGTTTACAACGTTTTTCTGAAACATTTTTCATTCTAAGAAGAATTCAAGGAGGTAATGTCATGTATTTATATGTGTAAAGTACCCGTTATTCTTATCAGAATCTTGAATGTGCTAGACAGATGTTCGAAAAATATTCAGATACCAAATTTATTGAAATCTGTCCTGTGGGAGCCGAGTTGTTCCATGCGAACAGACAGACGGACGGAGAGTCATGACACTTTCGCGATTTAGTGAACATGCCTTAAAAAGTGTCCCGCTCTTCCTGATTGACTTACGAATGGTCCAACCAGGACTCGATACCAGGACACTACTTGCCGGCTGAGGGTGCTGTCCGCAATGTGGCCGTTGCCAAGTAGAATATATCTTTCTTCTTTCTCGTAGTCAGGCCTGTTACCCACTGAGCTGTATGGTCTGTGAGCGCAGCCGTATTAAGACCGTCAGAACATGTAGACAATCAAGTGCCACCCGACGAGGATGAAGGATCAAAGCGTTGCTTTGTTGCATTCATGTTCGTTGATGACTACGTTATATCACTGATTAGTTGTACCGTCTTGTTTTGGGAGCACTCATGAACGAGTTAAGCCAGCAACTGTACAATCAAAGACGCCGAAGTCCCTCGGGAATAGCTTCTCTTCGTATCATGTACGTGCCGTAAACGCAGTGCTATGTGAGTTCCTTTGCAAGCTACCCCTGTGTTTGAGCTGTTAAACACAGTGCAGAGAAAGCGTCAAGATCATAGCACAATGGAGCTGGATTCTTCCGGTAACAGAGGAGTGTCCTGAGTTATAGAGATTGTGTGTACTGTGAATGCAGTGGTGGAAGGGTAGGAGCCTATTTGGACCTAGTGACAACATAGTGCTGAGGAGAGTATGGGCCTAATTGGGCCTATTGAGAATACAGCGTCGAGCACAATAGGGGCATGTTGGGACTTATTGAGAACTCATTGTTGAGGAGAATAAGGGTTCGGTTTGGACCTATTGAGAATTCAGTGGTGAGGAGAATAAAGGGCCTGTTTGGACCTATTGAGAACACAGTGGTGAGGAGAATAAGGGGCCTGTTTGGACCTATTGAGAACACAGTGGTGAGGAGAGTAGGGGCCTAACTGGGCCTATTGAGAACACAATGGTTAGGACAGAAGGGGCCTATTTGGCTCTGTTGAGAACGCGGTGGTGACAGTAGGGGCCTCTTAGGTTCTTTTGAGGACACGGTGTTTAGGAGAGTAGGGACCTCTTTGAATATAATACTAAGTTACCACATGCTTGAAAAATGACATACTGACGAGCTTAATAGTTTATCACATAATTTAAAATAATTTTTAAATCTTTTTTTTTTTTTTTACATTTTCCCATATCTACTAAACTACGCGTCGAAAAGCTTAACTGTCATTCTTCGCTGTCCGACCGTCAAATCTAATGCAGATGATTCAAATCCATAACATTATCCTATTTTAGGATCAATTTTGATGTTTTTAAATCTGCACATAGGTCTTCCAGATGGGCTGTTATCTTTCAGGTGTGAGACTACAGTTTACGTAGACTACATTTTTCCTGCCCCATACGTGCTTCCAATCCCCCTTCCCGACTCGTGTAGTTACATAGACTTTATTCCAAATAAATCGTATTTTGCATGCATATAAATTCTACGCATTGAGTGGTGGCACCGTTGGCTGGTGTCAGTTACTCTCGGACAACTCGGGGCTCTTTTGTACGCAGTATTCGTATGATAATTTGTGGGCATACCAAGATGTAACTTGCCGACGTTGCTCAGCTTTTGATCTGAAGACTGTGTAAATCACGTATTTAAAAGGCAGCGTCTCCGCCTTTCATCTGCAGTAAAGTGAGCCAGTCGCGTGTAATAAGTAATTAAGAAGCAGCTGGAATTCCCCGTGTGATTTCGTTACCTCACGTGCCTCCTAATCCAGTGTCTTTCTTACACTCACATTCGGAGTCTGTAGTTGAATTGAAGCCCTTTCGCTTATGACATGGCTGCACTCATTCTTTGAATTCCGTCCAATACTGCTTCTTTCTGCACGAAAAGAAAACTTAAATTTCATTAGTCTCAAAGCTAACGGCAGCAAGAAGCAAATGTGACACATCCAGAGAGGAAAAACTTTTTTTTTGTTTTTTGTAAAATTGATTTTATATGAAACCTTTGTGTCTTACGAACGATATGCATAATTTTTGCCTTCCCTCCGTGTACAAGAAAAAGCCATTTGTAAGCAGGCATTTCTCAAGATATATTGTCTGTTTGGTGCTGTTCCTCCGCGCTGTTTTAGTCTTTACAGTAAATCTGAAGGCTGTTTCATTACTTCAAGCGTAGCAGTTACCGTAAAAGTTTCAAATGGAACGCATTTAACACTCAACGCAACGGGGGAATAAGGAATCTAACGAGATGGATTGCTAAAGCAGGGTAGGAGGTATTTTTAATTTTTAGTTGTTTGTGGGGTCCACGTGTCGAGCGGTATGTTATGTCTTCTTATCCACGATGTTACTTAATGGTTTCGGTTTTAGTTTTGTTTTCCAAGTCATTCAGGACATGTTTTGAAGTTGTTTGCGTCCGTTACTTCTGCGGATTGAAATGAGTGTGCTTAATCGACTCGCGCGTTGTGTGAGAGAATGTATGCAGTTATTGTATATCAAGAACAAATTGTTCTGAAGCTTAACCAATGTCCACTATTGTGATACCGCATCTTATGTTACAGGAAAGCAACAAATACTAATATGTTTCGGAATTTTCTGAGAAATGTCTCTTATAAACAGACTTCAGAACATTTACACAATTCAGGTGATAAATAACTACCATATTACACACACATCATTTAATTAACATTAATTCATATTCCTGTACATACGTGTTTCGATAGAAAAAGGGTCTTCTTCAGGGAAACCTAAAAAAGAGACGTCATTAAATAAGTGAAGGTAAAAATACCTTTTCAGGCCTAGACAGACCGTGGGGGTTCCAGGAGTTTGAGGTTCCCGGAGTTTCTAGACTTTCTACACGTGGAGGTGGTAAGGTTGTCAGCCCTGTGCACCAGCCGCCTTTACCCGCGAGGTGATCATTTCTGTTAGAGTTTGAGTTGACCCCAGGGCTGTAGTGAGGCCGGAAGAATAACGTAAATGAAAAATTCCAGTGACATCATCGGGAATCGAACCGCGACTTTCCGGCTTGTAGCTTAGTGTTTCAACCAAACGCGCCGCCGCGTGCGCTGACGTCATTTGCGCATTATATATAATTGCAGTTACACTTCTGCGCCAAACAAAATATATGTTTATTTACAATTGATAACCAAAAGATACAACTATTTTGATTTATTCACTTTAATCAGGTCTACATGTTTCGGGCAATGTTTTCGCCCATCATCAGGTGCATATCACTGTAACTACAGCTTCTGTTAATGTCCGCCGATGTTGCTGCTGGCCAGCAGCAACATCGGCGGACATTACAGTGATATGCTCCTGATGATAGGCGAAAACATTGCCCGAAACATGTAGAGCTGATTAAAGTGAATAAATCAAAATAGTTGTATCTTGTTGGTTATCAATTGTAATTGTACTAGCGATTCACGGAAACACGAACGTTAAAATGTATGTTGTACTGTTTTATAGTACAAATTCCCCTCCATGATTCGGCAAAAATACGCCTCCTTCAAGGAGACTCGATCACAAATTAAAACGCTGCGCATGGTAACATAAACACACACAGTTTTTAACATACGTGCTGTTTTCAGTTGTGATTGATTTTCGCTGAATATGGCTTATTTAAGCGGAAACGTGTAGGGGAATGTGCACTGAAGGTAGC
>Ga0123354_10011208_pt1 | contig 13832 bp, 13 predicted proteins | sample TergutLab28metaG_2_FD_97872 | JGI IMG/M metagenome (GOLD analysis project Ga0123354, IMG submission 97872) | Labiotermes labralis P4 segment gut microbial communities from Petit-Saut dam, French Guiana - Lab288 P4 | ecosystem: Host-associated > Arthropoda: Insects > Digestive system > Gut ... | reverse complement strand
TGCAGGACACAAGAATTACACCAGAAGTTTTAAAATTGTGTATCTAAAAGTGGACTTCTGAACACATTAAAAAACAGTTACCCATAATGCTAACAACATATCACAACATCAACAAAATTCAAGCTCTGGGGAAAGTCCTACAAATTGTATTAAAAATTGAAATACACATATATTAAAATATTATAGCAGAAAAAGACAACTATGAAACACTACATGTTGTTAATCTAACTATTATATACATATTACTTTGTGGTTGGGGATCTAACATTAATGTAATGTAATGTGCATGTTTGTGCAAGAAAGTTTAACGTATGTAAAAACTGACCTAGAAAAGTATTGTAAGGATAAAGACTTTGAAGTATGTGCCATCAAGCCTCACCTTAACATGAAAAGTACATGCATAATTGCTTTATACAGAGCCCCAACAGGTAATTTTGATCTATTTATTTCAAAATTAGACACAATCTTTAGGAAATTGTATACTGCTACCACTGAATACATTATTGGTGCTGATATAAATATAGATTACTTAGTTGGCAATGATAGGAAATGTTGATTAGGGGCTCTACTTAGAACTTATATCTTAACAAGCGTAGTTAACTCCCCAACTAGCACTCGCAAACATTCCACCATGGCCATCGACAATATTTTTACCGACATTTCAAAAATGGGGAATTATTCTATATGTCCAATAATCAATGGGCTGTCAGACCACGATGCTCAGTCCATAATATTACATTCTTTCAATCAGTGACCACCGCCAGAACAGTGTATGTTAATTAGCAAGATAAACACAATAAATGACTTCCTCAAGAAATTAAGTTACAAAACTTGAGATACCATATTCTCTACAGATAATAATAATAAAATGATTAACTCTTTTTTGGATTCATAATTGAAAATTTTTATTCCAGTTTTCCACTAAAGAGATTTCATATAAATAAAAAAGCAAAAATTGGATTACTTTAGGAATTTTAACATCTTGTAAACATAAAAGAGAACTCTTTATTGCAAGCAGGAACAGTAATAATTTAGATCTTATAGATTACTATAAAAGTTACTGTAAAATATTATCTGCTGTCATTAACGAAGCAAAAAAACTAAATTATGCAGACAAAATTAAAAAATCCTTAAACAAGAACAAAACTATTTGGGATATAGTAAATTTAGAAGCCAATAAAACTGGTAATACTGAGAAGATTGACACTTTAAATCTTGATGGGAACTCAATCAATGATCACCAAGAGACAGCAAATGCATTCAATAAATACTTTTTAAATATAGCTAAAAGTATTAACAGTAAACCAAATGAACCTAGTTCCCATAACTTAGATAACAGCACCTCTATTCACTATTTAATGCAGTCTTTCCAGAATTCTTTCCCAAATATTAATTAAAAATCCATATCAACTAAGGAAATTGAAAACGTAATAAAATCTCTTAAACCTCAGCATTCCTGTGGTTATGATGGAATATCTACCAAACTAATAAAAATATATTCTCCCTTCAATAGCTCACCTTTAGCCCATATATGTAACAAATCCTTATCTTCAGGAACTTTTCTAGACCGCTTGAAATATGCAACAGTTATACCTTTGTTCAAGAAAGGTGATAAATCTAAAATCTCAAATTACAGACTTATAGCTATTTTAAGTTCCTCTTCAAAAGTACTTGAAAAAGTCATGCATAATCAACTTCAGGAACATTTGAATAAACATGGTATTCTAGCAGAAGAACAGTTTGGGTTTAGATCTGACTCTATGACAAATAAAGCTGTATATAATTTTATTAATGAAACCCTGAATGTCTTAAATAGTAAATTTATAGTGGGTGGTATTTTTTTTTAATCTTGAAAAGGACTTTGACTGCTTAAATCATAGTATTTTGCTGTCAAAACTACAATTTTATGGTGTTAATGGCAAAGCTAAAACATGGTTTGAATCGTACCTTAATAACAGATATATGAGAGTTCAAATCTCGGCTGTAGGACTGAATCAAGCGAGTTCTTCTGCACGGAAAAAAATAACGAAATTGAACATGGTGTGCCTCAGGAATCGATTCTTGGTCCATTACTATTTTCATTATACATAAATGATCTACCCCTACATATTACAGGTACTAAAATAGTGTTGTATGCAGATGATACAAACGTATTAGTAACAGATGAGAATATAAACAACCTCCGATATAAACTAAATAATGTTATGACTGATTTGCAAACATGGTTTACACTGAACAATCTTATTGTCAGTACTGAAAAGACATTAGCAATGTCCTTTCATACCCTACAGAATAAAAAATCTGTGACACCACAAGTCACATTTGCAGGTAGAGATATTCCATATAATTCTGAAACAACATTTTTGGGCATATACATAAATGAAAATATGAAATGGAATAATCACATTAAATACCTAAGCTCAAAACTAAATAAAAGCTATTATATGATTAGCTCCTTAAAGAATATAACAAGCCTACATGTCCTAAGAACCATGTACTTTGCATGTTTTCATGTCCCCCCTGAGATACAGGTTGACCTTGTGGGGCGGTGATCCCGAAAGTAAAAGAATTTTTCGATTATTAAAGAAAGTTATAAGTATAATAGGTGGAATAGGCCGACATGCTTCTTGTAGAAATCTGTTCAAAACTCTGAATGTACTTCCTTTGCCTTGCCTGTATATAAGTGAAACTGTGTGCGAGATAAAATCAAACATGGAAAAGATGAAATATAATAGAGAAATACATGACCACTGTACACGCCAAAAATCATATGTTCATACTCAATTTTGCAGAACTACACTTTTTAAAAACAATAGTGCAAACATGGGTATAAAATTGTACAACAAATTATCTTATGCAATAAAGAAATTGGATAAGATGCAGGAATTTAAAAGAAGACTGAAGTATTTCTTAATGTAACATACGTTCTATTCAGTGAATGAATATATATCTTCATAGGCACCACCATCACTCAATTTTTTGTAATCGTGTACACTTTACTCCTAGTATTTTGTAATTTCACCTAACAGGTCATTGAGAAGCTACAACAATGTATGATTTTAATAACACTTCATATTATTTTGTTCTACCAATGAGGTACAAATATTGCTAGCATCCTATGTTATGTGTAGTGTAAATGACTGCTTGTTAAATGAAGTGTAGAGATTGTAACTAAACTTGACGTGTCCAATGTCATATTGATGACTAGATGGACTGAATGTAAGAATAAAGAATAAATAAAGAATAACTGATGGTGTCCCTCAGGGATCGGTCTTAGGTCCACTGCTGTTCCTTATATATGTCAATGATTTACCCAAAGCCATAAATGATAAAACTGTACCTATATTGTTCACAGATGTACAAGTATAATAGCAAAAAGTCCTAATTCAAAAGATGTTCAAACTAATATGGTTACAGCTTTTAATTGTGTAAATAAATGGTTTAAAGTAAATCTACTTTCCACAGACGGTGACAAAACTCATTATAATCAATTTAAGACCAAAAACAAGCCCACACTTCATATAAACATTGTTTGTAATGATAATCTAATAACAACTCCACCTAAAATTAAGTTCCTGAGCATACAAACGAGCCGTGCCCATTGGGCGTCTCAAGGGTCTTTGCTAGGCGGAAGTCTAGCTGAACGGACTTCGAGTCCTGTCACTCCCGTCCTTGGGCTGCCGATTGGTGACTGTGTGCCGTGGGCGAGCGAAAGGACGAGGGGCTGTTACGTCGGCAAGACGGTTGGGTTAAATAACTGACCCCAGACATAACAGAAGAGGACTCGCTCTCTGCTCTTCGCTTAGGAAACACGGTGCCAGCGATTGAAGTGTTTCGAGGATTGGTCGGACGTTCGGCTGAGGAGGTTTCAAACAGCCGAGACGTCCGTGTTGGCAGCGGTGCCGACAGTTGGTATGAGCGTGAGTTAAATATCCGTTTTGGGTTTTGTTTTCTTGGTAATGAAACATTTGGATTTTTGGATAGTTCATACTAAACGTCAGCCCCGTGGGCCAGAGGCAAGCCCTCAGAGCCGCGTACCTTCGTCAAGCGTCTGTGTGTGTCAGAGCGTAATTTTATGTACTAGCCATTTGATCTGTTGTAATAAGGAGAATGACCTGTGACCAGGCTGGTGAATAGCGCCTGTTGTGACACAGTAAGTACGGTTAAGTGGGCCGCGTGTTAGTCCGACTTTTGCGTAACGTTGAGCGAGAAAGCGCACTTAATGAAGGAGCTGAGCTGGTGTGTGCCCGGGCAGTGCAGCGTACGGTACGCAAAGGGGCTACGAGCCCTCGCTAAGTTACTGTCAGTGTCAAGTGTTTCTGTACATGAATTTTGTACGTCATAACGAGAGAGAGAGAGAAAAAAAAGACCCGAAATATATTGTCAGTGTTAAGTGTTTCTGTACATGAAATTAGTACGTGGTAACGAGGGAGAGAGAGAGAGAGAGAGAGAGAGAGGCCCGAACATATTGTCTGTGTTCAGTGCTTCAGTACATGCATTTTGTACGTCATAACGAGAGAGAGAGAGAAGGGGGACGGGTTAGTCACCCCCAAGACAGTTATTGTTGGAGTTGAACTTTATTTGGAGTGCGCAACCTGCGCGCCTAGGGACCGAGAGATCTAGGTTTTTTTGTAATAATTTTTTTTGTATTTATTTGTTTATTCTGTGGTTTTACATCATTGTTCCGTATTGTGCAGAGACTATAGTGTTAGAAATATACATAGATCATCTTGTACATTTCTCGTGTGTGGTGCCCGGTGTCCGGGTAATAGTTCTGTGTTCCCTTGCTCATGAACCCCCACATTTTCCCTGTGGCGGGACCCGACCACCCAGACAGCCAGCAGAGAAGTACACAGTGCCGAGCCCCCGTTATTTTTGCAGCTAGCGCCTTCACCCCTACGGGGGTTAGCGATCGCGTGGGCTCATATATATACACGATACAATATACTGGAGTTGCCATGTTGAACATATTATCATAAAACTGAGTTCAGCATGTTACATGATGATGAGTATTAAACCATTTATGTCCCTCAATACTTTGAAAACTGTTTACTATTCTTATTTTAATGCAAAAACTGTTTACTATTCTTATTTTAATGCAATTATAAGTAATGGTTTACCTTTCTGGGGCAACTGCCCCCCCCCCCCATGCTATGAAAATATTTAGAATGCAAACAAGAATAGTTAGAATTATGATGGGTTATAAAAATATGGTTTAATGTAGGAATCTGTTTAGAAAGTTGAAAATTTTATTTCCTGTATCTAAATATATACTCTTACTTGTGCTTTTTGTAGTTAAAAATCAAAAATCTGTTTACACTGAAATCAGAGAATCACACTAAAAGTACAAGAAAATTTAATAATTTTTACCAGACCATAACTAATTTTACTGTATACCAAAAAGGAGTACATTACAAGGGCTTTAGAATTTTCAACAATCTTCCTCCATACATTGAAGATATATCCAATAATGTCAGGAAATTTGAAGTTTACTTAGAATATTCCTATATATCCATTCTTTTCACTCAATAGAAGAATATTTTCAATATAAATCTATTACAAGTTGGTAATGTGCCTTTAAACGTCTGTCATAGGCTGAGTATACTTAATACATAGTCTTAATAAGGGGTCAAGGGGAGTCGGCCGGGCCGTGCCACAGTCACTGTGTTACCGAGAGGTGACATTGGTGGCCCAAAGAGGGCTCTAGCTATTCTCCAGGGGTGGTAGATGCGGAGTATAGCCTCTCTCTGCCCAAGACTGTCTGTGCGTGGTGCAGAGCCACATCCTACAAGAGGTGACCCTGTTATACAAAACACAGCGGATCTAAAGGAGTAAACCTTGAAAAACAATCCCCAATCCTACGGTGTGATTGCCGTGCCTAAGGGATGAATGGCAGTGGGTTAGCTTGTCTCTAACGGCACCGTCTGGGATACCAGGCGACCTCCCAAATGTATTTAGCCTTACCAAGTATAGAGGCTCTGCTTGGTGGACCGAATGTTTCCCCTACACTCGTGGGATTAAGATTGAGTGTATTAGAGATTTCAAGTCTATGGAGAGCTCCGCAATAGGGGACTCCAATAAGGATTCTATGGAGGGCTCCGATCGAGGGGAACTCTGGCGCCTGAAGGCTCTGCAATGGGCAACTGGCCAGGATCCATGCTCACAAATGGTGGATGAGGCTCCCGATTCCTGGGAGCAACACCTATCTTCTTGCAGTTAAAGAGGAAGCTGAAGTGAGCATGGTGAGTACTTTATCTTTCATTCAAGCCAACCTGCAACATAGCATTGCTGCGTCTAGGGTTATCTCTAGGACAGTGTGTGTCCAAGGAATAGATGTGTCACTGATACAGGAACCGTGGTATCGCGAGGGCTGTGTCAGGGGCCTAAATATTCCGGGATACGTCCTGTTCTCTGCGAGTGGAGCGAATAGACCTCGCGCTTGTATCCGTACGAGGAACCAGACGGCTTGGTTGCTACCAGGATTCTCTTGTAGGGACCTAGTAGCTGTTTTAATACAATATAATGAGGGAGGGACAGAGTGACGTTTAGTTGTTTGTTCTGTATACCTGCCCTACAATTCCAAGGATCCTCCTCCGTCAAAGGAATAAGAGGAACTCGTGAGATATTGCAAAAATAAAAACCTCTATCTGGTGGTGGGGTGCGACTCCAATGCACATCATAGTGCATGGGGCAGCATTAACTGCAACAGTAGAGGGGAGGCCCTGGTACATTTTTTAATTATTCAAATTTGGAAATTCTGAATCGGGGAAATGAGCCCACCTTCTGTAGTGGTTGCAGGTTTGAGGCGATTGATATTACCCTAGGGTCATTTGGACTCCTAGAAAGTATTATAGACTGGGAGGTTTCGTTAGAGCCCTCCCTGTTAGATCACAGATATATCTTGTTCACCCTAAGGGTCTCCGTACCGGTACGCCTAATTAGAAACCCTAGGAGCACCAAATGGGGCTTCTTTAACGGGGACCTAAGGGAACGGCTGGAAAGGGGCCCCAGGTTGGATGTGAAATATGAAGCTGGATTGGGGCTTGCAATTGACTGGGTTCAGCAGGCCCTTATCTCAGTCTATGAGGATAATTGTCCCTTAAACCTGTCAGGACAGGTAGGCAATCTCTGAAGTGGACCGTGGTGCTAGAATCCCTCAGAAGAGGAGTGAGACGGCTCTTTAATAGGTGCCGGTCGGACAAGAATCCGCAAAGTTGGGCACTCTATACACAGGCTCAGCGGAATTATAGGAAGGAGGTAGGGAAGGCTTCCAAAAACGCTTGGAGGACCTTCTGTACCCCCATTAACGACCTACCCAGGTCACATAGGGCTCTCTCTAGGGACCCTAAAATCAAACTGGGATCTTTGGTGGCTCCATCGGGCAGGCGTACGCAGTCCGAGGGGGGAAACCTTAGCGCTCTTGTTAACTACACATTTTCCCAATTCGGGGGTTACACAGGAGTCAGCGGTCCCTGCGGCCGCCCTCGTGGCTAGACGTCCTGATAGAATGAACATACAAAAATATAACATTCTTAAGACATTCTTTGAGAGCATTGCATTAACAAAACTTATTGCATAATATGCATAGTTCAGTCTTGAAATTAACTGATCAATATGGTTATTGCGGGTTAGAGTGTCATCAACCACCAGACCTAGAAACTTTGTGTGTGAAAGATTAGCTATAGGTTTATTCAAGTAGTTAATATCTACTGTATTGTCAATTTGATTTTTTGTTCGAAATTATAGATAATGTGTTTTATTGAGGTTAAGCAATAGGAAGTTTGCTTTAAACCATGAATTTATATCAGAAATTGTTTTGGTTAATGCTATTTGAAGTCCTTCTTGATTAGGGCTAATTATTATAATGCTAGTATCGTCTGCAAAGAGCACAGCTTTAGAATCATTGTCAGTTGCCATGGGTAAGTCATTTATATAAATAAGAAAATGCAATGGGCCAAAGATCGAACCCTGAGGTACTCCATTTGCGATTTTTTACCATCCAGAAGAAACATTCCCATATGCATTAAATTTGTCAATAAGTACTTTTTGGTATCTTCCTCTAAGATAAGATTGTGTTAAAGCTAAGATTTTCCCCTTAATTCCCTAAAACTGAAGTTTTTCACCTAGAATTCTATAGTTAACACAATCAAAGGCCTTCTCAAGATCACAAAATATACCTCCTACTAAAAGTCTCTTATTAATTGCACTTAATATTTCATTTATTACATCATAGGATGCAACCTCAGTAGAACTATTAATTCTAAATCCACATTGCTCCTTAACTACTAGGTTATTAGTACATATGTGTTTACATACTCTTGAATATATTAATTTTTCAAATATCTTAAAAAAGAATGTTAGAAGAGAGATTGGCCTATAATTTGTAGTGAGAAGTTTGTCTCCATTCTTATTGACATATCGGGTAGGGTAGCAAGATGACGGTGGAATGTAGCCACGTGAAGGAAGCCTCTCCCAGTTTTGTTACAAATGATGGTGTGTTTCATGTCTCAGAGTGTTAGATTTGTTCTCTTTTAAAAAAGGATTTGCAAGTTTTAGTAAATGAGTTAAAATCAATGACTGCAGTCATCAATGTTCTGAAGGATGACCTGAAGTACAACGGTGCCACGAAACAGGATCGGTTCCCGAACAGTGTGTATGAAGTAAAACCAAAAATAAGTGCCCTTCAGTGTGATAGCTGTTCTCAGCTTGATAACCAACTGAAATTAGGACTAAATGAACTAAGTTAGTGAAACTAATAACTGAAATCTTAAATGAGGAAATAAAGATTTTGAAACAGACATTTTATTAACTTTAATTCTGGCAATACGTGGTCAACTGCAAAATCAAGTAACTCACGTCGTCCAGCTACAGTTCTACCATCCAAAGAAGTGTCTACAACTCATGGAATCCCAGTCACCAGTCAGTATGCTGTGTCAGTTGCGAATCAGTACTCAGTTCTTACAAATCACTATGAATCAGAGGAACCCAACAACATGATATCCTCTTCTGATTCTGAACAATCAACAAGATCCATGCCAGTTAGTAACCATAAGTACGCCAAAGGACTTCGAAGGAAGAAAACTCTACCCATGAATCAGCTTATACTGCAAATGAATCACCACCTACACAAACCTAACCTTCAAGAACCAGTGAATAATGAAGATGGGGCATGCCCTATTCCAACATTAATTACTGGTTTAACTAGTGTAAATCCTAATCCAAAGACTGCACCAAAATATGGGGAGTCAATCGGTAATCTTATAAATAAACTAAGAGATCTCATGTCTGTTATTTATATTTTCGTTGATAATATTCCATGTGGTTTTAATCTTGTTATCTGAGTTAGTTAATGAGTTATTGTAATGATTCCGTTTGGCTAATTTTATAACTTCTGCCAATACCTTACAATATCTTCTGTAATAAGTTTTCTTATTCAGGTCCTGACTATGTCTGGATATTAGGTAAAGTTTCCTTTTGTTTCTACAAGAAATTCTTATTCCTTGTGTTAGCCAAGGTTTAGGAGGTGATGAATTAACAACTGCCTTAGTGGGAAAACTCAAATAAAAAATTGTTAAGTAAATATTTAAGAACTTATCAAAACTCATGTTGACATCATTATAGGCAAGTACATCCTCCCATGATTCGTAAGATAGTTTTATATTTAGATCAGTGATTGCCACTTCATTAAATCTTCGGCACAAAAACAAATGCTTCTCATGGGTCATATTTACAATGTCGTGCATTACTATGATCTGCGCATCATGATCCGATAGACCATTAATACATGGATAGACACTGCATCTGCTTTGATTAGTTAAATTAATGAAAATATTGTCAATTGTGGATATTGAGTTGTTATGAATTCTCGTTGGAAAATCTACAGTAGGATACAACCCAAACGTAGCCATAAGGGAATTTAATATTCTCTTATAGGTAGTATCTTCCCTAAAATTAACATTGAAGTCACCACAGACAATTAGCTCCTTAAAATTACTAGATAAAAAATGAGCCATATTTATAATTCCTTTATAAAATAATTAAAATTTCCTGATGGAGATCTATATAAAGTAACTATAGCAATAGTGCATGTTGGCAGATATAATCTAACTGAACATACTTCCAGATCTTTCTCCATAATGAACCTATCCCCACTTTTAAACAGAGGCTTTACAATTGCGTATTTAAGACGGTCAGGTAAAACAACTGTCTGAAAAGATTTATTACAAACACAATAAAGAGGCTAATTAATTAATGAATTACACATCTTTAGTATCACTGTTGAAACTCCATCGTACCCACTTGAATCCTTTGCTTGCAGGAAACATATTATAATTTGTACCCATCCTTCTGTTACAGAAATTGTATTCATCTGTGAGGAGTCATTTTGATTAGCATTCTTGAAAAGTTAAATCAGTGAAATGTCATAATCAGTTTGCATTTGTGAATCATCGGCCATGTTCAAAAAATTATTATTTAAAGCCTCCGCTGATTTTACTGTTGATACTTCCTTATTATTCATTTTAAATGAGTACGTTAAGTGACTGGATTTCTCAGCATTCCTTGTTACATTACTGATAATATTCCACATTGTTTTTTACTTATTTTCTGATATTTCAATTAGATGTTTAAAATATACAATTTTTGCTTCTATATTCACCCTCTTTAAAATGGAACACCCTTCATCTCACTCTAAACAAAGAATGCAAAATGAACCTATTTGAGAACAGGGTGCTGAGGGGAATGTCTGGAGCTAAGTGGAAGGAAGTGGCAGTAGGGTGCAGAGAAATGTTTAATATATGAGAGTCACAACTGAACTGTTCACCAGATATTACTGGGGCGATTAAAGGGATGGGAATGTAGCATGAATGGTAGAAACAGTTTTGGTAAGGCATCAAGGGCATGAAGTTACAATTTGCATGCACACACTGTTCAAATTACGGATCCTGAAATTGTATCTCCGCTCCACAATACGTTTTTCTTCATGCCACTGTGCTTAATCAAGACAAGTCAACTGCACTTACCGGTACTTGTACTGCCATCAAAACAAATTACATTCACATTCAACCTGCTGTACAAATTAAACCACAGTGACAGTTGTGTCACACTGTGTAGACATATGCAGAAATAAAGAATCTGATATTTTTATTCACATTTTCTCATCATTTTTAAATATTGTGTTCCCTAAAGTTATCAATATGTCAATTTTCCAACTACACACATGACCAAAATATACATTACATGATGTACTCAAGGATTCCTCTCCACAAAACTTTATCTAACTCACATTTCAGATATGCCAGAATTTGACCCAATAGCCACTATATATATAAATGATTTTATTTACATAACGCGCATTTGTGCGCATGGGCGTTTGCATGTGTATGTGTGTGGGTATTGATAATTCTATAATTGTCTCCTGAAATTCTAAGCAAAGTACAACTTTGAAACTGAGTGTAAAGTGTTTGAACATTTTTACAAGATGACGATTGTCATGTGCAGTGTCCATCTGCACACATCAAAACTGTTAGTTTGTGTACATAAAACTGTCTGCAAAAAATGCAAACATGGTGAATTTCTAACAGCACTGCAGTTGTCTGTATCTCTTTTTTTGTAGATCTTGAGGCTTAGTGCTACCTTTCAGGTCGGAACGGTGTTAATTTAAAAAAAAAACACTGATAAAGAAATATACAATCAGAGTGTGATCTAACAGTCACAAACCTCGAATTTTTTTTTATGTGAGGTTTGTAGAAATGTATGTGTAAGAACGAGTTCAGGTAATTCAGGGATTATGAAACCAACACAGTGTGTGCTTGTACTCAACAGTAACCATCACAGAACACAAGCAATACCTGTTCATTACAGCCGCAAAATTCTTCAGTCAAACAGTGATAAGAAAGATGGATAGGAAACAACCAAGATCCATCCAAGAATTCAAAATATATCACAAAACAAGTTCACATATTAAAGAAATGATGGTCTCTGTTTGAACAAACTATGTTGCTGCGGTAATAAAAAGGTATTATTTTTTTACTTTGTTTGTTACTGAGTGCTGTACATTAAGTGCATTTTGTGTATGAAACATACTTATTTAGAGAACACACAAAATTGCCTGAGAAGAAATATGTTGTGTACATGCGACTCAACACGAAAATTGACACTGTGTAAAAATACTCACTTTCATTTAGCCAGCAAGACAAGCTTGGTTGAATCGTTGAACACAACGCCTAAGCCTTCATCACAGAGTTGGTAATATTTGTCTCAGAAATCTACGCACTTCCTGATCCAAAAAATAAGCTGAGAAACTGGGTCAGTGGCCTCATCTGAAAATCAGATTTCCAGCAAAATTCAGTGACAGGTTCAAAAGTTTCAAACAGATATTTATCAAATAGACACAACACAAACATTGTAATGATGGACACCATGATTATGAAACCAGCAGAGAAAGAGGAAATAAACAAAACAATACATGACTAGTGACTATACCACGACCATAGGATGATGCTCCACGGTCTGGCTCTCTATGCTACTTTCTAGTTGTTCACCCCCCTCCAGTGTAATTTGATGTATTCCTCTCCAGTCATGTAATTAATGTGTTCACTTCAATGTTGCTAGTGGCTGGGTAGCATATGCCAATCTCAGTTAGTATCATTCATTGTCCTTGGTGACATGAGAAATGGAAGGACTGTCCGTCATTCAGGTGACCAGTACATATAGGGCAAGGGTTCGTTGTGTGATCTGAGATTCTCACAACTTGGCTGCTGACAATGCGAGTTATCTGGGATGTGATATTCTGTCATCTGGTATGTAGGTCTTGACATCTCCAGGGCACTAATTTGCTTTAAAACCTCAGGCAATACCCACCTAGCCTAATTGTGCCACATCCCAGATGAACTGTTTCATTCAACATGAATTGGTCCTATGCCACATGTGATGCTTATGTGGTATAGAGTTCTCTCAGACTTTAGCCTCCCATGATAGACACAGTGCAGTTTGGTGGACAGGTACTGATGACTCAGAGCAGCCTGCTCTCCCTATCTTCTACCACAAACATCAAGATTCTAACCTTCATTACATACATTCATTGTAGCAGATCATCACAATTTTATGATGCACTGGATTGCAGCTGGGACAGCATAACCACTATAGCCCATAGGATATGAGCTGGATGGTGATGGGTTTGTATTTCTGGCAGGGGCAAGATATTGATTTTCCCTCTTCTCCATAATATCCAGAACATCGCTTGGGTCTTACCCAGCCTTATAATCAATGGGTACAGTGGATTCATTCCCTTGGATTAAGGGGATGAGGTATGAAATTGACCTCTCACTTTCATCTAGTACAAATGAGTAAATCCACTCCCATAAGGATAGTCTTACATTAATTATGTGACAGAAATCACACTGCCAATTGCATGCATAGGAAACTGAATTTTTAAAAACAATATATCTTTTTTCAGTCTTGTATTATGCCACGAAACCTTCCTGTGGAAAACTAAGCTTCATTTATGTGTATCCTCTATGCATATAGTTATGTATCACCATGCACAGAGAAACAGTGATATCTAAGATCAGTTTTTAGTTAATTAGGAGAAACTAATATGAACCCTCCACACACATACACTATACACACCAGCCGGTCTGTTATCACACCCAAATTGCTCTTCCCTCAAAACACTGCATTTTCTCTGCTGGGGTATGTCCTCAGCACGGAATGCAGTTGATCTAGTAGGGTTATCAGGTGTTGTTGAAAATCTGTTGCTGGGCTACTGTGTTGGGCACTGCTGGTAGGAACAGGACTGCTGTTGGGGAGACTGGATCCAGTCCGTTCTTGGA
>Ga0123354_10011205_pt1 | contig 13834 bp, 13 predicted proteins | sample TergutLab28metaG_2_FD_97872 | JGI IMG/M metagenome (GOLD analysis project Ga0123354, IMG submission 97872) | Labiotermes labralis P4 segment gut microbial communities from Petit-Saut dam, French Guiana - Lab288 P4 | ecosystem: Host-associated > Arthropoda: Insects > Digestive system > Gut ... | reverse complement strand
GTACCCCCCCCCCCCCCCCCCCCCCCCACCACCGCCACTCCCGCCCCAGTTTTTTTTTTTTGTGGTGGGTGGTCACAAAAAGAAAAAATAGTGGAGAAACGAGGAGAAAAATAAAAAAAATATATAATATAATAAAAAGAAAGTAAGTATGGGGGGTAGGGGAGGGAGGAGAATAATAATAGTTGGTGGGGGGGTGGGGGATGGGGGGGGGGGGCGGTGGTGGGGGGGGGGGGGGGGGGGGGGGAGGGATATGGTTGTCTGTCTCTTATGAGTGCTGTATATTGTCAGGTAGAGGTCTGTGCTTCGAGCTGATCTCTCGTCCAGAGGAGTCCTACTGACCGTGGAGTGTCTAGCTCTGTGTGATTGTGAAGCCCCGATGATGAGGAGGCCGTGCCCTGCTAGGGGCTGTTGCGCCAGGGGAAAAAAATTGGAATATTTTGTATTGTGTTACTCTTCATTAATATCCAACTAACTACACTTAACCGGTTATGTACAGCATTGCATAGAGTCGGGGAGGAAAGGAATATCCTACATACAATAAAACGAAGGAAGGCTAACTGGATTGGTCACATCTTGGGTAGGATTTGTCTCCTAGATCGCGCTATTGCAGTAAAGGTACAAAGAAAGACAGAAGGGACGGGAAGGCGAGGAAGAAGGCCCGAGCATCTACTGGATTACCTTAAGGAAACGAGAAGACGCTGGAATTTGAAAGACGGCTCACTTGATCGTACTTTATGGGGAACTCGCTTGGGAAGAGGCGTTGGTCCTGTTGTAGGGCGGACTACGTGGTGATGAGGTTATGAACAGCATGAACAGGATGCACTATGTATGGAAATTATAACAGGTTCTGTGTTGCATTCAGTGTACGTTCATAATTACTAATTACCAGATAAATTTCAGTTATTAACACCGACCATCTCGAAAATGTCTCCATGAAACGTCGTCTTGGCACGTAATGGACGTTCAGCTTTATGGATAATTGATTTTGTAACCTAAGTACATATATTCTTCATTACGCCATCCTCCTTTGTGATATGTAATTTTAGTCATAGATAACGTTTTGTAGAACATTTAATCTTTGTATCTTTATAATTATTCCATTTCTGTTTCGTTTGCAAATAATGAATTTTAGACCACCCATGTGTCTCGCATCATATCTTCGTAACTTTTCAGTTTCTTCACCCCTGTTCTTTGTCGAATTTTTTTTTGCACGTTGTTCTACAGAATTCCTGTTTGTATTCCGATAGTTTACTCCACGTAATCTATTTTGCATTACTGTATGGCTGTTTGTTTTCTGATAGTTCATGTTACGAACGTTACGTTACAGTTTACTGTGACAAAAATTGATAACAGTTTGGTTCTGTATATTTGAGGGAAGAACGTAGACCGAGGGTGTTTGAGAATAGGGTGTTGAGGATACTATTTGGGCCTAAGAGGGACGAACTATAAGGGAGTGGAGAAAACTACATAATGAGGAGCTTAATGATCTGTACTCCTCACCCAATATTGTTCGGGTGATGAAATCTCGAAGAATGGCATGGGGGAGGGACATGTGGCGCGTATGGGGGAGGAGAGGGGGGCGTATAGGGTCTTGGTGGGGAAACCGGAGGGAAAAAGACCACTTGGGAGACCTAGGCGTAGATGGTAGGATAATATTGAGATGGATCTTCAGGAACTGGGTTGTGGCGGTTTGGACTGGATCGAGGTGGCTCAGAATAGAGACTGGTGGTGGACACTTGTGAATGCGGTAATGAACTTTCGGTTTCCATAAAATGCGGGGAACTTCTTGACTACCTGCAAACCTTGTTAGCTTCTCAAGAAGGACTCTGCTGCACGTCATATAATTTATTTTACAGGCATATAAAAGGCGCTTAACATTTCGTTGTCCCTGTTTGTTTCCGGTGACTTCTTTAGTCCGTGTTACTTTATTCGTTGTATTCCATCAAGTTCGGAGTCGACAGTTCTTGTGATAGTATTGTCAGTTTCAGAGCTAATTTGTACGGAGCAGATAAAGTGCGGGGCCGACAACGTGATGTAAAATTTGGCAAACGGTACAGAAGACAATGCATGTTCCGCTTTGCTTGCAGTCGTTTGCCACGAAGCGTGAATAAGTCGCTGTTGTCAAAGGAAGGTGAAACTTAAACTATGTTTCTTCAGACGTGAATGTATTCTAGAGAAACTGTACGGAGAACTTTAGAATTAATAACGGTTTTGTCTGGCATGGGATGGTATTATATTCCGCTGCACGGTAATCTCCTGGATTTCACAAGTTGCAGCCCCTGCTTATGCCGTGTGTGACATCTCGTGCTGTTTATGTAGATTCACTTCTCTGTTCAATTGCTTGCAGGTAAGAATATGATTCGAATTGAGACTCTTGCACTGTAGTGTTCTAGCAAAGATTGTGGCAGATAAGAACATTTTTACAGTTCCTGTCGAAGGAATGTTCCGCCCTCCCGCACATTCCGTTTCAGAGATATACCTAACCCTTGGTTTACCTAACAAAGCTATTAAAATTACATCATCCGAACGCCCCTTGCCACATCTGAGGTTTAGAGGGCAGGCAGAAACTTCCGTTTATTTTGCCCGTAATGTCTTCGGATAATTCCGTGACTTCATCGGCTTCGACGTTCAGGTGACCGTGTATCGTGATAAATTGTTATAATAAATCCAAACTAGGTGCACTAATTTCTCAAATTTATTTTGGGAATAAAACTTTACGTGATTCGGACAGTTCCTCTTGTCCGTCATCAGGAGTTCTTCACTGTACACACAGCAATGGTATATGTCATACTGGAATTTCTCAAATGGGTAAAATCTTACGCATTTGGGTGAAATTTGGGCTTCGTTTTCGACCAAGAAGATAAGAATTTTGGAGTATCCATTTACTGGAATGCGTTGAATAAACAGAACAAAAGGTTGTAGCACAGACAGACAGATAGGTTATTCCATTCAGACACTAACAGCACTTTCAAGAAGTTCCATGATGCTTTGCAGACGTACACCAATCCGTTGCTTTTTATGAACTGATACACAGGCGGACCCCCATATCCACAGATAGTACGTTCCAAGACCTACCGCGGTTACGTGAAACCGCGGATAATACCGAACGCTACATATAACGTGATGTAACGTGATATAACGTGATATTCGTGTAACATACATAAATATGGTAAAGTTCAATTTATAAATTACGCACTGTAAGACATTACCAACATTAAGTAAAGTAATAATAAAGCGTAACAAAGAGTGGTACCCTCTTTCTATTCATATCTTCCACCCAGAAATTTAAGACGTTTTCTGCCCTCCTTAACACTTAATCACGCGCTGTAGTAGTAACTTTTTTAGTTTGCGTCGCAACAGAAAAACTGGCAAGAATTTTTTCTTTGTTCTTCATCACTTCACGAATGGAAGATTCGTTCTTGCCATACAACCTGGCAATTTCCGCATACGATTTTTTCCCCCCTATTTCAATCATATCCAGATTTATGTCTTTCTGACTAATGGAAAGGATATCACGGCTTCTCTTAGGCTTAGAAGCACTACCAGCATCACTATTCTTATGCTTTGGGGTCATTATTACGGTAAACAAGGGCTTTCTGAGCACAAACACTGTGATAACGCGGCAACTAATTCGAACAGCGAAAACGCTAGAAGCAGAATGGTGGCAAGTTTGCGATGAAGCGTGGGCACAGGGACAAAAGAAGATGAGTCAAGTACTGGGCGCGTTTGGGCGGCTGGATTTCACCATGTTACGGCCCGTTCTCGCTTGGTGCGCGTTTTGAAACTTATGAACCGTTTTATTTATTTAATTTTCCAAATTTTTTTTTCGGGCCGCGGCCAACCGCGGGTAACTGAAACCGCGGTACTGAATCCGCGGATGCGGTGGTCTGCCTGTATTTGTTAATTGCGATTGGGTTGACTCCCGCTGACAGTAGTACATTACACATTTACACATAAACCAGTACATAGAACAACATAATGAAACAGAATACACGGAATAGAGCATACATAACAATAAGAATACATAAACATAATAAAAATACATAATTCTAACAATACAAATACATAATTGTGTGTAAAGGAAGTTGTGTTCCTGTAATTGTAGTTAAAATAATAAACGTATAAACGTCTTCTTGTTGCGTTATGCTCTCAAAATTTGCAAGTCTCGTAATATTTTATTATGTTGTGTTGGTTATTCCCGACTCTTTTCCCTAACGCCTTTTCTGATATTTCCTTTTTCCGTGTTCTTCTGTTTAACTCCCGCCTTCTTTTGACGATTAGTGCGTGGCAGAAGACGTAACTTTTCGTTAACACACTGACCGTCATGATGACATTATTACAGTCATTAAAATGCTTAGGCAATTTTAATCTGTAAAAAATTGTAATCAATACGATTGGAGAGCGGAAGTAGTGTAACAGAGACAGAAAAATAGATTTCCCTTGGGAGATGAACATAATCTTGGACCATACTCAGTCTCCGTGGGATTGGCGTGGATTTCAGTGGAGAGGGGCTTGTGGCCGATGGGGGTTGAAATCTGTCGTGGACGCGTGTCAGAGCAACGTGACAGGAGAGAAGACGCACTCCATCTTGAAAAGCTTGGGCGATGCTGGTTTCAAGATAATGCATCCACACAGCTGGGAAAGGGTGACCGGAGTTATGGTTGGGGGGGGGGGGGTTTGGAATAGCGGTGACAGTTGGGTGTGACAGGGCTCTGCGCAGAAAACGAGGATACTGATAGCGACTGTCTTTCTTTCTTTGTCGCAATAAAAAGAAATACCAAATAATGGGAGCTACTTTTGTTACAAAGAGCATTGAAAGTGTTGCGCAGTGTGGGATAGGAAGAAATGTTATTCTGTGGATAACGCACGGTTCGGGTAGTGTGTGGATTTCTCGGTGTTTACCTCTGTAATGGATGTATTGAATTTCTGTTTAAATACAATTTCGTCCATTCGGAAAGCTCGCTAACGTGACGTAAACAACGAAGAGGTGTGTACATAATCGTTTCCTCGTGGCATACGAGAATCCCACCTTAAAGGAATGGCATTTCCGCGTCACGACGAGCAGATAAGAATGGCAGTTCACTTGTACACTCCATTCTTTTGAAAAATTTGAATGCTGGCTGCTCCGACATTAAGTTGCATAGTTCATGTAACTTCTGTCACCCTTCACCAGCTGAATGTGCCATCATAATATTTTAGTTTGTTTTATCTTATCCTCATTTACTCTTTTGTTGTTTCTATCATGAGACAGGATGGCGCAAAAGACGCTGCATATTCAGTATCGAGTGTCAAGTGACTTTGAACTACTATGTGTATAGTTTAATCTGTTACAGGCTCTCCTTGTTCACCTGTCTGGTATTGTGTCATCATCACTTGTTCCCGTGTGTCTTATCTTCAAGTCATTCTAATACCGTTCTATTCTGTTAAATTTCCATGAACTTGTCCTGACCAATTCTTTTTAACCCTGCTTGTCCCGCCCTACGTTAAGGTACTTGTAACAAAACGCATTCTCTATGTTCCCACATTGGCTTTTAATTTGTGTTATCTACGTTATACCGCGAACAGCCCGGATAGTCTATAGGACCCTTGTAAGAGCTTAGCCACGCATCTTTGTTGGGATACAGGGTGGGACTGGAGAGGTTCTGGATGTGGTGCTGGGGGAGACACTGCACCAGGTGGGATTTGGAGAGGTTCTGGATGTGGTGCTGAGGGAGACACTGCACCAGGTGGGACTTGGAGAGGTTCTGGATGTGGTGCTGAGGGAGACACTGCACCGGGTGGGATTTGGAGAGGTTCTGGATGTGATGCTAGGGGAGACATTGCACCGGGTGGGACTCGGAGAGGTTCTGTATGTGGTGCTAGGACAGAGATTGTTCCGGATAGGACTCGGAGAGGTTCTGGGTGTGGTGCTAGGAGTGATGCTGCACCTGGTGGGCCTGGGAGAGGTTGTGGATTTGGTGCTAGGAGAGAAACTGCGCTGGATGGGCCTTTAAGGGGTTCTAGATATGGTTCTAGGAGAAACACTGCACTCGGTGGGACTCGGAGAATTTATGGATGTGGTGATGGAAGGTACACTGCATTGGGTGGGACTCGGAGAGGTTCTGGATGTGGTGCTAGGGGAGACACTGCACCGAGGCGTGACTCGGATCCGTTCTGGATGTGGTACTGGTGAGAAAATTTCACTGCACGTTTTGGAAATCAGGCCTAAAGATGTTAGATTATGTAAATTTGTTTACAATACTTGTAGTACTTGATTTTAATATTTCGTTCCGTCACACGGGACAGTTATTTCAGCTCATTGGTAAGAATTAGAACCGTGCGTCGGCTGATGTGGAGACAGAAGGTTGTTTAGTAAACCGTTTTCAAGTCGATTGAATTATGTGGTTGTTGGCCTGTAAGGTTGCGAAGTTTATCGTGTGCTAGCGAGTGAATTATTTGTAATTTTACATTGTTAACGATCGTATATTAACACAAGTATTGTAAAGTATCATTCTGAATAAGTTGCTGATAACTTCTACCGACAGAATTTTAGATAAACAAACACTTTAAGAAATTACAGGTGTGCTGTAAGATGTCGGTGAGGAGGCCAAGGCCGACCAAGGGCTGTAGAGCTGATGATGATGATGATGATGATGATGATGATGATGATAAGATGTCGATGACACAACGCACTTCCACGGCGATGTAATGGCTGATCGACCTTGGCTAACTCGGTAACCGTAAACCGAAGTATGAAAATTCGGGGTTTCAGTATTTATTCCCGCAGGTTTTTCGGAAAGTCCTCGAAGAAAATTTTGGGGATGTAGAACTACTGCACAGGCGCTGTCATTTGAAGTATTTTGCATGCTAATCATGCCCTTGGTCAGGCATTTTACACCTATAGCCGTCCTAAGGAGAAAACGACCTTGCTCTGAGAACGGTCTTGTTCAGGAAACGGCCTTTTTCAGAAAAAGACCTTGCTCAGGAAACGGTCTTGTTCAGAAAAATCTCGTTCGGAAAACGGCCTTATTCAGAAAACGACCTTGTTCAGAAAACGGCCTTGTTCAGAACACGGCCTTATTCAGAAAACGGTTTTGTTCAGAACACGGCTTTGTACAGAACACAGCCTTGTTCAGAACACAGCTTTGTTCAGAAAACTGCCTTGTTCAGAACACGGCCTTATTCAGAACGCGGCCTAATTCAGAAAACGGCTTTGTTCAGAACACGGCCTTGTTCAGAACACGGTCTTGTTCAGAAAAGATCTCGTTCGGAAAACGGCCTTATTCAGAAAACGGCTTTGTTCAGAACACGGCCTTGTTCAGAAAACAGCCTTGTTCGGAAAATTGTCATGTGAAAACGGCTTTGTTCAGAAAGTCACCAGTTTTCCATAGTCGTAATACTGTGTCAGATACCTGCATTCACGCCAAAACATACCCTATTTAAAACGGAACACCTTACTAGTAATGTGTTACAGTGTTATCAGTTAATGCGAAGAATTTATAGGGACTATATTTTCACCTGCAGCTTTTTCTTCGTGTTACCTTCCGGCCTGCAATCAGTTGGACATGTTCCCATCCCGCCAATGGGCAAAAACAATTGCCGATCCCGGAACTAAACGAAACACCAAATGATAGAATGGCTAACACTGACCATTAACCTTTTGATGCCTAATGTCAACTATAGTGGTCGTACCGCACCGCTAACCTCTTAAGTTGCATTTTATATATTTATTAAACAAATATAGTTACTGAATATTTTAAACATGGTATATTCTCTCCGTTTTTTTTCTCTTCAAAATGCAGTTTGTTTCATAATTCTAACATATTTGGTTCCTGTATTATTCACATTTTACATACAGGGTGTGCTAAAATTAAAAAAATAATTCCGGCACCAAAAGGTTAAAGAGCTCGGGCCGTGGAAATGTTGATACGATATGTATGTATATGCAGGTCAGGTATGCCTTATCGGATTCATGTGTCGCCTTTTTGTGTAAACACGCCAGCATGTATAGGAAGGGTCCTGTTAATATTATTGGTGCATGTGTTATATCGTATTTGTGTTTGCAAGGTTTGTGTCGGGGGAAACAAAGACCATTCTGTTCTCTGAAAAGGCTCTTCCGATATCTCGTGCCGCATTCAGACCTTAACCTTTGTTGCCTGTGTTCAGATAACCCGGCATACACCTGTGCAAGTTTCAGAAGGACGCTTTGTGTGAACTTGGTGGCGTGCCACTGCGGGCAACTCGTCTGTCGCAGGTAACACGTTGGCCGTCGTACTTCGCGTTGACTTGGTGCTGATATTACAACCAGAGGTTGAGAATATTCACAGCTGACTCTGGATTTGAAATTAAAATTCTCTTGAGATCTCGTGGGATATTGAGCGGCGCCGGTTGGTAGATTCTTACCGACGTTTCGGGACAACGTCGGTCCTGTGCATAACGAAAGAAATACGACCTTTTAGTGTACAACTTTTAAGGTGTGGAATCCCGGTTTTGCTTGTTGAATATTACAACCCAGTTTGTGTGCTAGAAGCACAGAAGGAGTGGCCTATCTTAAAATCCGCCCTGTTGTTGAAGCAGCTAATTCTTCTTGGACTGACTGACCCTTGAATATGGGACCGATAGGTTGTCTCGAAACTTCGGTGACCAGCTACCTAACTACGCCACATAACGTCCCACAAGAGTGAAAACTTCGAGAACAGCGCGTTGGAGGATGGAATTATCGCAGAATTCTGTTGTATAAATCGCAGATTCCGAAGCAATGGACAGTTGGCCTACGGATCGTCCCTTGCGCTTCCACGAACAGCGTGCGGATGAGCGATATAGCACATGGAATCCATGCTGATTGGTATAGATTTTATTTATTATGGTGGAGATAAGTGCTGGAAATTTTTGTAACCTCAAGAATTAGACACACCAGTCAAGGCAAGTTCGCCATAAAATCGACGTTTCTGTGACTACGTTTCCCCAGAATATGGAACATTTTCTGTGGAATGTCAGAGACATGTGACCAACACGTGAGAAGAAATGTTTGTAAAACTGCGAAAAGCGACTGTCACCTTAGTCAGGTCTGTCCTTACGTCCGTCCGCAAGCACAACTCGGATCCCACAGGACGGATTTTCATGAAATTTGGTATTTGAGTATTTTTTTTTTTTAGAAAATATGTCTAGAAAATTTCAAGTTTCATTAATAAATTACACGAATAACGGGTACTTTAATGAATACCTATATAGATTTATGACAATATCTCTGTCAGTTCTTCTTAGAAAGGAAAACATTTCAGACAGAGTTGTATAGAAAATCAAAACACACATTTTGTGTTCAGTATCTTTGTTTCTGAAAATTGTGCTGTTTGTAAAGTAATGTGGAAAAATATCGTAGAGGCGGAGTGGCCACATAATTCGGTACATGTGCTTTGCATGCTGGTTAACTAAGGCTACAAACACACACAAACAAACAAACACACACACAAACGAACACACACACACACACACAAACAAACAAGCACACACACACAAACAGAAAATACGTAATACTTATTCCTTTCCCACGCCAACATTGGTTACACGAACACGCCTGTGTTTCGTTTATAACATACATTGCCTGTGCTTTTAATTTATTACTGTGGTGAACTGAGTTATGGCCAGAACATGGTTCATGTTGCGTGTTAAAATAATCAGACTACGCGTAGGTTTGCACTTATATTCTCCTATGTAGAAGTTTTATACCAATCACTATTTAGGCACTTGAGAAATTGTTAAGATAGAGGTAAAGGTGAAGTTCAGCCTAGAACGGGCCACGAAAGCCCAGGGGGTGAGAGGAGGTATAGCTCTACTCTGTATTTAACCTCGGTGCTAGATGGGGGTGGGTGGTCAACGCCACGTCCCGGCCGCTTTACCCCCGTCGAAAGACCCGTTACCCATTTTATAGGAGGCTGAGTGGGCCTCAGGGCCGGTCTGGACGAGTGCGGAAAATCTCGCCCCCACCGGGATTCGATCTCCGGACCGTCCATCCCGTAACGATTCGCTATACAGACTGCGCTATCCCGGCCCACCTTAGGAAACTGTCGCTTTTCTTTATTTACGCCCATACTCCTTCGTTAATGCGGCGCCGAAATATTTAGAACTCGCATATTGCTGACAGATGTTGGATTTATAGGGCGGTAGTCACTAGACGTTACGCGATCGTCAGCGAAGAATTCAGAAATCTTTTTTGAAACTTCTGAAAATGTAGAGGACGCGTGGGCGCTCACGGACATAAGGTTGACGATCTCAGGTCTAGCGTGACGCTATTTTAGCCGGAGCCGCTTTCTGTCTACAGCCTGGAAGTTCCAGTGAAGTGCACATTCGCTTTGCCGTCCCGAAATCGACCGCCGGCCATAGCATTGCATCTGCCAACCGACATGTGCTCAAGAAGGCGTGAATCCCTCTCTTCCTTTTACTTTGAAAAGCGTAAAACACATTCCCCTCATTCCCTACCACGCTTTGCTTCTTTGCCCTCTCTCCGGTGCAGGTAAATGGATAAACCGTCCGACAAGGATATTACCTCTTTATGGCTCCACTTCCCTTCTTTCCTCTTTGTCAAATAAACTGTAACGCAGTAACCAGTGTTGTGTTCGAACACTCGCTGAACAATAATCGAATTTGCCCTTAATCTATAGTGATACAATTTAAAAAATCTTTGTAAATAGTCTATAGTAGAATTTAATTTGAATCTCTTAACCCTTCAAACGCCGATTTAAATACCATCTGCCATTTGCAGGAATTATTAGAAGCTCACCATATTCTCCACGTTAGCAGGGTAAGGGTTAATTGAAATTCTTCGAGATCTCCGACGTGATGGCTGGCAGTTTGGAAGATACTTGATAAGGAGTAAAAATTATGCCATTTTCAGGCACACGGTTTCTTTGTGTTCTAGTGGTATTAAATTATACAATAAACAACAGTTAATGGTGTGATGTGATATGGTATATGAGATTATCACTTTAATTATTAACCAACAAATGCACTATATAACATTTCACACTAAAACACTTAAAATCGCTCCGACATGTTTCGATCCTAAATCATCCTCAGGGGGCTACGTTGTTCATCGCTAAAGTCATTTTAAAAACATTTACAAAATAATTACTTTATATTAACAGGGTGTTGTGGCAGCATATCGTGTTGTGTAAGAGTACGTTGTTAGGAATGCGCCTGGCTATGGTGTGCGTCGTGTGTTATGTAGTGAAAGACTGGCTATGGATTACGTGGGAGGATTCTTGCTGTGCTTCTGATTTCGTTGCGGGTGTTGGTGTTGGTTAATAGCTGAAGTGATTTTACGAAATGCACGGTGCAACAATGAGGATATGAGATGATATCTATTAACTGCAGTTGGGTTTCCATCAGGTGGCAGTGGTCGGTAAAACGGTGCACAAATAGAAAACAAACAATTATATACATGGGGAGGAAAAAAATTACAACACAGAAGACACAGACGACGACGACGAAAGGCGACGAAATGGGAGTTAGAAGTAAGGTCACGATGAAGATACCCGGATATGAACTCACTTCTCTCATGGAATGATCTTAATGTCCAATAGCTGTAATTTAATTTCGGCACTTTTTGATGTGTGTGTGTGAGTTTATGTGTGAGCGCGTGCGCAGTTTGTCCTCTTCGCCGGAAACATTGTGTCATGACCAGCGCTCACCTTCGTATTTCTGGTAGTAGTCATGGAACACTGAACGCGGCGAATTCCTTGTGTTATAATTCGGTATGTTGTCGTTTAAATAAAATCTGTCCAGCGTCTTTCCGTGAGACTTGACAGTGGTTAAAATTTCCCCTGAATGGGTTACGGGCCCAGAGCAGGATAAGTCCAGTGGTAGGATTGCTACCTTCAGCCTCTGGACCGGCATGTTTAGGGATGGCATTTCTCAAATGCTGGTGAAACAGTTATACCGCTGTGACTCGGTCGTCATTTCCTCGTTTGTGAGAACAGGGTATACCACGAGAAGATGAGGATGACCGTTGGGTAGGATAGGCTATAGTATTACGCATCACTACCCCTTATACCCCAGGGAATACTGGAATACAAGAGAAGCTGGATACAACATGTAAATAGAATGCCTCGAAGTATATTACCCAGGGTAATGAAACACTACTCCACCAGCTGGCAGAAGGAATCATGGTAGACCTTTGAAGAGGTTTCTGGATACGTGAGACCGGAACGGGTCAACAAGTGACGCAACTCCATGAAAGATATATGATGATGATGATGATGATGATGGCGGCGACGACGACGACGACGATGATGATAATTCGGTATATATGTGTAATGCATTCTGCAACTCGGCTTCCTCACGTTCAAAGTACACACTTCCTTTTTGCATGTCTCCTTTGCTTCTTATAACTTCCTATTCCTCTTTCGTTTTGGCATCATACTGTCACATCTCCAATACCGGACGCTATTCAAAAACCGCCTCTCTCCTCCCTTTCCCCCTGCTCCAGTTACCTCCACCACTTCCTACTCGGAACTCATTCCTGAACATGTAAATTGGACTCTCAATTACTGTTTTTACGCCCCTTTTTCCTTCTTGTCCTCCTTTACTTGACTCCTTTAATTCTTTGCTGCTTTTGTGTACCTGAAGAAGGTGAAATTGACCGTCTGCTTAATTATTCAACACTTATGAATATGTATGGGGAAGTGGAGGTGGGCACCACACCTCCGTTAGGCGGCGTCCGCTCTTGCTACTTGTCCTGCTCCGGTTCTTCCACCCATCAAATTCCATTATACTCCTTCTTGTTGATCAGTTCGTTCTCAGCTTCCACCACTTTTATCCCTAGTCTCTCGTTAGCATCTCTGTAATGACTGTGGCTGGACATACTGTAACAAAATCATTGTTTCAGGGTTACGCAGATAACTTGTACTGTTGTATGTATTGTATGTAGCTTGTGATAGTCTAGTAAATAGTTACCAACAATTCGGAGGACTAGTCTCCTCTACCGTCAGGTTAGAAGATAGTCCCGATATTGGAGGCAGATTTCTCTGAGACGTTCACAATTGGATACTCGATTACACGGCGTCATTTCACAGGGTGTGTTATCTTCTGAGACACGGCTGCCATAAATTATAATCGTCAAGAATTGCCGCGGATACCGAGATGAACACTCGCGGGAGGAGATGGGCGTGTCTGGCGCGGTGCGGTTGGACTGATGGCTGTCAGCAGGCATACTGGACTGTTGTTGTTAGTAGCGAAGACAGTTCTGCTACTATACGCACTGTTCTCAGGGTAGGTAGTAGAGATAATCTGTGGGTAGTAGCAACTCGTGTACCACGAAATCTTGCGCATGCGCATATATCGCATTCCTTGCAGGGGTCTGTGAATGAGTGGAACTAAACGAACAAGAATGTAGGCGTGTTAGTCCCGATACAGCACGAAGCATCCTAGAAAGATAAATGTGATTTACTTGGTTCTAATGAGACTCTTATGTACAGTGATGAGGCTATATTGTAACTTCTCCATCACCACGAGACGGGAGAGAAGGTAAGGGTAGAGGTGCAAACTGTTTTCTGAGATGTCCGTATCTGAAAAACAAGAGGAGGTTGATCTTTCGACGAACGGTGTTTGTCGAAAGATCAACAACATCTCTGTCGATTATTAGCCTTACATAGATATACTGTTGTATTATTGTAGAATGTTTACGTCCGCGCCTGCTACAGGCGTGACAAACCATTTACCTTTTAAAGCCTACCGTTTACGTGATGCACCACCAGTTTAACATTCAACAACTGTACGCTCTGCCCTCACTGTATTTATGTGTTTTGTATTTATCTGAGAACAAACAGCGACTTGTGCCACTTACAGCATAAACTGATTG
>Ga0123354_10011203_pt1 | contig 13835 bp, 7 predicted proteins | sample TergutLab28metaG_2_FD_97872 | JGI IMG/M metagenome (GOLD analysis project Ga0123354, IMG submission 97872) | Labiotermes labralis P4 segment gut microbial communities from Petit-Saut dam, French Guiana - Lab288 P4 | ecosystem: Host-associated > Arthropoda: Insects > Digestive system > Gut ... | reverse complement strand
CGCTACTTTTTAAATTCAAGTAGCTCCTCAATTGACCTCACGAGGCTGAGTGGACCCCGTTCCAGACCCACTACTACTCAGAAAATCTGGTAGCGCCGGGGATCGAACCCGGGACCTCTGTATATGTAGACAGAAACTCTGACCACTAGACCACAGAGGCGGTCCCTTATAGTTGTAATACCTGTACATACACTATTAAAGATAACCCCCTGTTTCTTATGTATTAAAACGAATTTTCTCTTTTTTGAGATAACAACGACGCTGTCCTTATAACGATTATGGATACTCTCAAACACGACTCACTTCGTTACCATTACGCTGCCAACATGGAATCCATCGTCCCCTGTTTCTTTCCTGCAAGCTCTTCGATGAGGTCATTATAGCTGAGGTTGTAGGCTTCTTCTTTATCAGTGGAAAAATAACTAGTCCTCTCGGCCTACCTTGAGCCATAGCTGTCCTTCAGAAATCGTTAATACTTCCAATTTTTAAGTTTCTCTCTCCTATCTCCGTCGTAACTGGGGCGGTGAATATTATCCCATCAGCTACTTCTGTGTTCGGGAAGAGCCTTCCAATAATTTTAGAAGTTTAAGGGCCTTTAATGCTGTAACAATATCTTCAGAGACGCTTTTCCATACAGAAGTAGGAAAGACACAACGTTATTCTTTATGAATGACCATCAGAAAGGGATGTGAATTTCCTACCTTGTTCTTGCGCCTCTATGGGCTTCTTGATATCATAAAGAATATTGAAATTGTCGATATATTCATATACTTGTTTCTGTCTTGTAGGCGTTGCCATCAGAGCTCAGTCCACTATGCTGAGAAAGTACTCGGTCTCAAACATGTTCTCGGGCGAATTATTTATCCCATTCTTGCATCTTGTTCTTTTCAGCAACCTTTGTCTAAATGTTTCGTTCAACCTCCATTTCAGATGCTATTTCTGATGCTGCGATATTAGCGGGAAGATAAGTTCTCTTTCTGCCGATCCCAGTGGCTGCGCGGTCTAGGGCGTGGATCTGCGGCCCGTTGCTTCCTGGGGTTGCGGGTTTGCATCCCGCTGGGGACATGAATGCCTGTCTCTTGTCATTGTTGTGTGTTTTCGGGTAGGGGTCTCTGCAACTGGCCCATCCCTCTCCTACAGGGGTCCTACCGTGTGTGTGTGTGTGTGTGTGTGTGTGTCATTTAGTGTGGTCAGGTGCAATATTAATCTTTTGACGCCTAATGTCAACTATAGTGGTCGTACCGCACCGCTTACCTCTAAAGTTGCATTTTATATATTTATTCAACAAATATAGGTAAGAATATTTTAAACATGGTGTATACTCTCCGTTTTTCTCTTCAAAATGCAGTTTGTTTCATAATTCTAACGTATTTGGTTCCTGTATTATTCACATTCTATATACAGGATGTGCTAAAATTAAAAAAATAATTCCGGTGCCTAAAGGTTAATGTACTACACCTAATTGAGTAGGTAGAAGTAATCAGACTAGGAACGGAAGAAGTTCTGTATCTGTGTGTATTAGAAAAATAACCCCTATTTGGTATGCGTGAGAGCTATATCGGTTGACGTCACTATACTGAAATGTTTTGCTTACAGTGTTCACAGAAAACAAAATGTTATAGTACCAACAATTTTTGCAACAAAATTTAAAATTTTGGATTTCTTAGTTTAACGGGGAATCGTCTACGTTGTCCTCTTCTGAATCATCGAAATTTTGGCAACCTCAAGGAATTTGTTCCTGATATTATTTATCTGGTAACGGAATGCGTTTACTCTCTCTACTTGGCATTCCCGCCTAGTGTCAGAAAGAGGCTTTGGAGATACGTAGGGCGCGATGGCTCTCGGTGTTTGTCACCTGCCCTGTGAGGCTGTGAATATCCTGCAGGTTCTTTGTGTTACTCTGAATACGACGGTGCATTCATATTACAATCTGCAGCATCTGACAACTTTAAATTTGATTTACGGCAGCTACACAGATCGCAAGATTCATAGGGTTGTGAAAGCGTATTGCAGCCAGGGTGTAACCTGACAGCCAGTTTCCGGTTTATTCTTCAACCGGAATAAAGGAAGTAAAATTCTTGGTAAAGCTCACTTCCTGAGTATGTACGATAAGGTATCGGAGCACAGGGAACTTTTTCTCCTTGTGACACAAGTCGGATATACAGTCAAGAAAACTAAAAAAATTTACCTTGTCTATAAAACGTCTCTCTCTTGGGAAGTCATCATTGTCAGCATTTTGTCTTCGATACGGACAAGACGTTAATGGTCATCGATTTCTTCGGTAGTGATGGTTCGTACATGCTCTTTTAATTGTGGGATCGAATTAGCTAACACCTTAATTAACCTGCAAAGTTACTATTGCATGCCTAGCGGAGCCTTGCACTTGTTAAGGTTACATCAGTGCTAGGCTCGATATTGCGCCACCGCGATCACGCCCACAAAGACGCCGAAGTAATGTCTCTCCCCTTTGTTTATTTCTCCACGTACATTCAACTCTTCTGTTTGTTCTGGACAATTCGCTCTTTCTTCTGAATTAGTCAATTAAAGTCAAAATGTGGCGATTTCGCATTTCGTCAGGTTTCAACCTTCATTAGGCGTTTCCGACCATTGATGCCTGCCTTTGCTAGGTTACCTGGCGTTTTTCACCGTTAAATGTGCAGCAGAGGCGAAAGATTCAGTTTTCTTAGAGCAGACTTATCCCTTTGAGTGCTGTATACTTCGACGAATGTCGAGCATAAGATTCATCAGAAAAATGTCCGTTGTCACTAGTTTTCGGAAAATCGGATTCACTACTTGATGTCAGTAAAGTAAGAGGTAAAGGTAAAGGAATTCCTGTTCAGGCATGTTACAGACCCATAATGTTTCAGGAGGTTGAGGCTCCCAGAGTTCTAGAGAATTGACACTTAATGGTGGCAAGGTTGTCAGCAGTGTGCTTCGGCCGCCTTTACCCCACGATATATCCCTGCTACTCATTTTTTAGAGGCTGAGTCGACCCAAGAGCCATAGTGCGGCCGGAAGGAATACTTACTTACTTACTTACTCCATGGTGCAGAGTCCTTCTTGAGAAGCTAACTGGTTTGGAGCTAGTCAAGAAATTCCCCTCATTTCACGGAACCCGAAGGTTCATTACCGCACTCACAAGCGTCCGCCACCTGTCTCTATCCTGGGCCGCACCATTCCAGTCCATATACCAACATCACGCCTCCTGGATATCCATCCTCATATTATCCACCCATCTACGCCCAAGTCTCCCCAGTGGTCTCCTTCCCTCCGGTTTCCCCAGCAAGACGTCAATGAAAAATTCCAGTGACACCATCGGAAATCAAACGCGCCACCTTCCGGCTTGTAGCGTAGTACCTCAACCAACTGCGTCACCGCGTGTCCTCTGTCTGTAAATTACCTATTTCAATTAATATGTCAGAATGTTGTAGTCCAATAAGGCTAACTGATCGGCTGCGTTATACCTTTTCATTGCAATATCAACGCAAATCATTGATCTTTTCAGGTATAATCTTAATTCTCCTGTCTATTCTGTGTCCTGCTGTGTAGCAAGTTCACCATCTTGTCTTCTTTCTTCTTCCTTTTCTCTTCTCCTCCTCCTTCTCCTTATTCTTCACGTTCTCAGCACTACATATTTTTTTGACGAACCTTCCTAAGTTTTCAAAACCCCTCTCCTATCGCAATTCCAGTTCTTCTGATGCCTAGTTTTACTTCCGTCACCTGTTTCTGGCTGCTAGCCGCGGTTCTGTTGTAATTACAAAATGACTATAATCATAGATTTTAAAAAGTAGCTCTCTTTAAAATTTGTAAAAAAAAAACGGAGTAAATTCATCCAAGAGTTACTTCTCTGCTGCACCCGAGTCAGACCGTTTTTGTCGTTGGCCACATACAGCTCCGAAGTATTTCGTTTGTCCAGTGGCAAGTTAGTTAGTTGGTACATAATTTGCCACACGTCCCACACTTGTCTCAGAGAAGGCACGTACGTTTCGACAAAAAAAATTTGAACTCCAAACTACACACCACCATTCGCAAAAGTTTAGGTTGGTTTCGTTACAGAATACGATGTTCTACGCGGAAGGAGTTTCTTGTTCTTGAGTCTGCGAAGCTAATTAGGGGTTTCTTGTATAATATTTTTTTTAAATTGCAAAGTTGTTATTACTTTTTATCTCCGAGATGTTGGCGTAAATGAAATTCTCATACCTCGTGGATTTGTGTCAGGCTCACTCCTGTCGCCTTCCTAACGAAGCCACTGCTTAAACCGAAGTAATTGGTTGTTTTTGCTAATGGATATAAAATGTGTCCCCTGTGAGGTGGGTTCACAACTTTTATTGAACGTAATATACATGAATATCAGTCTTCAAAAGTTAAATCAAGGCACAACAAGCAGACAGATTCAGGTTTCATGAACTGCTGTCCAAACTGAGTGGTCACGTGGCAAGAGCGTGTGGGGAGCCCCAAATTAGACTTGATGCCACGGAGTGCTGGAAACAGGACAGGTAGCCAAGTTTTACACAGTTGACCATATAAAAATTAACAGGCATTAAACTTTGGCAGATAGCCAGCTGCGAGAAGTAGCGAGCTTTGCTATTTTACAACGTATTAATTTTATCAGAATCTAATCAACTTGTTAGTAAATTTTGTGCAAAAAAGAGTAGTCATTATTGGCTTTAAGGGACCAGTCATACTGAATACGCAGTGTAATACTTCCAAATCGTTTTATCTGTAGTGATTTTTTGTTAACATTTATTTAGCAGAATTTCTCAACCGAACAATGTGTGCCTATGTAATATCAGTGGGAGCCATGATTTGTGGATGAATAATTGGGAAATTTGTCACCATATTAACACTTTAAACACCGAGTTAAATCCCATCTGCCATCTGCTGGCATTATTAGGAGCTCACAATATTATCCACGTTAGCAGGGTAAGGGTTAAAAGTACTGTCTCAGTTTTTTCTTGGGAGACTAACACCTTGGATCAGCATCCTTCTTGAGAAGAATACCTAGTTAAAAAAAATTCTTCTGCTCTTACGGAGCTCCTGAATTCACTGACATATTCACAATAGCCCGCTGTTCCTCTTTATACTGATAACTGGCCTAATCCACCCGCACACACCAGTTCTTCAGCATCAGTTTTAATACAATCATCCCACCGACACCAAGGTGTCCGACGTGGTCTGAGAATTACCACGAAACATTTCGGTTATGAGAGCTAATTTCTGAGCCGGGTGTGAAATATGAGTCCTCCTCAATACATGTGAAGAAATTTAGTGACTGATCCGTAACATTCGGTAAAATTATTTTTGCTCACGGTACTGAGATACAGGGATATAATTAATATGATTTTTTTTTAATTTCTCTAAAATATTTATTGTCGAGCCGGGATAATGTAATCGGAACAGCGATTAGGTTATATGCCGGACGATCTGGGGTTCGATTTTTGGCAAAGGAAGAGAGTTTTCTCTTCTCCAGTACTTCCTTCCTCGACCAACCACTCTTGTGTTCGATGGGTACCGTAGGTAAAGTGATCCAACCAAAGTTCACTGCAAACCTTCATTTACTGAGAAGGCTAAGAATGAGTAAAGCAACGCGTATGTCTACTCCCGCTATCTGCCTTCATCGCGTGCTCAGAAATAACTCTACGTTGTATACGGTTTACTTCCTTTCTCGTATTGTAATTGTGCTACTGACCTCAGAAGGCACATTTCATCATCTGCATTTGTGCTTACACTATTTGGTATCGTTAGCCAGATTTCGATATTAGTGGAAGAACGGGTTCCAGCATTTCGTTCTAAAATATACTCTGAGTAATGTAACGAGTTTCATGACTTCTCACAAAACCGCCTCCAGAGAGCATTTAAATACCTAATGCTTTATGGGCGCGTACGTCATGCAATATCGCTGCCCTGAACCCTAGAGTGACCGCCTGGAGACACTTCAAGGGTACCAACATCATGCCCGTAGATTTAAGTCGTGTATAATCCGCATGCACGCAGCCATCTTGAATCCATGACCTATCTAATAATATCGACAAGTGTTGGATGACGAGGAATTCAGCGAATGTGACCCTGGCAACGAACGGGATGCTGGTGGGTGTTGGGCGCGACGCGCTGTCGTGTTTCCAAGTTCCCTACCCTGAATGTTTATTTGGCTGGGTTCTGTGTTGTCTTGTTCTTGAGCTGGGTCAGTAACTACGCCGTTCTATTAATTTGCACTGTATCACCATGCAGTCTTCACCAGTAACCACACAGTTTTCAGTAAGCGACTGGCTACGAGCTAGAGGACCTTGGTTTGGTCCCCGGCAAGGGCAAGGTCTTTTATCTTCGCCACTGCGTTCAAAACAAGCTTCCTATCCAATAGGTACCGGAAATATTTCCTTGGGGTTAGAGCCATTGGAGCTTGAAGACGTTGTTCAGATGTATTTAATGCATGGATTTCTCTCCAATCCCCCCCGCTCCCCTCACCAGGACTCCATGGTGTAGAGTTTAAACACAAGGAAACTTTTCGTTTGCCATACATAAACTTGCATTTTATTCAGGACGAAGGCTTAAAATCTGAGTTATTTCTGACTGGCTCATGCTCCAGCATTTAATAGATCTTTTCCGATACCATCTTAGAATTTTGATCTGAAAATAAGTTTACGTTTCATATTAATATTCTGTCCAGAAGGACTCGGCTCCATGAACGTAAATGTAGTGGTGATTTCGAACCACGGACAAAACTGTTGCAAAACTGGACACATTTAGTCTATACAGTAAACGCAGGGGTGGATAAGTTTTTCAGGAAAATCTGGGAGCCACCTCAAAATTCTGTGCGCCAGAAGAGTGACATAGAGCGAGTTTCATTCTGAGAGCCCACGGATATTAGATGCCCGAGTACAAAATGTCTCCTGGGAGAACTGGCCCCGTGATTTATGCACCTCCCAGTAAAAGCTTGATAGTTCGGGACTCAATAATCCGGATGTCTTTGAATACCTTATGCTACATAAGTTGGGACTTTTCGTACTGATATCGTAATGTTTCCTACTGAAGACGCGACGGACACTTTGATTTCTATAAGTTTTTGCATGAAACGATTACATTTGTGTCAGGTGACCAGGCTGACAAGAGTGAGGCTACTTTCTTACAGCTGGCATGCTTTGATCCCATAAAGACGTTTATTCTTTCACCGGAATCGACTATTAAAATGTTCTGCAATAAACGCACAAAAATTTCGTGTTCTGCTTTGCCTCAAAACACGAATATATCTCTAATGATCTGCCTCTCACAGTAACGGATAGCTTCACAAATCTTAGTGTAGTAACTTCTGTACTGTGATGTCTTCATATCAACAGACAAATGCTTATTTAGGCTTATTTATCACGTACCTTTGTGTCACACTTTCTGATTCCCTCAAAACCTTTTTTCCTTCTCTTCCCTCGAGTTTGGATTTTCGAAGGGTAGGCCTGATACCAAAGTAAAGACTACAATAAAATCCAAAATCCATTACTAAGTACACGCAGGAATTAATAACGATGCCCAGGGACCTCGCACCAGAAATTATTTTAATGCTACTTAAAAATACACAGCAGAAGTGAGAAGAGCTGCTGAGCTTATAAGACTATACACTCTACATTACATATTTAAGTAACACACCAACAAATGCATATATAGTCTTTAATAATATAAAATTTACATTAAAACACTTAAAAAGCTCCTACATGTTTCGATCATAGGATTATCCTCAGATCATCCTCAGAGACATGGACAGCCAGTCTCAAACGAACAGCGTGCGACTCACACATAACACACGACATGCTGCCACAGCACCAAATTAATATAACGAAGTAAATATCTGAGTGTTTTAAACTGTAACTTTAGCAAGGAACAAAGTAAGGTCCCTGAGGATGATCGTATGATCGAAACATATAGGAGTGTTTTAAGTGTTTAAATGTAAATTTTAGGTTATTAAAGACTATATATGTGCATTTGTTGGTTTGTTATTTAAGTAAACTACAAAATGCACGGTGCAACGATAAAGATACAATACATGTGTTTATTTAACGTCGTTGTTAGTATCCCAAACCGGTATAGGTCTATAGTGTCGCATTATAGGATTATTATTTTGCAATTAATTGAACGGATGTGGCAAGCAACTGTCGTAGCCTAATTTAAAACACAATTCTGGCTTTTATCTAGAGGTAAAAGTTAAAGTTTTACCTGTACGCTGCATGAAATCCTGTAGGGGAATTGGAAATAATAGCTACTCTACTCCTTAACCTTGGCACTGTATAAATGTTTATGTACAGCATCACTCCTCGCCCACTTTACCCCCGACAAACGAGCCCTTATTGCCAATTAAATGAGGAGACTCCGTGAACTCCAGAGCGGACAGAAAAATCTCTTGTCTCTGCTGGGACTCGAACACAGAGTTTTATAGCTTCTAGCTTGATCACCATACCTACTACGCTACATTGGCTTTTCATGTGTTTAAGGACCTGAAGGAATCGTCCAAGGGCTTCAGTCAGTAGAGTGGTCCGGTAAGAGTTCTCAAACCAGGACCTGAGGAATATAAAGCAGCTATCAACTCGACCACAGCTTTCGGTGCAATAGACTTAGTTAGGTCACACCATTGCTGTATGCACATTTTTAGTTCACGTTAATACTGGTGAAATTTAATGTGTCACTTAAGAATTTGTTATTTGCTGGGAATTCCATTTTAGTTTGTATAGTTTCACTGTTTGTTAGGCGAGTTCGCAAAACAATTCTGAAAGCGTCTCCCACCAGATGTATTTTTCTGAAATTTGTATTTGGATTTTTTACTATAATTTGCCGAAGATTCCCATTTTGTTTGCATCGGATAAAGAAACGTGTAAGTTACATGAAGACTTACGTGCACGTATGATCTCTCGCCGTGATTGGCCTTTATAATGTAGGTAGTCTGTGTTCTCTGTGAGATACGAGGTGTGGCTGAAGAAGGAGTTGAATATCGAGCACGATCGACTTTTAAACATCGAGTAAAGACACTAAAAGGGTATGGATTATAACTCTCCCTTCTTACTATATCTACAGGATTAATGATTGTAAATCTGTTTATTTGATACATTGAAATCGTATAGTACCTGTGAAAATAGCAATCATTTTCTAGAAGGTATTCAGAAATTTAACGTCTAGGTAGAATAACTAAACGAACACACCTGAAGTGTTATTCTCTGCGGATATTTTTTTGGGTTCTCTTAATCAGTTGAAGAGGAAAGCATGTGATCCTTGGTCGCTTATGTGGCCCGTTGTTATTAATGGTGGAACTGGCTCCTGAACTGCTTTCCAGCGTCTTCAAAATTAGAGATCTATTAGCTGTTGATCCGAAATATACTGAGACACCAGCACGTTACTGGTGACCCAACACGTAAAACATTCGGGTATTTAGAATAGAGTGATCCAGGTGGTACGGATTTCATACACACTTTCCTGTGAGAACTTTTTCTTTCTTTTGTTTCAGCGTTAGTGTTTGTACATTTGCGAAAGATTGGGGGTCATATTTATTTGCTCGTACGGGGTGGGGTAAGATTGAGCCTCTTTATACTGCAGGCTAAAATATGATTATTTTACCAACCCTGATGACAGAGGGAGGTGGAGCTTTGGTGGAATAATTACTGCCAGCAGAAGACCAAACAGCTCAAGAAAATGTTGTCCCGTCGCTTTTTTTATCACAAATTCCACGTGGATTTTCTTAGGATTTTATCCAGGTCTGAGTGGTAAATTGGGGAGCTTATATGTAATAAAAACCATCCATATGTATATATTCTTCCTTTCTCTAAATAAATTTTTACTCTTTAAATCTTAATGAATTAATTTCTATTTATCAGTACTATAGTCTAATAGTCTGTAATATCAACATAAATTACGTGTCTCTACATCATTCACACATTTGGGATGCAACTATGCAGTAGAACTAAATTTACCAAAGGTGATCTCCAGCTGCACTTAGCCAAGTAAAACTGTAGATAAAACATAAACCAGAATAGCCAGCCAATAGCGGGGTTCTACTGTGCGCAAGGTCAAGGTATACTAAAACGTCCAAAGCGCAAGCTCACCATACCATGCAAAAATAGGCGAGCACTTGCGCCAAGACACATGTCGGGGTCCCTCAAGGTATTATTCATCGACAACAGATGTTATTGTTCCCTTAGCATTTTGTTCATTTGTGTGAAGTTACACGTAACAAGACTGATCACTTTTTTTTTTTGGTAAATGGAAGACAGTATTCAAGTACATGCGACGCCTGATAATTCGGAGTAGTTCAGTGTCGTACTGATTAATATCTTCAGTAACAAACATTTAAACATTCTGCCTCTTGTTTACAGAGGTTTGGGAGAAAGAGAGAGTACTTAAATCAAAGAGACAGGCCAGAATTTTAAAATAGGTACTTCAAATGACGAGGGGACCGCGGTAGCACAGTGGTTAAGGTGCTATGCTACAAATCGGAAGGTCGCTGGCTCGATCCCAGCTGGTGTCAGTGGATTTTTCATTGACATAAAATCCTTCCGATCGCACTATGGCCCTGGGGTCAACTCAGCCTCTAACAGAAATGAGTACCAGGAGTATTTCCTGGGGATAAAGGCGGCCGGTGCGTAAGGCTGACAACCTACCACCATCCTGCACCTTTGCCACGAAATCTGGGAACCTTTACTTCCTAAGAACCTTCTGGGCCTGTCCAGGCCTGTAATGGGACTGCTTTACTTCAAATGACGGTAACATATTAAAGTCTCAAATGAGTTTTAGTTTTTGAATACTTGGATGTTAATGATTAATAATTTGTAGACTTCACTAAGTATTATTAGGACAATAAAATTCAGGAGAATGAAATGAGCAGGACATCAATTGTGAGCGAGGAAGGTGAGAAATACACACAAATTTGTATCAGAAACTTGAAGTGAAGACACTTTATATTAATAATTGTCCAACGAGATGCAACACAAAGCAGTCTATATATTATTCTGCAAGTTAACTCTACATGTTTCGGGTTCAACCACAACCATCATCAGCAGTACACAAAACTGTAAATACAGCGTCCCTCCAACGTGGCAGCAGCTACTGCCACGTTGGAGGGTGGTAGATGCACAAAAAATATGGCCAGTACCGGAGGCTGTAGTTACAGTTTTGTGTACTCTTGATGATGGGTGTGGTTGACACCCGAAACATGTAGAGTGAACTTGGAGAATAATAAATAGACTGCTTTGTGTTCCATCTCGTTGGACAGTTATTAATATAGATCAGCGATGCACGGAACCATAAATATAAAATGAAGACACTTTAGTATACTTATGGGTGGATAAGAATATAATATTAAAATGTGTCGTGTCAGGATCTGTTTCGGATTCAACCGGTCCGGTATGGTAACGCATGTTGCTCCCCTGTGTACCCTGCGAAGGAATTTTGGTGCTGAGAGTGGCGAGGATTTCTTCACTGGGTAAGCGACTGTCAAATTTTGAAAAGACATCTGCACCATAGAGTTAGTTAGAATAAGTAATATGCCAGTATAAGAACTATTAGGGCCATGTGGAAAATAGTACTGACTACCAAAACTTCATTTGTATTAACTATAGCCAAAGTTGTGTTTTCAAGCTCACTCTCATGGAATGTACCAGTACTGAGCTCCGTCCTCGGAAAAGCAGAGTTAATGATTAATGGAGAAGGATTGGATGTCCGATGTGCGTTGTTGAAAGATGAGTTATTGGCGGAATGACACTGACAGGGCGAAAGCGAAGTGCACAAAATGAAACCTGTCCGAACGTCACTTTATCCGCTACAAATCCCACATTGACTGTCCTGGAATGGAGACTGAGCCTAACCAGTGGCAGGTCTGGGAGTAAACTGCCTGAGCAATGCCACGGTCCGTGTAGTCTAAGTTAAGAATGTTACTCCATTCATGAATTATTTATTCGAAGTGCGACTTGATTGGATTTAATATCCGTCTGTTAGCCGATTACCGACTTTTCTTGAACAGCTTTCATATGGCCTTGTTCGGCCTTCGCGCTTGTCATATTCACCGAAAAGTGTCCAGAACACAGTTCTAAGAAAGAGACAGTAATAATTATGCCAGTATCAACGGAGCCTCAAACAAAGGAAAGAACGAAAGGAGGAAAGACGTGCTGTACAGGATAAAGGAAAATTGTATACCAAAGTGAAATTCTGCGAAGTCACCATTAGGCCAATAAGAAACCTCCTTGCATCACGTAAGAGTTACACATGTTTGCTAAAATCCGGACATTCTAATCTTCTAGGCATTACAAAAAATCAACTGACGTTAAATCAAAAGACCACAGTTACTGAGAATCTGGAAGTCACGCAGCCAGTTAAGAATTATGTTTTGGAAAAGATTATTTGCATTTGGCACGAGGGTACGTCAGTGTCTCCTAACCTGAGTCAGGTGACTACAGTCTAGAGGTTTACACTTTATTTTAAAAAAAACCTTTTTAGTACGATATTGTCATCTACACCTTGGTCTAACAAGCGGGCTTATTGCTGCAGACATATCTAAAATATTATATTAATTTCTCTTCTGCTGTATGTGCACTCTGTAAGCAATTTCTTAAATACAACATAATTTAGACTTATAGACATATACGGACAATATAAAATGCTACAGAATTTTCTTCGATAATATTAGCTCAAATATATTGTTACGAATTACAAAATAAAGATTTTTATCTGCTACTGAGAGCTTAATTACGAATAAATGCGCTAATATTTTACCTCTTCAATTTTGAAGCCTTTTGTGACACTTTGTAAGGGCTATAAATTATTTCACTGTAAGTGACTTTTAGTCCGCAGCTTAAGTTGGAGGTCCATTTCTCGTTCTCTTTCTGAGACTTAAACGTACAACACTTGGAGCTATACTCCAAACTATGTGACAATCTTCAACCTAAATTCGCGGAATTCCGAGGTGATAGGCGCATGCTTACCAAGGCTTTGAGAGCAACATCACTTGCGACAAACCCCCCACTTAGATATTGCAACAAATGGTATCACATTTAATTATTTTTATTTTCTCAGTGCTTGGTATATTCTGTGTTAAAAAATAACCTCTCATGTTCAATACAGCACTTCCTATGGACACTACTTTACTTGCCAAAATTTTAGTAGTTTCGTTGCGGTCCCTGCATGAACGTGACATTTACATTAAACAGGTGTATGCTGTGAACGAGCGTTTCTAACGCTTTCAGTAACTTGCAGCTTACTTATGTTTAAATATCGATGGGGACCGGAAAACAGAAAGTTTAATTCTTAGTAAACTGAAAGGTATTGAGTCACAGACGTAACAAAAATTAACAGAGTATAAAAAATGTTTTTCAAACTCATTTTCCTCTTTCATCTTACTCCATTAGAGTGGGCGCCATTTATGTACTTGCTTTGATAGCAAATTTTATAAAAACATTGGAGTTGAAATTGTCTTTGGAAACACTGTTATCAAACGTGACCTGAGTTCGGTAAGAGGCTACCGTCCTACGCTGCGTAATATCCCAAAAGAGCACAGACGGTCCACCGCGGCGAAAGCCTGAAGTTACTCAGCGCATGTCCAGTTTCGTAGCAAAATGAATATATTTTTATTGTTTTTTATGCAAAAATCCATGCCTCACTATCATAGCCCAAAATCAGTTCTGCTCTAAGTTACTTCTTCTTGAAGAATGAAAACCCAACTAGATGTCACTTGTTATATTTACTTTGCTTCTTACATACTCAACATGTTTCGGGCATTAATATGTCCATCTTCAGGAGTTTGCGACTATGTTGTTGAACTACCACATTGGCTGTATTGTTCTTGGATTGCTGTGTGTTGGAGTTAGGGTGCGGTTCGG
>Ga0123354_10011202_pt1 | contig 13835 bp, 9 predicted proteins | sample TergutLab28metaG_2_FD_97872 | JGI IMG/M metagenome (GOLD analysis project Ga0123354, IMG submission 97872) | Labiotermes labralis P4 segment gut microbial communities from Petit-Saut dam, French Guiana - Lab288 P4 | ecosystem: Host-associated > Arthropoda: Insects > Digestive system > Gut ... | reverse complement strand
CAGCCTACACAACGCAACAAGTAGTCGCAAGCTCCTGAAGATGGACGTATTAACGTCTGAAACATGCTGAGCAGTAGATAATAAAGCAAGTGTCATCTAGTTGGTCAACCTTTATTCAAATATCAAGATGATGCACAGTCCAATACGCATAAGATTAATAACAATATCTTACCACTAAGGCACCAAACTGAACCACATTAACCCTGCTCCCATTCATACACCCCACTACAGTCCTCTGTTTACATCAGTTCTCTGCTAGAACTAAAATGAATCATTTTAATTTTCCACACTCCCACACTTCCTACCATTAGTCTGTTTCATAAGGCCTACCACTCAGACACCAAAATGACACGGTTTAATCCTGAGATCTCTGCTCTTCTGGGATATTATGCAGCATACAGTGGTAATTCCTTACCAACGTTTTAGGACAATCTATCAGTTGCATCTTCAAGGGTGAAAAAATCCAAGAAGCCTGAAATCACATATTTTAATCCTGTCCACAATTCTACACCTCCTTTTTCTCTTTACAACAGCCCACCATTAAAGCACTAAACTGAAAGTAAAATTCTCCATCCATTTCTTCTCTCTACCATGCATGTCACATATCCTACCCATCCCATCCTCAATGATTTAGTCTCTTTAATCAAATGTGGTGAGGAGTAAGAATTTATAGCACCCTTCTATATGTACTATATTATAAACTGCACATCAAAAGAACATCCCAATAAAGCATTTTGTACAACTTGTACTTTAAAATACAAATTAATTATCTGTAGTTTATTTCATGATGTCAGTATCTCACTCTCTTCAGCATTAATGATAGGATGCCTGGTGGATGACAAACTGGGAAGGAAATGGAAGGAAACAGCTGTGGCCTAATCAAGGCACTAACCCTGATCTTATTTGGCTGGACTGAGAAAAACCATGAACACAGATTGCAGGTATTCTGGCAACGATTCAACTTGGGCACCAAACCGCTATTTTTCTTAAATTTCTTATGTGCACAGTGGACACCAAATAACATTTTTAATTATATTCTGCAAGACTTTCAAAGTGACAGTTTGCAATATGCGAACACCTTTCACAAATGGACATAACATTTCCTTTATTTACCTGCATTTTTTTTCATATATCCAATCTTAACTAAACACTGGCAAAAAACATGAATTGAAGGGCTAAGAGGTGTGAAAGTGTGATTACACACAATGCAAAAAGGAATTTCTGAAGGATGTTCATTATTGCCAGATCTGAGATTTCCACCACAGTGATGCTGATGAAGATTCAAATCTTCTGAGATATAACAATGTGTCAACTGATGTCACCAGCATTTTGAAGGAGCTCCCTGTCTTGGACTCTTGGCTCCCGCTCCAATTGGTGGTTGCCAACATTTCAAAGTGCCTGCCACCTCCATTCTAGGACCAAACACTCTTTGACACTGACAATGCAGGCACTAAGCTCCTCCAAAATGCTGGTAAACAAACAACATGGTGTAATACTGTAGAAGACATGATTCTTCATGCTTCTTATTGTATGGGAAATATTTAAATAATGAAGTAAACTAAATCAATTCAACACTTTCTATTTTTAAGTAACCAACAAACATAGATCAATATGAATTTTCTCACACATTAAATTAAGTGACCACTGTTATTTACAGTGAAAATGCTGGTAAAGAAGATATTCCATCAAAAGGTTTAACATGTCACCACCTTCAAGAACAACCAACTACTCACAGTAGTATTACACTAAAACTATGCATCACAGACAGAATCATGTAATTCATGCCAAAAACACACACACAACTGTTACAGACATAATGATTACAATCATTTGAGGCTTTAGCATACAGTACGTTATTATGGTATAAACAAAAATGAGAAATTTATTATTCTGGATTTGTCTTTCCAATCTGTACATCTGACTACAACAAATATGAAATGCATTTCCAACAAAGCTTTGGTTTTGGACGCTGACACCATAAACTAAAAACAACATCAGCAGGTTCAAAAGTGCAATGACACATACAACACGAATGGCAGAATATGCATACAGAAGGGTGGCAAAGCAGTGGGTGGGGTAGGCAAAACCTATGGTGTAGCAACTGCAGATGAGAATGTTCATGTATTAATGGACCCAAATACATAGCTTTCCACTTCAGTGCTCACTTCTGAATAGGTTATATGAGGCTTTACATACTTAATCATTTCTGTAAGCAGATTAAACCATGGCTGTAATCTGTAAACATCACGGCATCCTTTTAGTATTTTAAGTGAAAACTATTAAGGAAGGAAGTACTTGGGAAATAACACATATTTCCTTTTGTAACTTCTTCTTTTGGCCCACAGTCCATTTTGTTTAGATAAAAATGACTGATCCTCCAAGAATAAAATACATATATTAGGAATTAACTAGTGTTATAAAACACTTACACTGATCTAAAATCAGATTAAAATTTCATCATACAAACTGAATCACTGCACTAACAAAACTCAGTGCTTTGATATAAAGCTACTATACACTTCATTGGTTCAGAACCTTCATTTCAATAGTTTGTGTTCTCCTTCTTGAAGAATTCACTGACACTAGCTTTAAAACATACAGTTTATTTATAGTACTACCAATTCAGTACACTGCACAAATGCAGCAACTTCCTGTTTCTGTTAATGATACAGGCCAAATATTGTCTATTCATGTATGTCATAAAATTCAAATTTATCATTATATAAAGTACTAGTGGGATGCATGGACACCATATATAGAGCCAATGGGCTCCACACAGCACACGTGGGAACAAATAACGAAGTACACACAGCAAAACTGCAAATAAAATTTGTACATAGGACACAATGTGCACTGAATTACTGGACATTCTATGGCTCCAGGAATCATAGTTAAGGGTAGATTGATACAACACCCCATATCCTATTTTCCCATATATCCATAACAGCTCAACAAGGCTATGGCAGATTGAGGTCAGGTGGTGACAGCAAACAAGACAGGTAGTTAAGCCAGATAATACATAGTTACAGGCTTAGCAGTGCTGCATTCATTATTTGGTTTCACATCAATACTTCCTACAGGTATTTTACTTAAGTCACCCTCCATAGCAAAGGATATATATATATATATATAAATATTTGTAGTAGTTTGATGCAAAAGGTTTTTAGGCAACATCTACAAGTTAAATACATATGTGATTTTGTGTGAGACCAAGAACAGGGGAGGAGACCCACAAGAAGCTGGATGTGGAGTTTGCTCTGTAACTGTTGGCAACTGAATAAGGAGGCATGGGATTTAGAGAGCACATATATTTCTATTACACTGATCAAAACTGTTTAGTATAATGAGGCCAATGATATTCCAAACTTTCGTAAGGTCCAGGGTGTCATTCTTATTCCTGCGGAAGCTACAATAATAAATAAGTGTATATGTTACAAGAAATGTTGCTCCAAAACATACTGTAACATAGAAAGAAAATTTGGGTAAGGTGAATCTGAAAGAAAAAAGAAATATTAATTGGACTATAAAAATAATGATTTGATTCCTTCAGTTTCTGGAAAGAAACTAAAACTGAAGTTTCAGTGATAAAGATATCTGTGAGAATAACAGCGGAGAGTAGAGACAGGCCTAGGTATGAATCATCTGAGTTGTAGTCCAATGCGAATGCACTGCACCTATGAAAAATGACACAAGAGTGAAAGAGTGACAAACAAAATTTCTATATCCTTAAGATTTGTGTAACATAATTTGGATCTATGTAATGTGAAAACAAACAAACTTTCAATCAAATATCATGATTCCACAACTGTAAGAAATGTGAACCTGAAAAATGTTCTACCAGTTATGATGTGAGGTGATACTACCACTGAGTGAGTCACAAGGACATAGTAGCAGCAGTAGTAGCAACAGCAGCAGCAGTACTAGCAGTAGTATGCAAGGGGCCAGTATGTCCTAATGTGACAATGAAAAATATCCAGAAGGTAATAAAAATATGCATTTCAGTAGTTTCCACAGCAAAGAAATTTTTAAAAACGTATATATAGTGTAACAGTTTTGGCATGTATCCTACTACTGCTTCTGGATTCCAATTTTTGGATGCTAAAATTCTATTCTGTTCTATAAAACATACAACTGATTATTTCAAAGAAAATTTACCTGTTCAATTTTTACTCCACAAAAAGTGTGAGTTTTCTGCATAATGCAGAACATATTTACAACTGACTATGCATGAATTAACTGCTGTTTGTAGGATATAAGGAAGAAAAAAGCCCCACAGTAATTGTTCAATACAGCATCATATTAAAAGAACAGAACATACTTGCTTTCATTGCAGCCTAAATTAGGCCAACCACAGAGCCTACTGGGAACAAAGTGAATGAAAATTACAAAGACAAGGAAACTCCTAATTCATTAAAGAGTAAAGACTGGACTTCCATTTCATCAAACCGATGAAGAAATCTACAATACACAAGAATCCATCAACTACCCGTAGAGACCTCAAACCAGTTTAAACCTCTGGCTAACCTCAACAAAAACAGTGACTTCTTTAGGTATGTACCTTCTGCGAAGTGATCCCAATCATCGACTAATCGCCATCTGCAACGCCAACTTGTGATTGAGAGTGTGAATAAAACAAAATACGTGAACCAAAAATAATAATTATGGGAGACAGTCACACGAAGAATAGTGCGGCCGAGCTTCAACATACCTTGGGTTCAACTTTTGCAGTATCAAGTTTTGTAAAACCAGGTGCAGGAATGAGAGTCATAGTAGATACAGTGAAAGAAGAGTATTCCCCACAGGTAGCAGTGAACCAGAACACACCTGCACCGGAAGCTGACGTCCTGTGCATAATTACTCTCGTCACACTGCAGAAACCCGCTACAAATGGACTACTTCACCTACTAAGGTACAAATCATGCCGTCTCTTCACTCCAACTCATCTGCAACATAGCTGCACACACGCCAACAAACTCTACGACCTGACAGGCTGAGGATACTCAATCTAAACAAATAGTTCCACATTCATACATACAGCCAGCCTAAAACATCCATGTAGCAGCCATGGACATACCAACGCCACGAACATGCTCAGGATACCCCAAGCTTTCCACTGAGCACTAATATCCCCACTTGATTTTTTCACAGCAATCGAAGTGTACAACATGCATATGTACTTTAAACCCAAGGCACTTTACTCATAAGACAACATTTGCAACATGCATATAAACTTTATTCTCTATCCACTTTACCTGTCGAATATATTATTAGTTTCAATATAGATAACCGCAAGATGAGATCCCATTGAAAGCCCAAAATATGCACAACAACTAATGTTCTTATACTGTATATTTTCTCCTGATTATATATTTTTGTGACCTGAGGATGGCCCATAGTTGCCGAAACATATTGTCAGCCTAATAAATAGGATACAAAGACAGTTGTGTTTTGACCTACTCACCCCCTCCTCATCCTATATCTTTAATGGATGTAATAATAGTAAATAACACGAATAATGAAATGTTTACAGTGAATCAGGATTCGGGTTATTCTGACCATCTAGCTCAATTTTATATATAAAATAAAAAAATTTACTGAATGGTCCAATAACTACATGCAAAAGGCATTTTACAGGTAAAAATGTTGAAGAATTTCAATATTTACTTCAAAAAGAAAATTGGGATGAGGTGCTTGCATCCAACGAGCCTAACACTTTCTTTAGTATCTTTATGGACACATTTAGTTACTAATTTACCACAACATTTCCCTTGAAACTCACATGTGTAAAAGATTCTATTGTAAATAAGTGGATTACCAAAGGCACAAATACCTCGAGAAACAAACTGTGATTACTATATAATATAAAAAGATCTATGAATCTTCCAATGGAATCGTTAAAGAATATTCAGAATTATCAATTGATTTTTAGGAAAGTGATAAAAGAGGCAAAATGGGCAGAGGTAGATAGACTCATTTTATCAGCTAAAAATAAAAACAAAGCATTATGGAACATTATAAATAAAGAAACTGGCAATTCCTGGCGGTTATCTAATATTACAATAAACACTGGGGGTAAAATAATTACAAATCCTCAGATAAGCGCAGACAGACTTAACATCTATTTTACTGAGGTAACTGAAGACCTTTTATCTCAAGTTAACTTTCATTGCCCTCAACAACACTTAAATTTCCAAATAAAAAACTGTTCTGAAACAATGTTTATAGCTCCTGTTACAGTAACTGAGGTGGAACAAGTAATTAAAGATCTTAAGAACAATTAATCTACTGGCTTTTACAATATCCCAACATTTTTAGTGAAACTGCCTATGTTAACTCATAAAGCCACTGGTTCACATTTATAATGTTTCTTTTCAAACCGGTATTTTCCCAGACATGATGAAAAAAGCAAAAATAAAACCTCTATTTAAAAAGAGGGATAGACAGGACATACAAAATTACATACCGATATCCATACTATCAATGTTTTCCAAACCTCTAGAAAAATTAATGCACAATAGAGTACTTTTATTTTTAAAAAGGCATTAATACTAACTAGCAAAAAACGTGGATTCATGGAGTCCAAATCCACAGAGACTGCTAGTCACTCATTTATACAGTGTCCAGGAAGCCCTAGACAGCCATTTATATGCAGTATGCATCTTCCTTGACCTTCCCAAAGCATATGATGTAATTAACCACAATAGGTTACTTGATAAATTAGACTCATATGGAATTAGAGGTTCTGTAAATAGGTGGTTTCAATCATACCCGACAAACAGAACACAATTTATCGAAATATCTCAAATGGATAGAAGTAAACATACCCAACACAAATTTCAATCTTCATCGAGGACGGTTACACATGGTGTACCACTGGGCTCAATTCTGGGGCCCCTTTTATTTTTAGTATATATCAATGACCTATCATTAAATATTCAAGCAGCAAAACTGATTCTATATATAGATGACACGAATGTTTTGGTCACTGATAGAAACGAGGAAGCCCTGCAAATGAAATTAACTTTAGTCATGAAACAACTGGAAATTTGGTTTCCCAAAAATGATCTCATTATAAATACTACTAAAACAGCAGCTATGTCATTTCACCTTTGTTGCTCAAAGCCTCCCTTTAAGCTATGCATCTTATTACGAAATAAGGAAATCGATTACATGCCTGAAGTAAAATTTTTAGGAATGTGCATTACAGAAAATCTAACCTCACAAGCTCATATCTGTTCTTTATGTCACAGACTGAGTAAATTTTTTTTATTATTAAATCTGTTAAAAATACTCTACACAGCCATGTGCTTTGGAAAATTTATTTCGCCTATTTTGATTTACGACTCAGGTATGGTATTATACTTTGGAGAGGGGGGGGGGCACAAAAGGTAGCATAAAGGCTTTTCGTATTCAAGAAAAGGTGATTAGATGAATCACAGGTATAAAAAAATATGAATCCTGCAGACAGAAATTTAAGGAAATTAAATTTCTTACAGTGACATCAATGTATGTTTTAGAAGTCATATGCTTCATAAAAAAATACAAGGGAGACCTTAAGCAAAATTGTGAGATCCACGAACATAATACAAGAAGCAAATATGACCTTCATACACAATCTCATAATACATTTTTAATTCAGAAAAGTGTGTTACACATGGGTGTTAGGGAAATAAAAAAATTAGATAATTTCAACCGATTGAAAAATTCATTTTAAACGCTTGAAGAGTTTTTGCAGGCTAAACTTGTGTAGAAACACTGTTGGTAGTTGACTATATCCGGAGTTGATCTGAGTTTCCACACTGCAGTAATCCAGATAAGCTCTAGGCTTCAGTCTGACAGGTTGGATGTACAGAAATAAAGGATTACATATATAATATGGTACAATCAGCGATCGATTGTTACATAGCAATGTTGCAATGTACTCAACTTTTCTGATATTGTTTGAGTGGCATTGTATTGTTTTATTATTTTAATGATTGTGTGTTGTATGTTGGACTATGTTATGTTTGATGTATCCAGAGTCACACGTATGGCTGGTTGGATTGGAATTGAAAAATGGAATTGTAATAAATTTATTAGTCATTTTGAACAACTTTATCATAGTAACATTAGTGTATTTTACTATGTGCATTGGATTGGACTGTGCACTGAAATTATTGTTTTATTACTCTATGTGGATAACTAATTTATGACTGTAACAGTTTGAGATGTTGTATATGTATTATAATTTTTTGTGATATATAGATGGCCAAGTCCAGTGTTACATATGTAACAATATGGATGTACAATAAATGAAATGAAATGAAATCAAGAATTTCTTTTGTTTTTCATGTGGAATGATGGGTAGGCCTACGGAAGCCTTCCTTGTTTTTCAGGTGGATTGTAAGATAGGCCCAGATATGCCGGACATGTCATTAGCAATGCATATGGATCTTCACATAAAGTTTCTCTTATGTTCTTTCAATTTTACTCAGAATTTTACTAGTTCCACAACTTGTCACAAGTTTCCCATTGTCCATTATCATGAAAATGTGCTCAGTAGTTCAGTTTTGATATGCACACACACAGAATAACACAGCAATTCTAATAAGCACACTGCTGAAATTTAAACATGCCTCAAAATGATAAGAAATATAACCAGTGTAGTCAGAATTGAAAAATGGTGTTTGAAATTCAAACATGCCCCAAAACGAAAAACATAACCAGTGTAGTCAGAATTTAAAAATGATGTTCACTTCTCATATGAACACCACAAATCTGTGTGTCATACAGATGATGTGGAAAGAACATATTAGAGCATCATCCTGGGAAAAGATGGAAATGGCAGACATCACATAGAATCTACCTTAAAGTGTCTTGAGTTAGAAGAATGGTTACTGAAAGGGTAAATAATCAAATGAGAGAATCAGTTACACAATTAGAAGCCAACAAATAATGACAAGATTTACTGGAAATACAGGTAAGCATTAAACAATTGTGTTATTATATAACCCAACACTTCTAGGGAAACATTATCCTTTGATGCTTCTCTAAATGAAGGACTATGTGAGGGTCACTCCACAAGTCATGGCATGTTTGTTTGCCAAAATGTAACAACATGGGAAATTGTGTATGTACATTGGAAAGCATGTCACATTACCTGCAAATGTTACCATCAGATGTGTCTACAGTAGATGAACATCTATACATGAAAATAGCAGTTACATGTGGTAGAAATGCAAGGAAGTGCCATTCACAGCTACGTGCAGCACTAGGTACCCTTCAATATTAAACAGCTGTGAGGTGCATACAGGCATTCAAAAGTGGAAGACTGTCAACAGCTAACATGCAACACAGTGGACAGTCTGCGCCTGTTCAAAAAGACATGTCAGTGTGCATAACTGAACAGTGAATGGATGCACATGGGTGCAGAACTGAAGGAATTAACTGAATGTACAGGGATTCCTGGGTCTACAGTGCTCCAAATTTTATGATAGGACTTAAAAATGCACAACACTGCTGCCAAGTGGGTGCCAAATTATTTCAATGAGATGCAACACTGGACATGCTACAACATGTCATGTCAATCTGGAATGATTTCATTGCGAAGGGGACAACACATTAAGTTGTATAATTACTATCAATGAAACATGGGCCAGGACCTACAAACCTGGATCTCAAATGATGTTCCTCCAAATGGTGTCACACACATTAACCACAAAAATGAAAGGTTCCACAAAATCTGTATGCCACAATAAAACCATGATTCAAAAGATGTGTGGTTCACGTGCCACCTACAAGTGGCGTGTGTATTCATGGCCACAGTTACAGCGATGTAGCAAACATGGTTGGACTGAAAACACAAATATCAGCTCCCAATCCAAGGGCCTATTTTGTACTGTATTAATGACACAACTGCATAATTGGAACCTGCTGTTCAGTAGTGACTTACCACATATAGTGGGAAAGCAGTTGTTTGGACCTGTATAAAGAATAGGCTACACTCATGATGATGATTCCTGGTCTTCAAAGATGTAGCCAATCAACAAACAATTGTAAATAATTTTGAAACCTCTTACTGAAGCATGATGGGAATGCAAACTAGACAGTATCAAAGGCATAACATCTTAGTTAAGTGACATGTAAAGTCACCGAAAATCTTCACGTCACATGTGGTGGTTAAGCATCAACGAGTAAAAGAATTGGTTTTGAATTTTAAAAATGTTGAATTTGTACTGTAACTTATCGGATGGTACAAAGTTCTGTCTTGCGTAAACAGAATAAGTCATCAAACATTACTCTTTTGTGGGACACGATGACATGTACTTCTGTAAAAAGAAACCATGTCACACAAGTTAATGGTAAGAAGGTACCACACCTCACAGATTAATATGCCAGAAAACAGTGACGTTCATGGTCACCAACACGAGAACATCAAATCACACAGAGTAACTCAACTTTTGCAAAACTTCAAAGTCACTTACATAACATGACACACTTTCAACAGTACTGTTCTTGGTATGAACAACATTATCAACTGAATTTCACTCAGCATTACATGAGGGTCATCAACATGAAAGAAGTAAACATGCTGTTCTGAAAGAATTCAAACAGAAGAGGATAAGAAAAAATAAACAATGATTACAGGAATAGTGATGAATCCACAATGCATCTACTTAATCTAATATAAATAAAGAAAAAACCTGAACAAGGGTTTTCATAATTTAATTAGTTTCTTGATCATTCTGTGCTGCTTTCAAAGTATGAAACCTCTACTTAGATTTCAAAACTCTTCGTCTTTTGCTGAATGCATGAAAAGTTTCAGGTTTTGCACCACAGTAATTGATTTAATTCTGACTTGGAAGATGTAATGACGTTCACCGTTCAGGGAAAAAGTAAGTGAGGTTAATCCAAACATTTTTTATGGTACTTAGAATAATCTCAACTATTCTTTTATGCAAGGTATTTCTCACAACTTTCTAATGGACCAAACTGATCAAGACCAACCACTGTACAAGCACTGCTCCAAAACATTCCAGTATTGGCCACTATTTCAATACAGTGATGTTTCAGCAAGGGGATGTGCAGAAATCTTGAGTTCATTCAGTTCATTGAATAGCAGAGCAAGATAAATTCAGGATATGTAATGTATTCATATTTAGCAAGTATTGCTGCCACTCGAGAACTATCTATTACTTGCATATTCTTAAAAATTAAAGCTGTTGCTTCATCAGCACTTGAAAATGTGGTATGAAGTAGCTTTTGGAAATATGTAGTTAATTTTATGGCAATATGGATTGGGAAGTATTACAGCTGAAAATCCACATACCTGCCTTGTTTGGGCTGTATGATACACAGGTGACAGAACTGCAGAAATTTAACTTCATTACAATGTATAAAATGTAATTTTCCCAACAAGGGGACTAATTAATCTGTTACCTGAAGCCTTTTAACTCTGTAAGCTCCCACTGCATACAGAGTTTACTGCACAGTGATATCCACAGTCCTACAAACCGGTAAAATATGGCAACAAACTCTCTAATCTACAGCTTACAAAAATCACAATAAGATACAACAACTGAAACACTGCCCATCAGTTAATTTTTGGTCATCTTTCTGCTCTTGATTGTAACTGACTGGAACTTTACTGGAAGAATTATGTGCACTTGATATGGACAAATTTTGCTCTGTACAAGATGTTAAAGCTGATTTCTCACCCCCATTTGCAGACAATGCATCTTTACTGTATGAAGTAGTTATATCGCCACAGCTATGTATCCGTGACATGACTAAAAGATACGGTATATGTTTCTCCATGATTCTGGTTGAGCAGATACTGACAGGTACAGAAGCACTCCGAAAAAGACGTTTCACAGGAGAGACACGTGTTGTGGTTTTATCATTTCTCAATTTGGATACTGCACTGTCCAGAAGTAGGAGTCCACGTAGCTCAAATACTCTATCACAAGATGACAGTCTAAATTCTGAAGTGTGTTCCCTACAGTTTGCACAAGTGTTTCGTTTATGACTTTCAACACTTTCAGTTAGTTCTGATAAAAAAAGAGAATTTTTAATTGGTAAAACAAGTTTGATTTTATCACTAAAGTCAGATTCATTTGTTATTTGGTTACCAGTGCTAATTACAGGGTTAGGAACTGGACATATTTTATGACCGACAGGGTGAGGTAACAATGCTGATTTTTTGCAGTAAGAGGTGCAAGACTGCATATCATGGGAAGAATCTGGGGGTCTTCTATCACTGTAACTCCTTACATTTACTGCTGGCTGAACAGATAACATTGCTGAATTTGAAACAGCTGAACATCCAGAACGTAACACAGCAACATTCTGTTCCACTTCTACTTGTTCTGTTTCTAACAGCACAGCAGGGATATTCTGCCCCAGACCCTGTACATCAGCGTCATTCTGATCATACCATAAATCTTGTACTCCTGAAAGCAAACCTGGAATAATAATTGACATTTTATTGTCCTTTACCTGAGAAGTATTTTGTACTGTTGCTGCACCATGAAACAGCATCAGCTGGTCTGTGTCTCTGCTTGCAGCAGCAGAACGCCGGTCATGAAATTTATTAGTATAGTCGTCGTTGTTATTATTATTATTAATATTTTGTACAACAGTACCACAACAGCACACCCCATTTGATACAGATACCTTCTCCAACTCAACACCTTTTCCAGACATGTTGTATGGATGAGGAAACTCATTCAAACTTGGACCACAGTCACACTTGTTTTCAAATACATCAGGTGCCTTAAATTGTTTGGTTTTATTTAGATCCCGTCCCATAACTTCATCCTCAGAATAACCACAAGAGGTGTGAACAGAGTCTGTTTTTCCCATTGATGTAGTGTCCATACCTGATGCAACAAATACCATCCTGCCAGATGTCAACTTTTCAGTGAGCATTACAGTTTCATTTTTGGGCCCAGAATCAAAGGGCTGCCTTTTTTGAATGCCTGGTCTCATATTTTCTCTACTTTTATCTCTTTTACAATTATCGCAACCATTCTTGTCATCAGCACACTCATTCTCATCTGGACCATCAGTATGTTCCACAGAATCCACTTCAAAGTCCCAGTTGTATATTTTGTCTTTTGTATTCAATGTAGATCCATACGTGCTTAAATATGTATCACTTTCTCTTTCATACCCAACTGTAAACTCAAACTGTGGCATTACAGAGGGAGTGGGAGAGGAAGATGGTGTCTCCATGCTCTCGGGAGTATAGGGGTCATGCAGCAACGAAGCGTGCATTGAGGGTGGCAGTAACAGATGGGTATCACTTACAACATCTACAGGACTACTTGTCGTGCAATGAGTAGCAAGCAGCATGGAAGAGACAGCAGCATGATCTAATTTACTGCTAAGTTCATTGCAACTCTTGGGCCACTGAAGGGGTAGAACACGTGCATCAGCAGACAGGCCAAAGCATGGAGAAGATTCACTGCTGCAGTCACAAGGAACAATACCTGCATCTGAATCCAGGCTCATCTTCAAGTACACTGGCTGAAAAACAAATAACAGCATTTACTTCAAGAACAGTGCAATAATGACGACGATGGTGATGATAAAAATAATAAATCAATATTAGAAGACATACATTTTAGCAGAATAAGAGTCCACATTAATGCACAAGAGGAAATGAATTCTCTAGCAATATGCAGAAAGATATATAGGGTCTCCCAGGAGGAATGTGCCAGACTTCGGGCGGGTGTTCCTTATGTTAAAGTATACCGATATAACCCAAAACACCTATGTCCAAAGTTGAACGGTTACGGAGATAATGGCCAGAGAAGTTTGAAACTTTGACAGCTGTTACACACTTATTGATT
>Ga0123354_10011201_pt1 | contig 13835 bp, 9 predicted proteins | sample TergutLab28metaG_2_FD_97872 | JGI IMG/M metagenome (GOLD analysis project Ga0123354, IMG submission 97872) | Labiotermes labralis P4 segment gut microbial communities from Petit-Saut dam, French Guiana - Lab288 P4 | ecosystem: Host-associated > Arthropoda: Insects > Digestive system > Gut ... | reverse complement strand
ACAAATCGGAAGGTCGCTGGTTCGATCCCAGCTAGTGTCAGTGGATTTTTCATTGACATAAAATTATTCCGATCGCACTATGGCCCTGGGGTCGACTCAGCCTCTAACAGAAATGAGTACCAGAAGCATTTCCTGGGGGTAAAGGCGGCCGGTGCGCAAGGCTGACAACCTACACCATCCCGTGCCGTTGTCACGAAATCTGGGAACCTTTAACTTCTTGGAACCCACTGTAACGTGCGATGACAGTGTCTTGCCGCATGTCAGAAAGATAAATCTTCGTCAGAACAGGCCAAAAGGTCAAATTTGCGCATGAGGATAAAGTTTAAAAAAATCACGTTTTAAGTCCCGCGTCCCGAAAAGCGATAAAAGCACATCAGGCCGTTGAAGTACCAACATAAAGGAAACGGTTGTGTAATATAAAAAAGTTATTTTCAATTCATGTTGAACTGCCTGCTGTAGGCTACTACTTGGCAGTGTCGATGTGGGGTTACAAGTCCTGAGAACATTACGGCGCTGCAACCGACGAGAACTGGATGGAAGTGACTGCAGCGCGATTGTGAGAGATGATATATGCAGTGGTTTCCCAGAAGACGGCAGAGAATGTCGAAACATGTAGCAGAATTAGAATAATAAGTGTATTTGTGACCTATAAATTTGTGCGTTTTGCTAATTGAATTGTTAGATAACAATGTAATAAAAGGTGAAGGTGTATTACAAAAATAGATACACAGATTTTCAGTTCTGGAAGCTTAATGAACGTGACCAGAGAAGAGACAGTCTTCAATGGGATGATAACAAAAAAGCGAATCGTAAAGGGGAGGTGCGTGCGTGAGGTTACTGATTTCAGCTGGCTCAGGATGGGGCTCCTTCGCGGGCCCCTTTGGCGAAGTTAATAAATGCACTTCGAGTTTCATAAAAGAAAGGTGATTTAATGGAGTACATCCCGTTGTTTGTCGAACGTTCGAGCACAAATCGTTTACTATCCGTGGAACACAACTACATCTTATTTAGAAACAGTCACATGTCTAGGCCGTTACGACCGTCATCGGGCCATCAATACCCGGCATGCTGATAAGTCCTTAGCCCGACCAGGAAGGTAACAAGCTCAGAAGCATGTCGGGGACGCGCGCGATTTTAACAACATCGAGACGCGAGCTGTCATCAAGGTTTTTTTTTCTGGCAAGGCAAGGCGCCGAAGGAAATTCACGCCATTCTGACAGAAACATTAGCTTGTTTCCTTCCTGATCGGGCTAAGGACTTATCAGCACCCCTGTACAATATTTCAAAATAAGGTAAAATGCATTATATATATATATATATATATATATATATACACACACACACACACACACACACACATATATGTGGACACACGCGCGCGCATGCATATTCACCATACGGTGTCTATATTTATTGCTGATATGTCCCAGTCAATTCATTTCCTTCTGGTTTGTTTGGACCTTCTTATTTGTGGACTCTAAAGCCAAGTTGTAACGAAAGTGAATGATTATCGAAAAATCTTCCGTGACTTGGGGAAGAATAATCAGGATCTCCCAACAAGACCTACTGTTACAACAGAAAATACGGTTCGAGAAACATGTCTTCAGGTTTTATTGAACGATGTCAATATTTCCGATCGTGTGGCTTAATTCCGCAGGAGTTACGTTAAACAGCGATTGGAAATAAAGCAGAAAAAAGCGACTGTGGCTTAGTTTCAGGTAACAATCCGGTATGTGCTCTCAGCGATGAGAAATCGATGAAAATCCTATCAGAAAAATCAGTATCTGGACCGAGACATGAACCTGGGTACTGCAGCACACAATATGCAGTTACTTATTACTCCACAGCAATGTGCCGTACAGACCGATAAAGATGAGATGGGAAATACTAGACATGGTATTCCAATAACAATTTCCTTCATGGACAGCCTGGGGCGTCAAATATATTCCATGGTACGTAGTTCACTCACCAACAAATGCACTATTTATTAACTTGGCTAGAAGTTTTAAATTTACATTAAAATACACAATAATATCGCTCCTACATATTTCGGTCTTTAATGACCATCATCAGGGAGCTTTAACTGTACCTAACTAAAGTGATGTTTATGTTAAAACACTCGGTAAAATTACGTGTTTTAACATAAACATCACTTTAGTTAGGTACAGATAAAGCTCCCTGATGATGGTCATTAAAGGCCGAAACATGTAGGAGCGATATTATTGTGTATTTTAATGTAAATTTAAAACTTTTAACCAAGTTAATAAATAGTGCATTTGTTGGTGAGTGAACTACGTGGATTTCAAAAAGCACGGTGCAACAATACAAAAAAAAAAATATTCCATGGTGTTGGATTCCAAAGTGAGCAGCTGCCATATTGCGACTTTTCATTTTTCAACAGTGATTATGTTAAGGATTCTGGTCTTCTGAGGTTTTACGCTGTGCAGCGGGGTTGATAGTTCCCGAAATTGCATAGGAACTTAATAAGTATCATGGTGCTGCACCCCACCTGAAGATGAAGACACTTCGGTCCATCGAAACGCCCGGATCCGGCATCCCCGCTGGACAGTATAGCATCCATTATTGTCAAAATCCTCAACTGGGGCAATCTTACACAAAACTGGATTGCATTTTGAGTCTGTCAGGGGGACATTACAGGAGTCATATAGGTTCAGTAATCTAAAACAGGTAAAGCTACCCCCTTACAGGCCTGGGCAGGCACTTGGGGCTCCAGGAGTTTGAGAATCCCAGAATTTCTAGACATTCGGTACATCAGGGTGGCAAGGCTATCAGCCATATTCACTGGCCACCTATCCCCTCAGGAGACAACACTGGTACTCTTTTCTGTCACAAGCTGAGTCGACCCCAGGGCCATTGTGCGGCCGGAAGGATTATGTCAATAAAAAATTCCAGTAACCCCTGTGGGAATCGAACCCGCGCAGTGCTTCAACCAGCTGCTCCGTTACAAGAAGATGTTTTGTTATCGAAGGATGTGAACTCTTTTGTAAAAGGTAAAGGTAAATTTTTTCCTGTCTATGCCAAGTACGCATTTGGGACTTGAGGAGGAAGAGTTCCACTCATTCTTAACCTCGGCACTAGATCGAAGTGAGCAGTTAACTTCACGCCCCTGCGACTTTAACCCTCCCCCAGGGAAAGGAGGGTGGGCGAGCTTTGGGAGCTGTTTTGGGCGTTCTGGAGAACAAGAAACCGTCTTGTCCCTGAAGGGATCTGAACTCTGGGTCGTCCAGTCCGTAACGTAGCCGCTATACTAAATATGTTACCCCGTGAAACATCTTGTGGGCCAGCTAAATGACAACCTTCATCCGTCGGGGCTCATTTCGTTGTTTCTGATTGATTTTCCAGAGTTGGTTAACTGAGACACACCGCACTGGGAGGAAACGGTAATCGAAGCTAACAAGAGCAGCCATGATCGCTACCGGACGACTGCTGTTTTTAAAAGCAAGCCAAAAAAGGGACCGACGAAAAAAGAAAAATGTGAGGGGCAGCTACGGTACAGTTGAAGTACGAATTAATAAAGCTAAAAGGAGGAGCTTCTTTCTTTGAGCTACGAGCCCGAGGGCCATATATTAATCGTGAGGTAGTTTTGAATTGAAAGAAGAAGAAGAAGAAGAAGAAGAAGAAGAGAAAAACTAATTGCATTCTGAGACAAGGCGATCTGATTCAAAGTGGCACACCTGTAACGCTGCCATACAACTTCTCATACTCACAACAAACCTCAAATCCTGCCGATGTACCTACGACTACTGTATGCTTTCCTAATACAAGCAGGTTATGGACGTCGTCCACGTGCTTGGCATAGTCGCATACAGAGGATTGGAGGTACAGCTCCACGCACTCATAATATCAGAAATTGGAGATGAGTGGCTAGATTCACGTCGCGGCCGCTTTATATGCGGGAAAACAGTCTCCGGTATCTCTTGAACCTGGGGCTGGAGGTGGGACCCACACCAGGCTCATGATTTTAGAGAGGGAAGACAAGTCTGAAAAATCTGAATAAACACTAAAACTCAGGGTCATATTACGGAGCGCAGTAGTGACGGCCACAACGTGGCCCAATAACCGCTCAGCTGTATCAGGTATTCACCGTGCCCTGACGCAACTGCTGCCGCACGAAACAGCTGCACATTTCCTGCTTTCACGAATTTTCGTCTCGCTACTGGCCGATGCGTATTTAATCAGAATAACCGTTTATGTGAAAAATGGAGTACTAAAACTGCGTAACACGAATGACCCACAGGACTACTACACTTCAGTGTAAGAATATCTGAAACGGCGTTAACTGTACCACTGTGCTTAGTTAAAAATGTGCCCTTTTTTTGCACCTTGTTATTCTTAATTAATTTCCTAGATCTCTGATTTCCACCACTCTGGCTACTGTGGTTACTATTATTACCTTGGTAACTCGTACTGTTAATGATCCCGCGGGTTACCACGGCTATCAAACTTAGGTACTGACATCTGCGGTCATTTCCGCCTCACACTGCGGACGTTCGCCAGATCGTTAGTATAGACGGCAGGAAATTAAGGGGCAAGAAAGTGAAGGGCGTCCATTGGTGTAAAAAGCACAGTTTCATAAAAATCCGTTCAGGATCTCTTGTGCTGAAGCACGCAGACTGTTGGACACAAGCGGTCTTACTCTACTGATTCGTGTTGTTTCCTTAAACGCTGTACAAAGAAAGAGAACAGCAGTAGTAAAAGGTAAAGGTAAAGCTCGCCCTAGAATAGGCCATGAAGACCCAGAAGGGGAGGAGAAGTAGAGCTCTACCCTTTCTTTAACCTCGGCACTAGACAGGGGTGGGTGGTTAACGCCACGCCCCGGTTGCTTCACCCCCGGGAAGGAGATTCGGTACGCATTGTACAGGAGACTGTGTGTCCCAGGCCCGATCTGGGAGGGTGCGGAAAATCTCGCCCCTAGTGGGACTCGATCCCCGGTCCGACCAGCCCGTAGCGAGCCGCAATACCGACTGAGATACACCGGCCCACATAAAACAGTAGTTCAAAACTTATAACGTCTCCGTTTTATGTAAGCACTGTACCGCGTACATCCGTGTGTCGGGCAAACGTTTTTACCGGGGCTGACAAGACTTTCCGAGGTCGCGTGCCCAAACTGCCTCTAAATTTCGAAGAAATCCTTTCGCGTGCCAGTGGGAAGTTTTGAAGAGGAAAACAAGTTCTTGGAGTCTTCAACAATTATTATTAATTACTTCAGTATTGTTAGCTCAGTCGGTATAGCGACTCGCTACTGGCAGGAAGGTCCGGGAATAGAATCCCGGTAGGGGCGAGATTTTCCGCACCCGTCCACACCGGCCCTGGGGCACACCCAGCCCCCTATACAATGGGTACCGGGTCTTTCAACGGGGGGTAAAGCGGCCGGGGCGTGGCGTTCACCACCCACCCCATCTAGTGCCGAGGTTAAGGAAAGAGTAGATCTATAACTGTACTCTCCCTCTAGGCCTTCGTAGCCTGTTCTAGGGCCACGAAGGCCCTTAGGGTGAGTAGAGGTATAGCTCTACTCTTTCTAGGACCTCGGCACTAGACGGGGGGGGGGTCAGCCCCACACCCCGGCCGCCTCTAACCCCGGGAAAGGCTGTGTGGGCGCCAGGGCCAGTCTGGAAAGGTGCAATCTCGCCCCCACCGGCATTCGATCCCCGGACCGCCGAGGTGCCCAGAGGGTTCCAGGAAGTTAATGTTCCCAGATTACGTGACAATGACCCAGGATGGTGGTAAGGTTGTCAGCCTTACACACCGGCCGTTTTGACCCCCAGGAAATACTCCTGGTACTCATTTCTGTTAGAGGCTGAGATTAATGCATACTGTACTTTCATAATTTAGGCATAGCATAATTATTACATTTAAAAAAAAAAGGCCTCTTCGAGGAATGCGATAAGGAAGACAATGTGGGAGTAACTGTGGCTGATACTGCATCCTGTTGCAGAAGCAGACTGTCCAATGTCACGTATTCGCCCAGTCACCGCCAGGCTGGCGCCCCAATGATAAATATCCAGCCAACACTTCGCACCGCTCCAGATTTGTGTAAATATGTTGCAATCGCAGTATTGTTTGGTTGCTACTGTAATTCATATACAGTCTCTACGCACTCAGATATGTGTATATACACACATTTTTCACAATATTGTGACGCTGGTCGGGGAAAGAAATAAAAAAATTTGCGGCAGCAGTGAGCGCAGCGTGCTGTTTTGAGCACGCGCGCCACAGGCTCGTTAGCCCTGGTCCATACCAACCCCGAAAATGACGCAAGATTCCTCAGAATGGCGCACCTGCTTCTTCCGAGCAAATTCAGAGCCACACATATCTGGAAGTAATTTAATGCCATACAGGAGAATTGTTATTGAGAAGCTGACATTGGCTCAGCCGGCCAAGAAATATCCTACCTTTTACTGAACCTGAAAGTTCACTACCGCCTTCAAAGCAGTCGGCCACAGGACTCTACCCTGTGCCACACAAATGCAGTCTACAAACTTACACCCCATTTACTTCAGATTAAACATAATATTATCCCCGTATTTAAGTCCAAAAATCTAATTCGTCTCTTCCTTTCAGATTTCAGGCTAAATCGCTAACATATTTTTAGTCTCGCCCATGCATGCTACATGTCACGCCCATCTAACCTCCTTTAATTTTGTCACCTTAATACTGTTTGATGATGGGTACAAATCATGAAGCTCCCAACTGTTCTATGTAGCTCCTAAGATCATTTTAAATTGCCGGAGAGACGATTAGAAAATGAAAGATGGAAACAAGTCAATATTTAGAACACACAGTTTATGAAACAATGAACACAGAGGCACTAATATGCCCTCCAGAGGGGCTCATTCAATGTGGAGCAAATTTAGAAGCCTTTTAAGTTTCTTATATTTATGTTGGTGATCATAAATGTGAATTTAAATTACGGCGTGCATTACATGATACCATACTGTATTGCCATGTTTTACACTTCAAAATTTCTGGACTACAGTATAGTCAACATTACTAACAAACCTTGTGATATATGAACAGACAAATATACAGATGTACCATTCGTCACACCTACAGTTTCAGACAATATCTTTTGTTGACCAAAAGTTGCTGCATGTTTCGGCTTTTGCAGAAATTGAATTGAAAATACAATGATAAAGTGCGAAGCAAGACGTCAGACAGTCCTATAAATTACTATACAATTAAAGACTAAGCTTTTAAAATATTGTAAGTACTACATTAAAATTGCCGGTCCCAGTAGCCGCGCGGCCTAAAGCGTAGGTCTACGACCGCTCGCCTGCTGAGATTGTGGGTTCGAATTCCACCAGGGGCATGTCTGTCTGTCTGTTGTGAGTGTTGTGTGTTGTCAGGTAGAGGTCTCTGCGACGAACTGACCACGCGTCCAGTGGAGTCCTACCGACTATGGTGAGTCGTTGTGTGTGATCTACAAACCTCGTGAATGAGGAGGCCCTGGCCCACTGGGGGTTGTTGCGCCAGGAACAAACAAATTAAATTACAATTCCACGTCAGTTTGACACATTATCTGCTGCATAACTGAATATTTTAACATTTAACTCAGTTTCGGCTAAGATAGAAAACAAGACCATATGAATATCTGTAAGACTGAGATCTGTCTTTTTGTAATATTTTCTACACAAAATGCTTGATTTCGCTGATATTTGTAAGCCTGTGCCTAATGATGGCTTTCTGAAAAAGCCGAAACATGTAGCTTCTTTTGGACAAGTTATTGCCTGAAAATGTATTTGTAATTGACGGTCCATCTGTTCACGTGTTTACTATTAACAAAACTGTCTTTATAAAACCTTATACATGATATAATTAGCTTTATCTCCGTATTTCAAATCCAAGTCACATGCTCCTCGGACAAACTAATTAGAATTATAATTGTAGCTCTTAAATATTGTAGTTACTCTGCTAGTACATGAGGATGCAAAAAAATTTGTAAATAATGCATTTCTTTTAACAGCTTACAATTTTCTCATATTATTATAAAATAACAAACATTGCAACCGGAAATGAAAAGGATGACTTTTCAAAACGAAACAAAGTATTTAATTTATGACACGCTGGTGTATTTGTACACAAAACCTTCTCCATAAACAACAATGCACGGTTATGTTACAAACACAGGCCCATACGCAAAAGAAAATGCCATCGAAGAGCAAATGAAATATGACATTTAAGCGCATTATCGAACCTGCAGTATATAAAACAGTACTTCTGGGATGAACAGAAAAAATTAACAATATTCATGAACAGTGTAAGGAATAGGGTACAAAGTGGTGATAGCCAATACCTATCCACATTCATTAGACGGAATTCCGTGCATCTTGTCATTCCTGAGAAGTCGTCTAGCCAAGAAATCAACGCATTTTTACGCAAACCACAGGTTATTCAAGAAAGCCCGCCATTGCATTCTAACCTTGACAAGAATAATCCAGATACGGACCAACATGCCACATTTCTTAAATTTCCACCTACTGCTACTCTCGAAACCAAGGAAAGGTCTTTTCCCTCCAGGCTTTCCGACGAAAACTTTGTATGCTGAGATATGAACCAATAAAACTCACCTAAATGTCACACAATTCCGATTTTAATTACATGCACTGGTCCTAACACAAACATTCAGCATCCTTCCAGCTACGAGTGCCCACCATACTGCAGACTTATACCCACTGCTAACTGCTTTTGGTGCAAATGAACTTTTGGGCTGTGTTGTGTAAGTTTAGGTTCTTGAACAATCACCATCCCACTTGCTTCTTGCGTTACTTACCGATTGGTTACACTCGACATTCGTACGAAATTTGGCGCGTGTTTATTCAAACCCTCCAGCGATGTTATTGGTGTGGATGAAATCCTCCGCAAACTACGAATTACTGATATTCACACGAGACTCAGAAATGTAAACTGTACACGAATATGAGTGAAATCAGTATGATCAAACACCATGTACCGAAAATAACTCGAAAGGTTATGGCATCATTCTCACTGCCTAACAAACACACGTGGTCCATGTTTGTGTAATTATTATGTTCCTATACATGAAATACGCGTCACAGCAATTCGAATTTTCACGGGTTCACCAATATAGGTAATATCAGGGTGGAAATCTAACAGACAAGAATAAAATCTGCATAAAATACACGAAACACTTTTCTGTAATGGAACCCGTCTGAAACTGAAACACAACGGGTGGAGACATCTGGCGGAAAAAGTGCCGAGACGGCGATGGGACACGACCGCCAACTGGTACATTACATGAGAACTACGTACATGAAGTCATATTTGTGGCAGGGTACTAGACGATCTCAGGTAGCAGGCGTACATTCAAACAGTCGTAGACACCTGCTAGCAAAACGCATTTAAAATCGATTTCACTCTCGTAGAGATGAATAATGTGGCCATAATATAATTTGTAATATGATTACGGAATGTAAACCCTTCTCACGTCCAGACCAAGAGAGCTAGTCAGCTGTGATGAAGTCCAATTGTGATAAACTGAATTATTCATTATTAACTAACTCCATGGAGCAGAGTCCCTCTTGAGAAGCTAACAGGTCCTCAGCTAGTCAAGATATTTCCAGCATTTTATGGAACCTGAAGGTTTATTACCTCATTTACAAGAGTCCGCCACCTGTCCCTCTCCAGAGCCAGATCAACCCAGTCATGCCTCACCATCCCAGTTCTTAAAGATCCACTTTAATATTATCCTCCCATCTACGCCTGGGTCTTCCAAGTGGTCCCCTTCCCTTACGTCTCCCCGCCAAAATCCAGTATGCACCTCTCCTCTCCCCCATTCCTACCACATGCACCGCCAATCTTATTTTTCTTGAATCATCCTTTATAGTTCGGTTTAACCGTTTGCACATCTCTCAACATTAGCGAAAGCCGGGGAACAGAAACGCCCAGGCTAATGTGAAACACGCAGATGCATTACTGAAGTCACACCAAATCACCACCATAGCCCGCGCTCCATAAGAAATGGACGCAGCCCAAATTCTCATGTAAACGTCTTCATATTTTAATTTTATCCTCCCGTGTATGCACAGGTCTCCCAAGCAGTATTTTCAAATGACTACAGTTTTGTATGTATTTCCGATGTGTCACATTCGTTCTATAAAACCCATCATTTTATTTTCTTTCATTTGGAAACACACTTTTTTTTACGTAATAGTTATAGAGCTCATCATATATTTTTTTGGATTCTTTCTACATCCTTTTGGGTAAAGCATCCTAGACTCGTACGTCTTCCAACTGTTCTTCTCTTAGGGAGAAGTATAATATTTTTCACTAATACAAAACAACAGTTGGAATTACAGCTTTGTGTTCTTTCATGGTCATTGTGAGGCTGAAAGCGTGGATGTTAAGAGAAAAGAGTTATTCACGTACTCTCTGCCATCTAGTGACAGATTTACAGACTATGCATATTCTTGAAGTGAATATGGCCGTCACTCTTGCCGGTTTGCCTTAGGCTGATGTCTTGCTGTAGAAAGATGTCTTTCTTGTCCTGCTGATCTTATACCGTTTGCTGTCTTCGTTTATAATATTCTTAAACACCTAACCGTTACCAGACCTTTTCTTCCTAGTGATTTGTTCCTTTTTATTTACTTCAAAGTTGTTAGAACCTAATCGAAAGAAACTGCGAAAGATTCGTTTGACTACATAATTTAAAGACGATTTCCGACATGCTACTGGTCTCTGCCCTAAAACAGCCATATCCAGGATGCACAGTCTGACGTAATTCAAAGATATCTGTTTTTTTCAGGGGCCTATTTCCTCAAGATTATTTGCAGGCATGAGGTATGCCACTATTTTCCCCAGTTATGCTAAGTGCTGACCCTGTCTTAACCGGCTTGATAAAAGCAATAAGGTTACACGAATGTTCTCCGCCGTGTAACTAAATCAGTACTACAATTCCTACTTGTACTTTCTCGTTTTTGGGACTTCAAAAAAATCCTGGAATTTCAGAACGGATTTTTGCGACTGTAGCGGGCGCAAAAATCCGTTCCGCGCGAATCACAGAACTTTTCAAGCGCCTAGGAAGGAAAGTTTTAAAGCTGACGCACAATTTTAATTTATACTGTGTGAAACAATCGACGGATCTCGTACGGTCTGGAGTCAATTCCATACTTGTGTGTGTTTTGTGTCAGGACATTTCTCATAATGTGTTTGTCACTGGACACGAAGGTGGGATCCGCAGATTAATAGCAAATGAGAGTAAAGATTGTTCACTTACTTGTAGAGGGACTGGAAAATGTTGTTAACTGCACAGCAATTGGTTATGCGGAAAATAAAACACTTTCGGTTAGTCCTAAGACCTCGCAAAAAATTCTTGAAATTGTCACATAGAAGATAGTACTTTCTTTGACATGTTGGGTTAGGTTGGGTTAGGTTATGCCATGTACGGATTGAATGAGTGAGTGAATGACTCAATCTGATTTTGGACTCAGTGGTAATTAATCAGTGGAACATCCCTGTGGCATGAGTGAGCTAGGGAGCTTGTGAAGCAGTGTAGCAAGTATCTCCGAGCTGAATATAGAAATATCATGCACAAATACCCGAAATAAATTTTCAATCCGACAAGTAAACAAAATAATAAGTAACACTGCGTACCTGGAAGGTTGTATACGAAAACGCACTGGCTAAAACGCTAGTTCGATGACCACTGTAGACATGTATGGCCAGGTGTGCCTGGCGGACAGTGAGTGTACTATAACATTCCGATTTGCCTAATTAAATAGGACCTATAAAACAGTGAAGACACGTCAAATCTCTTTTCAATATAAAATGCCTGTCTGATGCTAAGGAATAATAAAATAAAAGTAAAGGTAAAGGTAAAGCGTTCCCTTTACAGGCCCTGTGTGGCCCAGGGGGCGGGTAGAGGTATAGCTCTACTCTTCCATGACCGCGGCACTAGAAGGGAGTGAGTGGTCAGCAGCACGCCCCGGCCGCACTTTACCCCCGGGAAAAGACCCGGTACCCATTGTACAGGAGGCTAAGGACTAATAAAGTACCTTTTATAAATGTAGAAAACAGCTTAAAAAAGCATTTAGAAAACATGAAGGAAATGGCCGCTTGCTAGAAGGGCGGCTTTATCTTTTCTCATTTTTATATCTGTAGGTTATGTTGGAAGTTTCAAATGTCTTGTAGAGACATATTTTTAAAAAGTAGAAATCGGACACCAAAGTTTCTTAGGAAATGTTAACTTTTAACTTAAAGGCCTTTAACCCTGGAAACTTATTCAACAAACTTTTTCTTCCCGAGTTAAGAACACAAAGTTTTAAGGTCGCTGACCTAATGTGGCGAAGTCCTAACTTAATATTCAAGACTGATGTCACTTGGTGAGGGTGCCCACATCTCTGATAGCACGCAGCAGCGTATTGAAGGCCACGCCTGCCAATTTGTATTGCGTTTTTACGAAAGCTTGTTTTGGCACACAAACTATAGCAGACTTGGTACTGTACCCATAGCTGCATTCAGGACAAGCAATCATAGCTACGCATTCAGCAGGCCTAAAAATAAAAACCTAACGTTATAAACTGTGTTTGCTCTTTTATTTCTAATCTATGCAGTCATGTACAAATTAGGGTTTTAGCATCAAATTATCGCGTAAGAGTGCATTGGAAAAGATGTGGAAGGAAGCGTTTGTGTTTTAAATTTAGGTATTGTTGTCGTGGCATACACTGTATTTGCCTCTTGTTCTGTATGGGTGTGAAACTTGGTATCTCACAATGAGGGAGGAACATAGGTTGAGGGTGTTGGGGAAGAGAGAGCTGAAGAAGATTTGGGCCTAAGAAGGAAGATGTAACAGTGGATGGGGGGATTGAATAACGGAGAGTGTCATGATTTGTACTTCTCATCAAATATTATTCGTAATATGTTTTCTTTTGGGTAATTCCCCGGCGTCACAAAGCTAATAGCCGACGTTTCGGAACACTATCGGTTCCATCTTCATAGGAAGGTGGATGAAATATCATACTTCATCCACCTTCCTATGAAGATGGAACCGATAGAGTGTTCCGAAACGTCGGATATTAGCTTTGTGACGCCGGGGAATTACCCAAAAGAAAACATATTACATACAGGACACGGCGAAAGCTTAAAATCAAGAAATATTATTCGGGTTACTAAATCAAGAAGGAGCAGATGGACTCGGCTTGTGGCACGTAAGGGGAAAAGGACAGCTGCATAAGGAGTTTTGGCGCGGATGCCTGAGTGAGAAAAAAACAATCGGCGTAGATGGAACGATATTATTAAAATGGGTGTTAAGAAACAGGATGGGAGTCGATAAGATTGATCTGGCTTACAATGAGGCAAGGTGGCCGCCTTTTGTGAAAGTGGTAATTAAAGTTCGCTTTCCCTAAAATGAAGGGAATCCTTGACTAGTTGGTGAACTACTAGCTTCTGAAGAAGGACTCTGCTCCATGCAGTTAGTTGGCCTTGGAGGCACTAAGTTTAAGCCTCATCCAGCTTGAACTGTGTCCCTTCTGAGATTCAAAACACGCACCTTTCGGTTACATAGAAAATTAAAACTCTGGAGGCAACTTTAATTGCAAAGTCGATTCTTTATTTGTTCCAATAATGTTCATGTTTTTATGTTCGCAGATTTGATAATGAAGCTGTGTGTTTGAATTCGCGACAGCATTTTCTGTGGCAGGAAAATTTAATGTAACTCTGTCTGCACTGTGTTTACAATCGGTAGTTTCGAAATTATGTAAAATTATTCGATTCATACACACGTTGCAACAGAATCAGTAGGGAGCAGGGGCGGATTTACCGTGAAGCTGATAAAGCTTGAGCTTCAGGGCACCTCACTT
>Ga0123354_10011199_pt1 | contig 13835 bp, 8 predicted proteins | sample TergutLab28metaG_2_FD_97872 | JGI IMG/M metagenome (GOLD analysis project Ga0123354, IMG submission 97872) | Labiotermes labralis P4 segment gut microbial communities from Petit-Saut dam, French Guiana - Lab288 P4 | ecosystem: Host-associated > Arthropoda: Insects > Digestive system > Gut ... | reverse complement strand
GGCCGCCTTGGTCGTCGGAGTTATAGAGCGTGAACTCAAACTGCCCGGCCGTCATGTCGCGCCCAGTGGACGTCTTGGTGGCCGCCGGCGTCCAGGACGTATCGGTCGTGGTGTAGGTGTTGGCAAAACTCACGGCCGCTGCGCTGTAGGGCACCCACGCGCTGCCATTCCAGTATTCGGGTGTCGCCACGAGGGCGCCTTGGCCGTTGTCGGTGACCGTCACCCTGACCCAGTACGAGGCCGTCGAGACCGCCCAGCCTTGACCGCCCGCGCTGGTCTCTTTGACCAGGTAGTAGAAGGTGCCGGGCGCGTCGTAGGTGAGATACTGGAAGTTGACCGCGCTGCTCGTGCCGGGGTCGGCGTTGGTGGCGGTCTCGATCGCATCCAGCTGGGCGCCTTGGTCGTCGGAGTTATAGAGCGTGAACTCGAACTGCCCGGCCGTCATCGAGCGCCCGGTAGACGTCTTCGTGGCCGCCGGCGTCCAAGACGTATCGGTGGTGGTATAGGTGTTATTGAAGGTCGGCGGGACATTGCCCGGGGTGCCGTAGTCCACATCAAACGTCAGGCCACCGCTTAGATCGTCACCGACCTTGACTGTCACAGAATAAGGGTTCGGGTCATACGCCCAGCCACCGAGCCCGGTATCCAGCTCTTTGATGGTGTAAGTAAAGGTCTTATCAATGGCATCCTGCTTGAAGGGAATGGACGAGAACGTGACGGTGCCATCAGACGCGTTCGTGCCGGTCGCGACGACGTTGTCGTCCTCGTCTAACACGACAAAGCTGAACTGCCCGGCCGTGGCCGTGCGGCCCTCTGTCGCCTTGGCAGCCTTTAGCGTGAGACTACCATCCGCCTCATATGTGTTCACAAAGGTCGGCGTGCCGCCATCGTATCTGACATTTGTGGTCAGTGTTCCATGACCGCTATCGGCAACATCCACATAAACGTTAAAGGTTGCTTCTGACATCGCCCAGCCATGGCCGTCACCGGGAACGCTATAGCCGGTCTCAACGACCGTATAGCTGTGCGTACCCGTATCGTCCTGGTCAGCGTTGAGCACGTAGTCGATCGGTTCAAAGGTGACCAAGCCGTTCTCATCGTTAGTGCCTGTGGAGACAAGCGTCGTTCCCTCATAGACGCCAAAGGTGAACTCGTGGTCTAACAGGGGTTCGCCACTGACCCTCTTTATTGCAGTCAGATCGGCAGACCCGCTGGCTTGGTAGTCGTTGTTGAAGGTCGGCATATCTGTATAGGGCTGCCAGGCGCTGCCGTCCCACTTGGCGATGCCCACGATGTTCGTCAAAGCGCCCAGGCCGTTATCGGTGACCGTGACCGTAAACAGGTAGCTGGCGCTGTCGACCGTCCAGCCGCCGCCGTCTGTGCTGGTCTCGACCATCAGGTAGTAGTTGGTGCCGGGCGAGTCGTAGGTGAGCGGGTCGAAGGTGACCGGGCTGCTGTCGCCGTCCCTGGTGTTCGTGCCGGTCTCGACCTCGGCGCCCTGGGTGCCTGCCGCATCCGAACTATAGAGAGCAAACGAGAACTGCCCGTCCGCCATGTCGCGCCCGCTGGTCGTCTTGGTGGCCTCGGGCGTCCAGGATGTTTTGGTGGTGGTATAGGTGTTATTGAAAGTAACGGCCGCTGGGCTGTAGGTGGCCCAGGCGCTGCCGTCCCAGTAGGTGGCCGTGGCCACCAGGGCGCCGAGGCCGTTGTCTGTGACATCGACCTTGACCCAGTACGAGGTGCTGTCGGCCGTCCAGCCTGCGCCGCCCGGGCTTGTCTCCTCAATCAGATAGTAACTGGTGCCAGGCTGGTTATAGCCGAGTGCCGTGAAGTCGACCGCGCTGTTTCGAGCGCCTGGGGCGTTCGTAGCGGTCTCGATCGCATCAAGCTGGTGGCCCTGGTCGTCCGAGTTGTAGATGGTAAACGCGAACTGCCCGGCCGTCATGTCGCGCCCAGTGGCCGTTTTTGTGGCCATCGGCGTCCAAGACGTATCGGTGGTGGTGTAGGTGTTGGCAAAGGTGATGTCAGCTGGGCCGCTGTAGGGCACCCAGTCGGTGTCGCCCAAAAGCATGGGCGTTGCCGTCAGGGTGCCGTCGCCGTTGTCGGTGACCGTGACCTTGATCAGGTGCTGAGCAGTGTCGGTCTTCCAGCCGTTGACGCCCGCGCTGGTCTCGACCATCAGGTAGTAGAAGGTGCCGGGCGAGTCGTAGATTTGATCTTCGAACGTGACCTGTCCGCTGGTGCCGGTACCCGAGTTCGTGGCAGTCCCGACCAGAGTGCCCTGGTCGCCTTCTTCGTCGGAGTTGTAGAGCGCAAACGAGAACTGCCCGTCCGTCATGTCGCGCCCGTCGGTCGTCTTGGTGGCTTTGGGCGTCCAAGACGTCGGGGTGGTTTTGTAGGTATTCGTGAAGGTCGGGAGGTCCGCTGGGTCGCTGAAGGGGACCCAGGCGCTGCCATCCCAGTACTTGTAGGTCACGACAGTGTCATAGCCGCCTTCGCTCTCAGGGTCAGCCACAAAGGTCACGACCGCCTGATAGACGTCGCCATTAGACGTCCAGCCGGACGGCAGCGGGGTATCTTCTTTGATCGTGTAGGTATAGCTGGAGTCCTGGTTAATGTCCTGATAGGCAATCTCGGGAAAGACGATGTTGCCAGACGCATCATTTGAGGTCGTGCTGTACTGGACAGGGACTCCGTCTTGATCGTAAATGGTAAAGTAGAACTGCTCGGCTTCGAGGGCGCGCCCATCGGTCAGCTTTTGCGCTTCTAGGACCGCCGAGGTATGCGCTGTATAGTGGTTCGTAAAAACGATACTCTTCGGATAATCAGCCGGAGCGGTGAAATCGGCAGTGAGGACATAGTTATCCAAGATGACCCGGTAAGTGACCGTGTATTCAGGGCTTGGGTCTTCAGGCGCCCACCACTTCGTGATAGATTCTGGGGCATTTGGGTCAAACCCCAATTCTCTGATAGTAAAAGAATAGATATTGCCGAGGTCGGCATCTGTGTAGTGGAGGCTCGGGTCGGTGAAGACGATATTGCCGTTGCTGTCGTTTGTGGCGGTGGCCACCTGGACGCCGTTACTATCAAAAAGGCCAAACTCGAAAAGGCCAGCGGGAATAGCGGTTGTACCGGTCACCTGCTTGTTGGCCTGGATGCTGACATCCAGTGAGTTCGGCACGGGCGAATGATACTGGTACCAGAAATTGATCACGCCTGTATTGACCTCGACCAGACCATCACTGCCCATCGACCCGTCATTCTGCAGATCGGCGGTGTCATCGCTGACATGCCCGATGTGGTCTTCGGTGACATGCTCGATCAGCAGGCCATCGCTTGTCCGATAGATATCGACATAAGCCAAGTACTCATGCCCATCCAGGGCCGTCGCGATGCTGTCGGTGTTCGAAGTGCCAACCAATGTGATGACGTAGTAGTCCACGCCACCGATATTTTGCATCTTCGAACCAATGGGCAGGCCGCTCCTGTTAAAGGTATCCGGCACTGTGAAATAGAAAATGAATGTGTAGCCGGCCCCACCGTGCATGTGGATACTCGGGTTGCTGTCCGCTGGCGTGATGCCCATGAAGGGCGTGGCCGCACCCCAGACCGCATAGAGCGTGGTGTCTTGGCTGATCTTAAAGGTACTGGGCGTGATGTTTTGGATAAAGGCGGGATAAGTGGCATCTGGCGTATAGGCCCAGCCTTCAAAGGCGTAGGTGCCGCTGACATCGACCTTGGTGGGGGCGACATAAGACACCGTCACGGTGTCTCCGGCGCTGTACTTTTGGCTGTCGATAGCACCGCCAAAGCCGCCGTTGGCGTTATAGGTGACGCTGTAGGTGGGGGCGCTGCTGGGCTCGCTGCCCGTTGCCGGGCTGGCCGGACTGGCCGGGGTGGCCGGGCTGGCCGGGCTGACCGCACTGACCGGCACGAGGCCGGTATCGATGGCCTCTGTACCGCCGGTGGCCTGTGTACCGCCGGTGGTCGGCGTTTGGCTGGTCGTCGGCTCTTGGCCGATGGGCACAACCGCATTCCCTGTCGGCTCGATGGCTTGGCTGGCACCGGTCGAAGCAGCGGCAGTTGTATCAGTTGCCTCTGTCGCGCCAGGGCCCGTATCGGTCGCGGGGGCGGTGGCGGCATCGGTCGCGGCCTCAGTCGCCGACTGGCCTTCAGGGCTGCTGCCCTCTGGTGCGGCGGCCGTGCTGTCCGCTAGAGTATCGGCTGCCGGGGCACTGGCCTCTGTGGCCGGCAGCGTGGCTGTCGCACTGCCATCTGTGCCCGCCGAGGTGTCTGTTTCAGTGGCAGCGCTTTGGCCGTCCGGGGCCGCTGCTTCAGTGGCAGCGCTTTGGCCGTCCGGAGCCGCTGCTGTCTGGGCAGCGCTTTGGTCAATCGGGGTGTCACTGGCCGATCCGGCAAAAATCGACTGGACAGGCAAGAGGCTGAGCGCAAAAACCACCGCCAAAAGAGTCGTGCCCAGGCGTCGGACATTCGAGAACGTCGCCAGAGGCACGGTTTTCTTGGCTTTTTTTCGGGATTTCTGCAATCCATGCCGACGGTCAGAATACGGCTCGCTTGCACCTGCTTGGCTATGGCTAGATCCACTCCGCCTCATACGATCAACTCCTCGTCCCCTTGTGCCTTACGACTCGCGTCTTGCGCAAAAAACCCTTGCAACACTCCCCAGGTTGCAAACAGCGCTAGCAAAGGCTACGGCTTTGCCGCAGCCCTTCTCTCTGCCCTGATCGGCAGGTAGTGCATCTTGAATTGGCTAGCACGATTAGCTTTAGGTCTGGCAAAACAAATTCCCCCCATATGCTTCTGACTTGCAGCTGAGCCTCAGAAACATACCTCGTTTTTACTTCATTTTTCGAATTGGACTAAAATTGTGGGCTCATCAGCACAATCTTTTCATAGTCATTCTATGTTGTGTTGTGCTAGTCGCATATCGTCTAGATGGAGTAATCAGATTTATTCATCCCTTTGGACGAACCACAGGCGCCATCGTCCCTTTGTTGCAAAACGGCCGCCCTCGCCCGCCCCAGCCTCAACTAAAGGCCTGGCGAGTCGGCCGCCCTAAGAGCGCAGGCGCTCGGCCAGGGCGGCGCGGCGGTCGATTCCCAGCTTGTGAAAGATCACCCGCAGATGCGTGCGCACCGTGCTTTCCGAGACAAAAAGCCGCAAAGCGATCTCTTTGTTGCGCAGGCCTTCCGAGGCCAAAACGGCAATCTCGCGCTCGCGCACGGTCAGGGCGTCATCCAGGCCATGCATCGTAACCACGTTCTGCAGCGCGTTCTTGCCATTGCTAAAGTCGGCCTTGATCCGCAGGTACTTCTCCACGCGTTCTGGATAATGGGTGCCCAGCAGCTCATCGATCAGTTTTTCAAGGGGAGAAAAGAGGGTCACAAAGCGCATGATCAGGTCGTCGGGCATGGCCAGCTCGAGCGCCCGCTTTAAGAGGCCCGAGGCTTTCAGCTGATCGCCTAACGCGGCGTAACCGGCGGCCAACAAGATCGAGTAGGTCGATGCCGCGTAGTCCGACGTGTCTTTCAGCTTGGCCGACTCGGCCTCGAGCTTGCCGATCAGCTGGGTGTACTCTTTTTGGCGCAACCAGGTCACGGCCTGCGTGAACAAGGCGTTGGTGTAGAGGGGGCTGACGGTAAAAGCGTTGTCCGGGTCGTCTGGGCGCATCCAAGCCGAGCCCTGGATCGATGCCCCGAACTTGGCGGCCAGCGTGCCATAGATGCCATCCAGGGCCGACTGGGCGGCCGCATCGATTCGCACTGTGGCGGCCACCCGCTCCAGCGAGCCGATGGCATTCTGCCAACGGGCGGCGTCGGCCTTATAAAAGGCGATGTTGGCCAAAGTCGCGGCCGCACCGAGCTGAATGATCGTCTGGCGTTGGTCGTCGGCCAAAAAGAACGCCTTATGCGCCAGTATCTCGGCGTTTTCCATGTCGCCGCGCAGATAGGCCAGCTCGGCCTTAAAAAGATCGTCGGCACCTGTGCCATAACCATTGGTCAGCCGCTTCAGAATGCCCACGCACTCCTCCAAAAAACCGGCCTCGCAGTCTGCCTGCCCCGGCCGATGATGAAACTCTAAGAACTGCAGGCCCGAGCCAAAGGCCCAAGGCATGTCGGCAAAGACCACCTGCGAACTGGCGCCTTTGAAGAGCCGCTCGGCGGCCTTCAGAAAAGGCAGCATCTTCTCAACATCGGGATAAGCGCGATAGCCGGCCAGCAGCATCCAGTCCGCGCGCTCTGGCCCACGCTCCGGAAAGAGGGCGTCCAACTCGTCCAGCAAGCTGGCAAACTGCTCATCGTGGCCGGCCGACTTCAACGCCCAGGCCATGCTCAAGATCGCAAACGGATGCTTGAGCTTGTCTTCGGGCGACGAGTGCTCGGCCACCGCTTGGGCGACCTCGGCCATGCCCTCGATGCCAATCAGGCCCGAGAAGTGCGAGAGGTCCATCGCGAGGATGCAGTCAAAGGCCCGCGCCTGGGCGTAGAGGGCCAGGGCGGCATCGGGGTTGCCCTCTAAACGATAGACATCGCCGGCCAAAACCAGGCATTGCTGCTCAAAGTCGTGGCTCCGCTCCGCCCGTTTGGCGGCCAAAAACCCGCTCAGCGGCCAAGACAGCCGATAGCAGCCGCCCTCATCGTCATACCTGATAAACGGCCCGTTCAAACAGCGGGTGGCATAATCAGGGAGCTCCTCGACCGCCAAGACCGCGCAGGCCTGGCGCACCGAGATCGTCTCAAACGGCGATATGTACAATAAAAACGACTGCTGCTCAAGCGTCAGGCTGCTCCAGATGACATGCTCTAAAAGCTGCTCGGCCCCGGCCTCTGAGAACCTGCCCTGCTCGCGGTAGGCACGCAGCTCAAAGCAGACCGCGGCCATCCAGCCATCGGTCAACAGAAAGGCCTGCTCGGCCTGGGCGGCGCTGATCTCGACGCCCGAGCGGGCATAGAACTCACATATCTCGCCACCGGTCAGGCGCAGGTCGGCCGTCGTAACCAGCGGCACACTGTGGCTGGCCAGCGTCAACAGCACCTCTTTGCCCAGGGGCTGCGAAATAAACCAGACATGCCAAGCCGCACACTGATGCTCAAGCAAAGCGTCTAAAAAGGCCATCGGGAGAAACGCGGCCAGCAACTCAGAGTTATCGATTACGAGCCAGGCCTCGTCAGCGCAAGCCAGCTGCCGGACCGCGTCACAGGCTTTGCCCAGCGACCCTGGGTCGGGCAGCCCGATCTCAAGCAGGCGCTGGCCGGCTGTGCTATCGATCGTGGCGATTTCTAAGGCAAGCCTCTGGTAGAGCGCCGCCGGGTCTTCGGGCACCGCTGTAAACCAGTGCAGCGAGGCTTTTTTGGGCAGCTCATGGCTGAGGAATTCTTGGATAGTCGTGGTCTTGCCATAGCCATCTGCGGCTTCAATGGCAACTGACGGAGTTGTGAGTAAAGAGCGTAGTTTTTTTTGCAAACGCTCTGAACTGTAGTGTGTTTCGAAAGCAGGCGGACGCATATCCTCCACACTGTCTGTGCCACTCATCGAACAGCCCCCCTGGGAGATTCAAGTGAACAGAAAACCACCTTGGCAAAAGTCTACACTGAAATCAAAGATATTTGATTGTAGGTTTTATGTGTTTTTATTAATGGTTGACCCCGCTTTGCATACGCGCAAAACGGGGTCCTTACAGATCTATATCCCGGCCGCCCGAGCGGGCCGTCCGAACGGGCTGTCCGAGCGGGCGCCTCGGCGAGGCACCCAGATGATGCGCCGGGTTACTTCAGCGAAGCCGCACCGCCGGCTTCTTTGATCTTCTCGGCAGCCTCGTCGGCCTTGGCCTTGTCAACACCCTCGATGATGGCCTTAGGCGCAGCCTCAACAGCGTCTTTGGCCTCTTTCAGGCCGAGGCCGGTAAGCTCGCGGACGACCTTGATGACGGCGATCTTGTTATCGCCATAGCCGTCTAGGACGACATCAAAGCTGGTCTTCTCTTCAACCTCTTCGGCGGCACCGCCGGCTGCCGGGGCAGCGGCAAAGGCCATCGGCGCGGCGGCCGAGACCCCAAAGACCTCTTCTAGTTCTTTGACGAGCTCAGAAAGCTCAAGGGCGGGCATCTCTTTTAACGCTTCGATGATCTCATCTTTTGATACAGCCATTTTTGGCTCCTCTCTTTTCTTTTTTTTCTCAGGCACTGTTCAGCACCCGTCTGTCTGCGGCTGGCCTATATACGCTAGCCGGTGGCCGGCCCGTTCTTTTCTGGCCTGCCTGAAAGCGGTCGTTTAGGCGGCTTGCTCGCGTTGGTCGCGGACTTGGGCGAGCGCGCGCGTAAAGGCCGACATCGGCCCATTCAGTACCTGGACCAAACTCGAAAGCGGGTTCTTGATGGTGCCCAAAAGCTTGGCGATCAGCTCTTCGCGGGACGGCAGGTCGGCAATGGCCTTCAGTTGGTCGGCACTGATCACGTCTCCTGTGAGCAGGCCGCCCTTGACTTCGAGAAGCGGGTTTTTCTTAGCAAAGTCTTTTAAGGCCTTGGCTGAGGCCACCGGGTCGCCCGTGACAAAGATAAAGGCCGATGGCCCTTCGAGGATCCCGCCCAAACTGGGCATCTCCATCTCTTTCAGCGCCAACTCGGTGAGCGAGTTCTTATAGACCTTCAGACTGGCTTGGACGCCCCGGATCTCTTCGCGCAAAAGCTCGGTATCCTTGACCGAGAGGCCACGATAATCGGCTACCCAGACGGCATCGGCGGCCTTCAGGTCGGCCTTGATCTTCTCAACGGCTTCATACTTGGCAGCACTTGGCATAAATACACCTCCTTTCACAAACGGCTCAATGGTCGTCTGTGAAAAAACAAACGACCCTCGCTACGCACGTGAGGGTCGTTTTTTCTGACGGGCTTCAGGTTTGGCCTGAGGGCTTTTCAGAGTCTGGCGACCACCTCGGCGGGCGGGATAGCGGCCTTGCTCTGAAGGCCTTACCACTTACGTCCTTTTAATCAGGACACCGGCTGTCTACGGTAGCGAGAAAGATAGATTGTCAAAACACAGGTAAAACAGAGGTATTATAACCTATTTGGCCACCCGGCGGGTCACTCGGCGTCCTCGTCCAGCAGATTGCGTGTGCGCTGGGTGTCTAGCGGCACGCCCGGCCCCATGGTCGAGGCCAGGGTGATCGACTTGATGTAGCGGCCTTTGGCAGAGGCCGGCTTGACCCGGATGATCTCGTCGAGCAGTGCACCATAGTTGCCGATCAGGCTCTCGACCTCAAACGAGACCTTGCCGATTGGCACATGGCAGATGCCGTAGCGGTCGGCCCGGTACTCGACGCGCCCGGCCATCAGCTCGCCGACGATCTTGGCCACATCGTTGGTCACTGTCCCCAGCTTGGGGTTGGGCATCAGCCCGCGGGTTCCGAGGATCTTGCCCAAACGCCCGACCTTGGACATCTGGTCCGGCGTGGCCACCGTGGCATCAAAATCTAAAAAGCCTTCTTGGATACGCTGGATCAGGTCATCTGAGCCGACGACCTCGGCCCCGGCCTCTTCGGCCTCGCGCGCCTTCTCGCCTTCGGCAAAGACGGCTACGCGCACGCTCTTGCCGATGCCGTTGGGCAGCGAGATCGAGCCGCGCACTTGCTGGTCGGCTTGACGCGTATCGATACCCAAACGCATGTGGCACTCGATAGTCTCGTCAAACCCGGCATTGGCGATCTCTTTGATCAGTCGCACTGCCGCCAGCGGCGAATAGGACCGGCCGGCATCGACCCGGCCTTTGGCCGCACGGTATTTCTTGGATTGCTTTGGCATGATAGACCTCCTCTGTGGTACTTGGTTTGCGGGTCATGCCGACCCTTCCACAATACTGCTGACTACTTTGACGTTCTTTTGCTCTCGCCCCTGCCCCTGAGGGCCATTGACGGCACTTCAGGGCGGGGGTGTTATCGCTTTTGTGCAGATCAAGACTCGGCAGATTCAGCCTCTACGCCCTCGGCCTGGCCATCGGCAGACGCTGCGCCCTCGCCCTCGCCGCTCTCGCCACCGGCCCCGGTCAGGACAGCGACCTTGCGCTTGCGCGTATAAACGCCGGTATCGGGCACGCCTTCGATGCGCACGCCCATCGAGCGGGCGGTGCCTTGGACGACCTTCATGGCGCCCTCGATATCGTTGGCATTGAGGTCAGGCAGCTTGATCTCGGCGATCTCGCGTAGCTTGGCCTCAGAGAGGGTGCCGACTTTCTGGGTATGCGGCTCGGCCGAGCCGGAGCTCAAGCCCAGGGCCTGTTTGATCAGGACAGCGGCCGGCGGCGTCTTGCAGATAAAGTCAAAGCTTTTATCCTCATAGACTGTGATGACCACGGGGATGACCGTATTGCCCTTGTCTGCCGTGGCAGCGTTGAAGGCTTGGACGAACTGCATGATATTGACACTCTTGGCACCGAGCGCCGGCCCAACCGGTGGGGCCGGGCTGGCTGCCCCGGCCGGTATCTGAAGCTTTATATAGCCTTCGATCTTCTTTTTGGGAGCCATTCTTTGATCTCCTAATTACTGTTCAGTTTTTCTCTTGGCCCCCGGCACTCGATCAGAGTGCGGGCACCCTATCTTCCAAGCAGCCGATGAGAAGCCCTCCCCTTCTAACAGGGAGCATCGCTGCCGCTGGATAGCCTGCTTAAAGCTTGGCAACCTGGTCAAAGCTGAGGTCGACCGAGGTCTCACGCCCGAAGATCGAGACCAGGACCTTGATGCGCCCGGTGTCGGGCATGACCTCAGAGATCGTCCCATCAAAATCGGCCAGCGGGCCGGATGTGACCTTCACGCTCTGCCCGACCTCGAGGTTGGTCGAGGTCTTGGGGCGGCTCTCTTCTTGCGTGTTCTTCATGATCCGGTTGTATTCTTCGCGCGAGAGCGGCGACGGCTTGCCGCCGACCCCGACAAAACCCGTGACACCCGGGGTGTTACGGACAACGCTCCAGCTTTGGTCGTCGAGCTCCATACGCACCAAGACGTAGCCCGGAAAGACCTTTTTCTCGCTGGTCACAGTGCGACCGCCCTCTTTGAGGTCGGTCACAGTCTCGACCGGGATCTGGATGTCAAAGACCCGGTCATCGAGGTTCAACGACTCGACCCGGTGCTCAAGGTCCGTCTTGACCTTCTTCTCATACCCCGAATACGTATGTAAAACGTACCACTTTTTGCTCATAGGCTCTTACCCGCTTGGTCGGCTATCGAAGCCAGACTGTGGGCGCTTGCCGTACTAGTGGCATCAGGCGTGGGGAGAATAGCCGGGTTGAATGATGATGTTGATGCTTGGACATGCGACGCCAACCCAGCATAGGCGTCGATCAGATAAGTCATGATCTGGTCGATGACCATGATCATAATGAAAAAGAAGAGGAGTGCGCCCATCACGATCAGGCTCATCCGCAGCACGTCGTTTCGCGTCGGCCAGGTTGTGCGCTTGATCTCGAGCCGCACGTTCTTCAGGTAATTGACAAAGCGCTGAAAGATGTTCTCTTTCTTGGTGCCCGGCTTGCCGCCCTTGGCCTGTTTTGGGCCACTGGCCTTGCTCTGCTTGGCCGACGGCCTGCTTGGGCTATTCTTTTGTTCTACGGCGGCTGCCCCGCCCTTTATGTTCGCCATGCTTTCCTCATCATCGATGCGGTAATAAAGCGCCTCTGCGGGCTTTGCTCCCACTTGGCCTGGACTATCAATCTTTTTCAATCAACTGTGCTTTGGCAGGCCAGGAGGGACTCGAACCCCCAACATACGGTTTTGGAGACCGTCGCTCTACCATTAGAGCTACTGGCCTGCATCATACCTTGGTCAGCGTGTCTCGCGATGCACGGTGTGCGTGCCACACCACTTGCAGTACTTCTTCAACTCTACCCGGTCAGGGGTAGTTTGTTTGTTTTTCTTAGTCGTATAGTTTCGGCGCTTGCATTCTGTGCAGGCCAAAGTCACCAGCGTTCGCATTACATCCTTGTCCTAACTTATCTAACGCACGTTTTACGCAACAATTTACCATACCATGCGACATGATCAGCGTCAACGAAAAGACAGCCCGGCACGGATCTGCCGGGCTGCCCAAAATCAAGTCAGTTACTTGATGATCTTGGTCACACGGCCTGAGCCGACGGTGCGGCCCCCCTCGCGGATGGCGAAACGCAGGCCTTCTTCCATGGCGATCGGGTGGATCAGCTCGCCGCTGACCAGAACGTTATCGCCAGGCATGACCATCTCGACGCCCTCAGGGAGATGGGCAACGCCGGTGATGTCAGTGGTACGGAAGTAGAACTGCGGACGATAGCCGTCAAAGAACGGCGTGTGGCGCCCGCCCTCTTCTTTTGTCAAAACGTAGACCTGGCCCTCAAACACGGTGTGCGGGGTCACGCTCTTGGGTTTGCAAAGCACCTGACCGCGGATGATGTCTTCGCGCTTGACACCGCGCAGGAGGATACCGACATTGTCGCCGGCCTCGCCCTGATCGAGGATCTTGCGGAACATCTCAACACCGGTGCAGACCGATTTAGAGGTCTCGCGGATACCGACGATCTCGACTTCGTCATTCACGTGGATCGTCCCGCGCTCGATGCGGCCAGTAGCCACAGTGCCACGGCCGGTGATCGTAAAGACATCTTCGACAGCCATCAAGAAGGGCTTCTCGTTATCGCGCTCGGGGGTCGGGATAAAGGAGTCAACAGCCTCCATCAGCTCCCAGATCGACTTCTTCCACTCTTCGTCGCCTTCTAGCGCCTTGAGGGCCGAGCCACGGATGACCGGTGTGTCGTCGCCCGGGAACTCGTAGGTCGAAAGCAGGTCGCGAACCTCCATCTCGACGAGGTCGAGCAGCTCTTCATCGTCCACCATGTCGCACTTGTTCAGGTAGACCACGATGTAAGGGACGCCCACCTGGCGGGCCAGCAGGATGTGCTCGCGGGTCTGGGCCATGGGGCCGTCGGTGGCCGCCACAACGAGGATCGTGCCATCCATCTGGGCGGCACCAGTGATCATGTTCTTGACGTAGTCGGCGTGGCCGGGGCAGTCGACGTGCGCATAGTGGCGCGACTCGGTCTCGTACTCGATGTGCGCGATGTTGATCGTAATGCCGCGCTCGCGCTCTTCGGGAGCCTTATCGATCTTATCAAAAGGAGTAAAATCTGCCCAACCCTTTTCAGACAGGGTCTTGGAGATTGCAGCGGTCAGTGTGGTCTTGCCATGGTCGACGTGGCCGATGGTCCCGATGTTGACATGCGGCTTGGTGCGCTCGAATTTTGCCTTTGCCATTTCTTTCTTCCTCCTAAGGAATCGTTGTTTGCCATCATCGGGCCTTGCCTTGCCCGGCGAGAGCTTTTAACTCTTATTACTAAGTCGTCCCGAGTTGTCGGGGCTTGCATGCAGAACATGTTGATCAAGAAAAAACGCTTTCGCGTAAATGCTTATTGGTAGCGGTGATTGGATTTGAACCAATGACGCCACGGGTATGAACCGTGTGCTCTGACCAGCTGAGCTACACCGCCGCTGAATGGAGCCCACAACCGGACTTGAACCGGTGACCTCTTCCTTACCAAGGAAGTGCTCTACCTGCTGAGCTATATGGGCTTGTGAGCTTCTAAACTTTCCTGCGGGTGTTCTCGCAGAGGGGATTTCGTTCCTGGCAAGGCGCAGATGCCCGACGACAAGGGAGCGTATTTTAATACGTGACCGCAGTCGGAGGGCGTCGGCAACGCCGCCAGGGGCGAAATCATCCTGCGAGATGGTGGGGGCGTATGGATTCGAACCATAGTAGGCGTAGCCAACGGGTTTACAGCCCGTCCCCTTTAACCACTCGG
>Ga0123354_10011197_pt1 | contig 13837 bp, 7 predicted proteins | sample TergutLab28metaG_2_FD_97872 | JGI IMG/M metagenome (GOLD analysis project Ga0123354, IMG submission 97872) | Labiotermes labralis P4 segment gut microbial communities from Petit-Saut dam, French Guiana - Lab288 P4 | ecosystem: Host-associated > Arthropoda: Insects > Digestive system > Gut ... | reverse complement strand
TTGTGTGTGTGTTTGTGTGTGTGTGTTTGTGTGTGTGTGTTTGTGTGTGTGTGTTTGTGTGTGTGTGTGTGTGTGTGGTGTGTTTGTGTGTGTGTGTTTGTTGTGTGTGTGTGTTCGTGTGTGTGTGTGTGTTTGTGTGTTTGTGTGTGTGTGTATGTTTGTGTGTGTGTGTTTGTGGTGCGTGTGTGTGTGTGTGTTGTGTGTGTGTGTGTGTGTGTGTGTGTGTGAAATACGCAAATCGACATCAGAAAAGGAATAAGAAGTATCAAATTTTGACCTTTTGCTGACCGTGCATCTCAGTATATTTATCTCAGTATTTAACCAACATGATGCACAAAATCTGTTTCACAATAAGTTTTATTTCCTGCCTTTACATATTTCGAGCACACGTGCTCATCATCAGGAGGTCAAAATTGTATCACACAGCCTCTGGTATCATCAAACCTATAGGTTGAAATAAAACTTATTGTGAAACAAATTTTGTGCATCAAGTTGGTTAAATACTGAGATAAAGAAATATCAAGGCTGACTAACTGAACCAAGCTTGGTATTGTAACAGATGCTTTTAGTCATCGCTTTTTAAATGGCTTGTACCAGGTTCTGAGGTTCACTGGAAATTATCATGTAATATTTGCAAGTTTCAGCCGTTCTCATATTCACAGGTTCTTACGCAACGTTGTGTTGATGATCTGCTAATCGTTTATTTGCAGTTTCTCTAAGTGATGAGATTTAATAAACCCACATGTGTGGCCCGTTTAGCAGGCTTATTGAATAATTTATTCTACAATATATTTGTATCCCTAGAACGGAGATAAGGTACTGTACCTGTGGTCCAGGTTCGGATTTGTATGTGACGGAATATTACGTCAATTTCACATTATCCCCGTATTCGTTTTCTTTGTGAGTCATCCGATCAGTGACCCCCTTTCCTGAAACTGGGGGCGAACATCCTGCCATTGTACGCCCTCCCAATTTGTCTTTAGCTTCATGTCATCCGGAACAACCAGCGAACTTTTCGCCACGCGAAATGTAGATACTGTCTTCAATCAGTGTACGATCCTGCAGTTGCGTGAGGTAGTAGATCCTGCAGTTAAGTGTGATCTGTATCGATCCAGCATTTACGTGAGTTATAGTATGCTGCAGTTATGTGAGTTAGTAGATACTGGAATACTATATCACCTAAGTGCGTTCATGGAGCAAAATCAATTTTGCTCTGCTGGCCAACAGCTGGGCCGTTAACTGTAGGAACTTGACACTTGATTACGGTATTCATACACGCTGGCCAATAGCCCAAAGTTCAGTCAATCCTATACATTTATATACAATTTCTTTCAGATAAGTTGTTATGTTCTCTTCCTATACGTAAGTGTAGATTCCAGAACCTTTTTTGTTTAAACAAATGAAGGTGGATACCGTTGTTATTCTTTCCGTACCATAAATTTTGATCCATATAGATGGTTCTGATAGAAGAAACAGCAGATATTTGTTGTGATTTCTTGATCGTGGATGTTCTGTAGGCTGGTGAAGCCTGTGCGATTGTTTGGGAGGAAAGAAAGCGAATGAACTGCAGAGAACAAATTATGGGAGGAAATTAGAGTTGATTGTGCTGTACGGTTTATAAGTGGCAGGATGTAAGTATTTTATGAGAGGACTCATTTTATATGTCAGATCGTGTGAGGTGTGACGAACAATTGGGTAGGTAACTGCGATGTATTTGCGGTCGTATTTATGAGCGCAAATACATATCGACTCTTGCACCAGCTTACTCGAGTAACTGTTATCATTTGGGACTGCAGGGGCTTTCTTGAGAAATCTGGAAAACTAAAAGGGATGTGGCGTCACTTTTCGCAATCCATGGCACGGGCAGTCGGAAATTGTTGAAGTACATTTTGATACAACTGGGATCATATTGTGCATGTCAATTTCTTGTTAGTCGCTTTGACGGCAGTTGTTGGCTCACAAATGGACTGTTTTCTCCAGAGATATTTTCAGTGGAAGATACTTCACGATCGAGCAAGATACATTCTATATCAATACACCTGGGATACGATGGCACGCATATCAACGATTTATGCCGGAATTTATGTAAAATTACTATTCTCTATCTTCGATCTTTATCACTCGTAAATAGTTTCAGATTTTTTAAATTCTAATGCTTAATGCCTATTTACCTCGTCTATTTTGCTTTACTGCGTAGAAATAGCGTTTCGAGAAGAGAATTTCTGAACCCCGACAACTTTAGTCCGTAGGTTGCATTGGCTTGTCTCCGCCATTGCAGGCGCTGTGTAGGTCTATGCTGAATGTATTCAATCCATCCATTTTCTCATTTATTAACACAAACTTACATGCGATAAGTAGTTGTAGGTCCAAAATTACAAAATCTAATTCAGCGTGTCAGTCTCAAATACTAATGACACACAGAAGCGCGATAGCCGGCAAGTTCGCTGCTATGTCGCTGTCAGCTGATACCTTCGCGATGGACAGCAGAAGGAAAGCGGGTTTTCTTCATTAGCAGAGAAATTACGTAGCACAGATGAAAATAGTGGTTAAGTGTATTTAAAGGAAAGAGCAAAGTAATTTCAAAGGACAGAACGAGAGAGGTGGTTGTTACCTTATCATCAATAGTAAACATAAACGGAAACTACTGGACAGAATCCTTTGGAGCAGAAAGTTGAGTGGGAACTTGGAGAAAGCCTCTTTATTACAAACTGACTCTTTCGACCTAAAGGAACGTCAATGAAAAGGCCTGCTTCACATGAGACATCAAAAGGCTATATACATACAGTGAAACGAGAATTTACCCGGAATGGGCAGGGTGGCTGGAGACAGCATTACATTAAGCTTATGTGCTGCAGTACATAAGCAAAGACAAGAAATTCTGCATCTCCATTGAGGTCTCTTCAAAGATTTAAACACGACCATCAGCCTGCACTCACTGCCTCGTCATTTTCCATTATTCAGTAGCGCAGGAGACCAGCTCGTCCTTCTTTGTGTTGCCCAATGTTTCAAAGAGAAAATGATGTTAATATGGCTCCTTTACAACACCAAAATGCACTCAAAAGAACAACATTTTCTCTTGATTCTTGGCTAAGAAATAGTACAGGATATATGAAATAACAACATCTTCAGTAATAAAGAGATGCTTTCCCTGAAAAGCAGAGGACGCACTTAGACTGTGCTATTTATATTGTTAATCATCTTCGTCACAAATGATACATACTCTTCATAATATTACATAAAAGCGCAGGCTACCCTTTTCTTATTATTTGCGACTGGGGAAGGCGAATGGAATAAATGTTCGTGCCAGAGATCTAGGATCTAGGTGACAACCACCTGCTAGGGTTTAAAACTCTAAGGCTTCAGTGTATCTCTGCACGATGATAAATTGTTGTGGGGTTGCGTATATCATCAAATCCAGAATCCCCTTTCTTTCGGACATTGACGCGCGTGTCATTTGGGGTCTTCGAGTGATATGACATTTCGGAGTGTGATGTGGGGCTTACGAGCCCGAGGGCCACACGCAACCAGCAGGTGCACAATAAATCTGATTACTGTTACGTGAGATGTCTGATTGCCATATCGAGCATTTGTCTATCGCACTTTAAAGTACCAGAATAGTCTCCATATTTCAGTGGTTGAATTCATATGGCGTTGTTACCTACTGTGAAAAATATTTTTTAAACCTATTTCTAATTTTCATGCATATATAAGAACATTAAAAATTTACAGAATTATAATTTTGTGTTTTGTTATATTTGGGCGTGGAATCCTTCTCCCACATGGAGGGAGGATCATACACGTAAACTGCTGGCGAATAGGGTGTTGAAGAAGACATTTGGACCTAGAGTAGTTAGTGGCACCTTGATCGAAATAGCGCAGTAAAGAGTTTCATGTCGTTCTGTCCGAATGACCAAATCAAGAAGGAGGAGACATGCCTACAGGATTTTGATGGGGAAACCTGAGGCAAATAACCAATCAAAAACCTGGACTTAGATGGAAGGATAAAATTTTAACAGGATTTTTTCCTTTCTTAGGAGGGGGATTAGCACCCTGCCTGACGTGGCGGTGACCTCCTGTAAGAAGTTTTGCCCTTAGCTTAGGCTGATTCTAGCCGCCACCAGACCAGCTCCCATTGCCGATCAGTGTTCTTTGGATGCGTGAAAACTGATTCCGACATGGGATGTGGTGCTGCTACAAATGACTCCAGAGTTGTACAGTGTGCGATATTCCAATATAGGTTTTGACTACCCACAAATATGCAAATTGGTGAATCCACAGAACAATAAATTTGTGAGTACACTGATCGCTGTCCCGTTTACGCATTCTGTCGGCACAGTGTTGGGGTGTGGCACGTTGCAGCTAAATACAATACAATGATTGTAGCTCAATGAGTTAAATTACGGAATATAGAAACAAACTTTCTAAGGGAAAATCGGAAAACGTTCAGGTTCCTATAAAACCTGTATCACTAATAAATTAGAATTTAGAAAAAGAACTTCAACAGAAGTTACCATGGCAAGAGGAAACAATAGAGATCATTTTCTTCTGCACTTTGCCAAAGGTTACACAGCACACTCGAAAGAAATTCTGATTCTGTAAGTCTGTACGCGCCAAATGCAGGAAACCAATCGGCCCGTGGCATAGGTTAGGCAGTGTTTATTTAACCTCTAAACAGTGTCGTTACACTTGGGTTCTGACGTCATAATTACGTCAGCCTCAGCCCATGCCATAGAGCCAATGTCAGAGCCACACACTGTTCAATAACCCGCAGAGAATGTCATCTGTCAACGAAACCCTGCAGACCCCATCCGGTTGTCAAACTGACTGTGTGATGTATTGCACCTATGTAAAAAATGAAATTTCTACTACAACATATCAATCCAAAATCTTATTTACCAATCATTCTTTATAATATTAAAATTAATCTTCAAGAAATATAATAGGATTGTGAACTAGATTGATCTGGCTCGGTATCTCTTGGAAGACCTAGGCGTAGATGGAAGAATAATTTTAAAATGGCTTCTCAAGAAACAGGATGAGAGGCGTGGACTGGATTGATCTGGCTTAAGATAGGGACAAGCGACGGGCTCTTCTGAACACGGTAATGTTCTCTGTGGTTCCGTAAAATGCAGGTAATTTTTTGTGTACTTGAAGATTTATTAGCTTGTCAAGACATTCTCTGCTCCGGGTGGTTAGTTAGTTATATCATCGAACTCAACAAGTGTACAGAAGTTTCTTTACACCAAAACAAGGAATTAGTGTTAAGGAGCTTCGCTAATATCTGACCTTCCTTCCTCGTGTCATGAATATTTTTATGTAATTTCTTACACTTTGTGGATTTTATACTTTTAGAAGCCATCGACTATTATAAAGCCGATGAGGGAACTATAAAGACTTTATAAATATTAACAACAGTATATTTTAGGGCGAATTTTAGGGTTCTAAGAGGTTTCAAGTACAACTCATAGGGCTTCTGCTAGTGTATGTAAAGGTACAACACTTGACATTCTGCTGTGATTATGTCCATTATAGCCAGTCCTCATTACATGTGCCAGATGGCACTGATTGTCGAAAATGTCTGTCGTTGTGTCGAAGCAGAGAATTAATGACGTTTCGGTCAGTAGCTCAGTTTCGGACTGGTCTCGAGGAAGCAGCACATAATTTTTCTCGCTAGATGTCTTCAAAGAACTGTTTGTTTTCGTGATTTACGTATGCAGTGAAGTTGTCATTCCATAATACCCCTCACTGTCTATCATGTATAAGAGTGGGGCAATATAGGTTATCTGTGGAAATTATTAAGAGAAAGGAATTGCAAAATTTTTGTAATGTGACGTTCCAGCGACCTTATGTCACCAAACATGTGTCACTCATAAGATGTAATTTTACAACCTGTCACTCAATAGCTATTATGAGCGGCGCTACAAATATATTCTGCGCGATAATGTTGATGATATAAATGTATCAGATATAAATTGATCTGCCTGTCAATTTACGCCGTAATCTGGCATATTTAGTGTGGTTTGTGTAAGATGGAAACGACATGTATAGAGAATACGCTGACTTTGTCTTCAGAATTTCTGCATTTTGCCAAATGCAGTTATAAATGCAGAAACGAAAGGCAAAGCGACTGGGGCACCTGAACACCATCTTCCACTTCCTCATTCATGACTCTGATTGGCATACTTGTGTACTAACATCCATTTTTCTAATTACTCTACTTATTTCCTGAAGAAAGAGGCAATATAGTTTTCCGAAACGATGATGTCCATCTACCAAGCTACAAGGTTGCAGACGAACACAATATTTATCCTCGACTACATGTGAGTTTCAAATCATGTATTCCCCCTGCTGGCGCAACAGCCCACAGTGGCCCAGGGCCTTCTCATTATCGAGGCTTCACGATCACACTCAGACACACCACACTTGGTAAGACTTCTCTGTACGAGTGATCGGCCCGGCGCAGAGACCTCTACGTGACAACACGCGACATTCACAAGAGAGAGACATTCATGCCCCCAGCGGTATTCGAAACCTCAGTCCAAGCAATCGAGCGGCCGCAGACCGGCGCCTTAGACCGCACGGCCACTGGGATCGGCGCAAGTTGTATGTAATCGGAGGAAATATTTATTAATTACGTGGCTTCCTATGTGGATGAAATAAGAAAGCCTGAATGATAAGAACGGAGTTTATATGAGTCGTAATAAACATCATGTCTCCATCATGTTCTTGTCGCTCTGACTGTAAACGCGTGTTTGAGATGAGAGATAAACCTTCGAAAGTTCATATATTGGACACCCCTGAAGACTCTATTTTCCTTGTTCACAATTGATATATTGGCCATCCCTGAAGACACTATTTTCCTTGTTCACGGATGGTGTCAGTGAGTGTGAAATTAGTAATATTATGGATTTGAGGAGTGTAATTGCTTATGTGTGCAGCCTCCAGCTCACTGCCCTAACTACCAATTAGCGTTATTCCGGTAAGGGAGTAAGGAAGTCATAATTAATGACATTAACTTTATTCGTAATAAAGAGAAAATTGTGTGTTCGGTTTACGTTCGGTCTGTCTGTTGTGTAAGTAAACGCAGAGCATTATGTGGATGGCTTTCTGTCCGTCTGCGCTGTAACTAACTGAATCTGCTTGCGACAAGAATTGCGGGAACGAAAGTGTCTGAATAAATTTCGACGCCTTTGGAGATAATAGGAGACGAAAATGTGGGTCTGAAGGAAGGGGAGTCTGTGAACTGTGTTTCATTGTAGACTCAAACTAACTTCATGGAGCTGAGCCCTTCTTGAGAAGTTCTTTGTCGCCTAGCTAGGCAAGATTTCCGCCCTGTCATTCCACCTTCAGAGCACGTCATGATAGCAAGAACTTCCAAAGGTCTCCATGAACCAGAAGAATACAGTCCACTTCTTCAAACCCCATTTCGCTACCAAAATGGAAGCCACGACGTTTCATATTGTTCTTTCTTTGAATTCTCTGCAAGAAGACACCCCTCTATATTAATTTACCATAGAGTAAAATCTTCCGATACTACGGAAATTTCAGTCAGGCTACGTGGCATCATATCCAAGAATAATGTAAGGTATTTCTTGGTATTAAAATTTAACCCACCTAAAGTAATTGTCTGTCTTCATGGAAGCACACAAAACTATCAGTGTGATACCGTTGTGAGCATGCAGAACCTACGATGTAGGCTACCTCACAACACGTAGCGCCACATTAGGCTGTATACATTAGCTGGAAAAGCATTTGAAGAGGAGCTGTATGTCTGGGAGTAAACAGCAATATAGGGTAAGAATGTCGCCGTTTTGTTTGAAGTTTGTGTGTTAAGCACGCGGTTCTGTAGTTACATGCAGCATTAGAACTGTAAGAGCAACACTCGTTTCGTTTTCATTGCTTACGGCAATTTCTGATTCGTTCACATTAAAAATCCTGTAGATGGAAGAAACAGAAGCAGCTGTAATTCGTCTTTACAAAGACTAACCAACGTAGAGTAACGAATATGTCATTGAGAAAGTTTTTAGCCTTTGCTGCCATCACATTAGATACGAGACAGTATGGCAGTGTATGCATAACGAAACATCAAGGCGTCTTCGCGTGATCATTGTTGTCGCGAAGAAGCAGTAATTGTTACTTATTGTGAGTGTGTGTGTGTGTGTGTGTGTGTGTGTATTCTTGCCTTAGTTATCAGGCATAAAAATTGCATCTTTTATGCGCCGTACTGTATTTTCATCAGTGGCCTGCCCGGCTCTACCATATTTTTCCAAGTTTATCACATAAACGAGAAGATTTTCGGAGAAACATCACTGAACTTAAAATGTGTATTTTGATTTTCTGTACAACTTTTGCCTGAAGCTTTTATTCTCAGAATAAATAAGCGATGTATTATCGTGGGTGTACATAGGTCGTCATATAAAGTACCTGCCATCCTGATCATACTTTAATGAAGGCTGAATTTTCTCGACAGATTTTGGAAAATCATTTAAATATGAAATTCCATGAAAATCAGTCCACTGATAGACGAGTTGTTGCATGCGGACGGACAGACATGACGAAGCTAATCGTAGCTTTTCTCAATTTTGCGAACGCTTCTAACAAGATGTGGTGGAAGAGTAATCGCAGTGGAAACTGTAGACGAGGTTAGAGCCGTTGCTATGGGAAACCTTCCCGTGTTATCCTGAAGACGCCCAGGTACGCTGTGACTGTTCAGCCTGGGTGCTTCCGGCTAATAGGTAAACCACTGCCATTTGGTAGCAAGGGATGGTTCTAGCACAGTGACTAAATGGTGAGGGTTCTTTATTACTTATAACTTCCTCAGAACCCAGGAGTAAGCAGAAAGACGGAGAGTAATGATTCTATATATGGAATGAATGAGGGTTCACAAAAGAACCTGCAGTGGCCCTTAAGCGCTTTTTACCGAGGATTTTCTTTTGACTAAGTTCAGACCTATCTCAGCTTCATGTGTTCTTAGAGCAAGACTTTTTGAAAGAAATAATTCACTTCAACTCCAATCTTTGTATTTCCTTTGAATCCTCTACTTCAACCCCCTTCTTGAACCCTACTGCCTGCACCACCCTCTTTGTATCATCCCATTCTTCATATTTCCTCCACCCATCCTACAAGGTGACTCGTCACCACCACCACCCCCACCACCAAACCCCCCCCCTCCCGGCCATAACTCGTACTTTATTACCTTAACCACACAATCCCCCTTTCTTTTTTTTCGTGCCCCCTTTTCTCTTCCCGGGTCGTGAATTTTGATGAGGTCGTAATAGTTTCATTCTGCATGCCTGAAGGTGTGAAAAGTGATATCTTATTTCTGTCGTCAGCGCCATATATAAGACGCCAAACCTCGACGCGATTCGTTACTTGTGCGATGTGTCTAGTTGCATATACACAACTGTCTCGTTTAGGGGAAGGAAGGAACTGAATTACCGTGGCTAGATAGGAAGGGAAAAGTACACTAATACTGTGTTCTGGGTTGCTTTGGAGAAACACTGCAAGAAATGGCATCAATAACAGAAGATAAGCTGTAATGAATTGCTGTTTCGCTTGCGTTATGATTTTCTCAACGAAGACGATGAACTGATGGTTTTAAAGGGCTAGCTACTGTCGTCAAATGTGATGACTAGTTTGTACAACAGTTAGGGAAAAACACTTCCCGTTAGTAATAATTATACCTAATAAAATACTTACTGCATAGGCAGGAGTAGAGTAATTAAAAGAAAATACATTATTAATTAAAAACCGAACTGTGTGTCCTGACCGCAGAAGTTACCAACGCTTTTGCTGTATGTGCTACATACAGTATATCTTATAGAAAATTCGCTATGTTCTGAGGCAGCATGCTTATTGTCCGTTTTCAGATTGGTGTTCAACGACGAAAAGGTTCTGTGTTGATTATTGTAACGCCTAATTATAAAACCGGCCCACATCAGTGCTTCATATTTAATTACTAACCCCTTAAGCCACAGTAGGTACCTACCAACATCCGTATTTAGCAATGAAAGCTGTAGATTGTCTTGTGAAGTTTACTTATATATTTTGTATAACTCTGAAAATAAACAGCCCTTGTTTCCTTATGCATCGTTCACCGGTTGCCTTTCTAATGGAAGTAAACTCACTTATCCGTGAGGTACGAACTGAATCTGTATATCAGATACAGCTTCAGAGGGTTAGACAAGGCACTGTGAAGTTCACATAACTGATACAATACCTTATTTCATGTTATTAGTAGTCGATATGTAGGCGTTTAAACAGGCGCCTGTGCGGTATTTGGTATGGCGTTGTTTATCGGAGATCACACGCACATAATTTCATCTGAAAGAGACTGTCAGTGCTTGACAGATGACTGCCTGCAAGCGACTCTCATGTTCTGGTAAATGGCGTTAATAGTCTAGGCTGTCCTGACATGTACGTAAATTCTTGGAAGAGACTCAGATTATGAGAAATGGCGTGTATCGTCCTAAGACCTCAACAGTTGTACAAACATTAACTGTGGGTGGGAGCCCTTCATTTCGATAGGCCTGTTCTTTTCCAAATATGTTGCGAATTCTACCTTATGACGGCCAAAACGGCCGAAACATGTGGTAAATGACACATGAATACTAAATGTTGTAAGGTTTGTGGTCGCTCTGAGAATAAATACATTGATTTGTTCATACTTTTGCCTCTGTTTCTGATAGAAGCCTTTCATCGGCAGACGGTCACAAGACGATCATAGCATTATTCTCATTTATAAGAGACAGTGTCTGACACTGTACTAATCTTCAGACTGCTGCGACACAGATATGTACATACTTAAGAATACTGATGTTAAGAATTTTAATGTTAACGCTCAGACGAATTTTGCATGAAAACACTACCTTCTGTAATAGGCCCTTGATGTCTAATATGCTGTTAGTCGTCAGACGACCTCTCCATAACATGCTTCCATTTGCAAGAGGCTTCGAGTTGAAAATTCAACCGGCCTTTTACACTTGTACCTCTACGTTATGTGTACTACTTCTGCTGCCCGTTATCAAAATAATAAAAAAACACACAAGGAAAAACAAAACGTTAACGAGCAACGGAATGAGTCTCGATGGCTTCATGGGTGTTAACAATAGCTGGAGGTACAACACGGGAAGAAGAGGAGGTAAGAAGACTACCGGTGTGCTTGTCTACTAGTCCTTTCGTTTCTTACAAAGTCGTGCCCGCTGATGCTAGCGATACTGCAACTCTTCGTTCTGTTCTGATAAAACCAAGTACATTGCTTGTTTTTGCTGTAGCTACGAGCAAAAATGCTTGTATTAATAACTGTGTGGTGTTATCACACATTAATCAGAACTAGACGGCGCTGCATAATGTACAGGATTAAAATACAGTGAAGTTACGAAGTTTTATACTTCGGTGCTGCTCCAGGCGAGTATACTGTTGCTGAAATTTTTCCTTGCACAAAATTATACAAGATTTTTATCAAAGAACTTCGGCATTTCAAGTGAAGAGTCCCGATATAAAAGTCGTTGGATCTGTCTTAGCACCAACACAATATACTTGCAATAGGGTTTCGTGGATTCCGGAAAAGAAAAAAAATCTTTCGTCGATTAACAACACTCAGAGGCCATGGCAAAATATCTCACGGATAATGGGGCTGACGGTTTTCAAGGCTCCTCTTTTTCCCGAAATGTGTTATTCCCTGTATGGACTACGTGAAAGGAAACTGAAAGCAGTTTCAGGTTGTGAAGTTTATCTTGTCCTTATCACTAGCAACATTTTGTGAACATAATGGTCACATGACAAGAGAGGAATATAAGGAAGGAGGCTCGAGGAGGAAGTGTGAAGTTCTCGAGGGCGCAGTGGAGGGTGTCGATCTGCTGGAGTTTCTTTGACTGGTCTCAGCATAACAATCGAACTTGTATCCCCGCCGTGTTGAATATCGAATAGCAGTATCATCTACAGCATGGTGACGTTAGTAGGTTCCTCCTAAATATCAGACGGCACGACTTCACACCCCAGTCTTCATAGTCACAAATATCACAAGGTGACAAATCTTCATGAACTTGCAATCAACTCCATACCACAGAGCTTCGCTCTACAACACATTTTTAACTTCCTAGCGTCTACAGCAGCATTTGGTGGAAAAGATGCAAAAATCGGTAGTGGGAATGACACTCGTATACCGAGGTGCGAATCGTGGTATATATTTCAGTAGTATGTTTTTAGTATGTTGTGTAGTACTTCTCTCTTTTTTACGTGCAGATGAATTTCTTCGCATGAATGGCATTACGTTCCTTACTTTGTAGTAATGTACTAATACTTTGCAACATGAAATTCTTTGGAACGCTGGGATTTTTTGCAAATCTGAATGAAAATGATTATACAAAACGCAGACGTTGTACAGTGCAGTGCGGTCACATTTTAGTCTTTTTGAAGACCTCGTGTAATTCGAAATTAATATTCTTATGGCAATAAACGTCAAGCAGGGGCGAAGAATTCTGGGAGCGCATAAATCTGCAATAAATGTAGCTGTTTCGGATTTGAAACGTACTTTATAAGTACAATATAAACTGACGATAGAAGTTAATTCAGTGACTACTTTATTGGTTAACTAGTACATTGCCTATAAAATTTGTATACAATTCCCATATTCTGATGAAACCAAACGATCGGGATATGCAGCAGGCGTACAATTACGAGCGCTATCTGCCCAATTAGGTTTTAATTTTTTTTGGTTTAACATTATTTTAAATTTTGCGCATAAAATTAGATTTTAGTAATATCTTGTTACCTCAGTATTTCAAATTCGCATAAAATGAACAACAGTGTATTTATTAGACAATATGTTTGTTTCTGAGTCAGAGGTTTCAATACTTTCATTTGCCTTAACTTTACAAAAACATACATAAGCGATTGTCTGTGCATTGCCGAAATTCAACCGCAATTTTTGAAAATAATTCTGACTAAAAACAAAGTTATATTACGCCTCTACACAGTTTTATTTTGGACAAGGTTAGCTCAATCGGTATAGCTAGCGACTGGCTACGGCCTGGACGATCCGGGGATCTAATCTCGGTGGGGGCGAGATTTCCCGCACCATCCACCTGAACCATAGTTACCGGGTCTCTTTCCCGGGGTTAAGTGGCGCGGCGTTTACCACCCATCCCCATCTAACGCCGAGGTTAAGGAAGGAGTAGAGATATATTTCTACACCACTCCTGGGTCTTCATGATCTCTCAAAGGGCGAAATTTGCATTTAGAGTCTTATTTATTGTACTTCTCCAGAATAGGCCTTTTCTGGCCTCTTATGTGTTATGACGCTATAACCTTTGAACGGAGAGTAATTGTCTATATTGCCATGGAATATTTTTTATTAGATAGATGTGTTGAGAGAGGCTGACCAGATTGGCACATTGGGCAAGTACATGAGTGGCGGATAATTAGGACATTTGGCCCGTGAGACAGCAGTGTTAAAGCAATAGCAGATGAAGGGAGATAGGATTGGTTAGATGGAGAGAGACTGGGCGCTTGCCGGGTAGCGAGAGGGACTTAGTACTTGTTCCAGTTTGTCAATGTCGAGCTTAATGGATTTCGAACATCCTGGAGTGTTTGAAATTTTAGAATTTGACAGTTTTTGGACCTCTTAAATCTTGCGATGGAGGATACAGTATTCGTTATGCTCATACATTAACCCTTTAAAGACGAATGGCAGACCGCTGTATTTAAAGACGCGGTCCGTACCGCGCAGTAAACACTTTTCATCTCGGTTATAAAAACCAATCAGTTTATGCTGTAAGTGGCACAAGTCGCTGTTTGTTCTCAGATAAACACAAAACACATAAATACAGTGTGGGCA
>Ga0123354_10011196_pt1 | contig 13838 bp, 6 predicted proteins | sample TergutLab28metaG_2_FD_97872 | JGI IMG/M metagenome (GOLD analysis project Ga0123354, IMG submission 97872) | Labiotermes labralis P4 segment gut microbial communities from Petit-Saut dam, French Guiana - Lab288 P4 | ecosystem: Host-associated > Arthropoda: Insects > Digestive system > Gut ... | reverse complement strand
TTTTTAATTTTTGTACCGGGCCTTCCTGTTGGGGGGGGGGGGAAATTAGTATTGACTTAGCTAGTCGAAACATTCTTCGCATTTTACGGGGCTGCTGATAGGTTCCTAGCCCGACCAGGAAGGAAACAAGCTAATGTTTCTGTCAAAATGGCGTGAATTTCCTTCGGCGCCTTGCCTTGCAGGAAAAGAAACTTGATGACAGCTCGCGTCTCGATTTTCTTGAAATCGCGCGCGTCCCTGACATGCTTCTGAGCTTGTTTCCTTCCTGGTCGGGCTAAGGACTTATCAGCACCCGGGTATAAAACCCGAAGGTTCATTACCGCATTCACCAGATTGACACATAACGACTATCCTGAGACATATGAACCCATTTCCTCGCGTAATGTATTAAGAATGATTGTGTTATTGTCCTCACGTCTTCCTCAGGATCTCACTAGAGGTCTCTTTAGTGTAGGTTTTCCTGCCAAAATTTTTGTACGAATGACAGGTCTTTTAAAAAATTCTACGTGCCCCGCCCATCGCACGTCATACTAGTGCAGTGTGCTTACTGCAGTTCTAGGCGAGCAGTACGTCTGCATTTGTGCCTGGTTTGGGGCCGTGTTTGTGTCTCTGGCAGGGGCACTGCCACTCGCTCTGCGGCCTCTTTCGAATGGACACCGACGGCATAGTGGCGTACCGTGCAGCCATTGCTTCTGCAGCCGTGCACATATTGCACAGCATGTGGCTGCATTCAGCAGGAGGGTAATGCTGTCTGCAGTTAGCCGTGTAGCCATTATAGAGATGACAGAAAATTGTAGTCAGGCGCAACAGTTGACTGATTTTCTACGGACACCAGTTCCGACAGCACAACGGGGTATGTATGTCTAAGGTCATATGTCGGTATGTCTGCCTAAGGTCATATGTCGGTATGTCTGCCTGATGTCATATGTCGGTATGTCTGTCTAAGGTCATATGTCGGTATGTCTGCCTGAGGTCATATGTCGGTATGCCTGCCTGAGGTCATATGTCCGTATATCTGCCTAAGGTCATATGTCGGTATGGCTGTCTAAGGTCATATGTCGGTATGTCTACCTGAGGTCACATGTCGGTATGTCTGCCTAAGGTCATATGTCTGTACGTATGCCTAAGGTCATACGTCGGTACGTCTGCCTAAGGTCATACGTCGGTATGTCTGCCTAAGTTCATACGTCGGTGCGCCTGCCTAAGGTCATACGTCGGTACTCCTGCCTAAGGTCATACGTCGGTACGTCAGCCTAAGGTCATATGTCGGTATGTCTGCCAGAGGTCACGTGTCGGTACGCCTGCCTAAGGTCATATATCTGTCACCGCACTGCTGTTCGCCGTAACATTTCGTTTCGCGCGGTAACGACGTGCGGACGGGCTGCTGGCTATGCCATTCTTGCATATATTTATGGGTATGTTGTTACTTCCGTCCTGTTACCGGTAGTCGTTTAACAAGGGCTTTCTGGCAAGCGAGTCCAGCGTCGCCGGATGTCGGCAGTGACTTGAGCTTCCTCGTCGTACTGCGGCCGCTGATACAGGCAGACGGACTGACTTGTGTCGCCTAGGGCAGTAGTCGGTGTTTGTTGTGTGAATTTCACCTCACACGTAGACGGAATATTCTGTATGAGCTGCTTTGAGTGTTAAACTGTATACAGTGTAGTGTCGATTCTACGAGTCCCGATTGTTCGAAGTTTCATTTCGTCCGAGCCGAGCCCCTGTTGTCAGGGTCGTTTTTAAGTTGGTTACACGATTCGGTTGCAGTGTGTATCTGTGGGCATACGTTTTTCAAGTATTCATGTACTTCGGCCGTTTTCTTTCTGTGTTCTTTTGTATTGTGCCATACCAGTATTGAGGGTACCCTGAGTAAGATTGCTTCAGCAAAAGAAAATATTTTTCCTTTGAAACCAAGCCTGAAGCTGTAAAATTGTCGGGTAAAGGTGAAACAGTTGCTTCGGAACTATCTGTGGAAATGACTGTTGGGAACCATCGCCGATACAGCAAATATCGACACAGTGCAGGAATTGTGAGCTTTTCGGTAATTCGAGTCAGCTTCGAGCTGTCGAGATACTGCTGCAGTACGTGCATGTAGTCAGTTGACAGTGTCGTGTAACAAGCAACTTGACCGCAGTCTGTGGATGTGACGGTTTGCTGCTTTGGCGACCTGTCGGTAAGAACGTCTGCAGCATTTGTCCTCCGCCTGCACCTTGGAGGAATTCAGACGCCTGTAAAACGCACAAACTCGATCTGTCGATTTCAAAATACCAAAAAGAACTTTGCAGATACGATCTGTAGCTCTCAGCCCTTCCATTAGTGGGCACTTACGTCACGTGTATCTCCTGATAAGTGTCAAGCACCGGCGCCAATCCGTTAACACGCGCTGTGTAATAGCTCAGGGTTTATCGTCCATATGGAATGGTCCACGGAACGCCTGTGGTCTGCGATTTCCCTTTACCATTTTTGGGGTTCTCAGAAGTGATAGTGTTGAGGGTCGTTCAGAATTCAGAATCTAATGAACTGTACCCTCCCTGTGTTCCAGTTTTGTATGAACTCTGGATTTGTTTTCAACAGCAAGTGTAAATGTGGATGTAGGCTTGCATGCGCGCATGCGAAGTGGATGCAGCTGGCTTGGGATTGTGTCCATTGGCGCGCTTTGGTATTGGTGGTGTTGAACCTTATGGTTTTGGCACCAGAGGGATAGGTAATTGGAAGGTAAAATCTTAGGGAAATAGATTGTGAAGATGCAAGGTGGATGGAGGTGATCGCGACCATGGGCACTGGTTGGCTGTGGTGACAGTGACGTGAACCACTGATTTTTCACTGCATTGGGCTGCCTGTTGCCGTCTGCGTTGTATTTAGAGTGTGACGCGGAGTGAACTTTCATTTCCGTTGTATGCAACTCGCTCACTTAAGTGTCGGCGATCGCTTTGCGTTGTGGCTGTCCCAAGCCATTCTGCTGCACCACGTCAAGATCCGCTGCGTCGAACAGGCACGATGCGAGGCACAAAGCCGTCTGCCGTCACACAAACAACTGAAAGAATCGACACTTGTTGCTTCCCTGTTGTTGCCCTGATTTTTTTTTTCGCACACTATTGAAGAAGGCGTGAGTGTCAGCTGCGCCGAGCCACTTCCGTGGCACGATAAGCCAGCCGATTTTCTGAGGAGTTCTGCTGTGTGCCATTAAGGGGCATGTTGTATATAGGATGTTCTCGAAAATATGTCGCCGCTTTCTGGCGCGTTCGGTTTACGCAGTTCAACGAAACATATCTGTGTAATCATGGGTACATGGGCGCCTGTGTGCGGGGTGTCGCCTGAAGACCTGTGCGTTTGTGGGAATGCAGGTGGTGCACCATATTGTAATTATGCTTTGAATATTTACCTTGCCGTTGAGGAAATCACGAAGAGCATCAGTCAGGGCAGCCACAATTCGTTATGTCGAGTTGCCCGCCATTGAGACCGACGGCCGCTACTGGCTTGCTGATATCCAGTCGCTTGCGCTTAAGCCCGTCCGGCGACTTGAGTCAGGCCTCGAGAGCGGCAGTCAGATTTGAGTCGAAATTGCCCTTACGCGTCGAAAAACGAGACCTCCATATTCTGGCCAGTTCACTTGTCATTAAGGTTCGTTCATCGCATGAGAAGACACTTGGCTTGTACAGTACCCACTGCAGCAGATCGCCGCATAGGGCATGCGTATTGTCAGAAGGAATGAGCTCCTTTTTTTTGACAGAATGTCTTGTCTGACGGCTGGCATGCCCAGTTTGGGCTATCTTCCGATATCGTTTAAGCGCGTGGACCAGTGCGAGAGTCGCCCCGAGGTACATCCGCTCCAGAGATCTGCACACGGCGGTGTCCTCCTAGGCGCCGTGGCAAACCTCAATCCCCGTAACCAGTGTTCCAGGTTGTGGAGGCGGTAGCCGGGGTATGGGAAGAGCGACGCCAGCTGAGGTAACCGTGCCCCTCGCGTAGTGATCTGACTGGATGTGACAGAATGTGGGGGGGGGGGCCACGTGCAAGGTGAGGGACAGTGGAGTGGATAAAATTTAACCGCGTCAGTCGTGATGCGACGCCCGCTTGTGATGTATGAACGTTTCTTAATAGTAATAATTACTGCAATTGGGTTGCCACCCGGTGGCAGTGGTTATTTTACATGTATACAAAATATGAAATTGGTTACCACTAAATTTAAGTCGGAAGGGCTACATGAGAAGCATGTAGTGGCAACTTGGAATCTTGGGAACCATCTCAGCATTTGCTTTTAGGCACAGGGAAACCAAGAAAAAACTGTGTCGAAGTGTCTTACCGCGGTCCTGACAGACAACATGCAAGTTTAATAAACCCATCCCGTATTGTTACTACGCCCTTAGCGGTATTTATTAATGTAATGCGACTTTTCATTCTCATCCACTTTTAGCGCGTTTGCAAAATTGCGAACGGCGATTGTTAGTTTCGTCGTGTCTGTCCGCACGGAACAACGGAGTTTCGTGAAATTCTGTACTCGGACTGTCTCTAAAGTCTGTCGATGAAATTCAGGTTTGGTTTAAGTCGTACAAAACTGGGGAGCACTTTACGCGCATTTGTGCTGCGTCGATCAGTACCAGCCGTAGGCCCAGCAGTCTCTGACTGTGGTGTACAGTAAGGAAATGGTAAAGTGCACGCTTATACAGGCACTGAGGCTCTGTACAAGCCGTACGGCCCATAGGGTAATAGAGTTGTAGCTCTACTCTTTCTTGATCACGGCAATAGAAGGAGGTTAGGGGTGAGCGTCACGCCCCGGCCGCTCTCTACCCCCAGGAAAGACCCGGTACCCCTTGTACAGGAGGCTGGGTGGGCCCCAAGGCCGGTCTGGACAGGTGCGGAAAATCTCGCCCCCACCGGGATTCGATCCCCGGACCGTCCAGCCCGTAGCCATTTACCATACCGACTGAGCTACCCGGCCCACGTGATGTACAGTACAAGATGTATATTGAAGTCGCCACACTGAATTCCGATTGTGTCTAGCAATATGGCATTTAGTGTGCGTTTGAGTTATGAACATGCGTATACGTTGTGTGCAGTGTGGTGTCGCTACATGTTTCGAAATGTGAATATTTGTGTGTGATTGCTAGGAGCGGAAACTTGTCCGGCTTGTATAAGGACTCAGTACGTACCGCGCAGTAAACACTCTCCACCTCGGTTATATAAAACCAGCCTCTTTTTGTCGCTGTTTGTTCTGAGATCCGTACACAACACACAGTGGCAGTGGAGCAACGTGTAAAAGTTTTGAATGCTAAACCCGGTGGTACGTATTGTAAGCGCTGTATTACTGATTGTCTATCTATCTGTCTGTCTATGTCTATATATATATATGTATCTGGCTATCTATCTACCTATTTATATATCTATCCGGCTTTTTTAACAGCTTTCGCCGTCTTCCGGAAACCAAACGCCATTCATCTCTGTTTCTCCATTGATCTGGTCCTAAATTTCTTGTTGTCATGGCTGCTTGTACTCTTTTCATCCACGTTTTTCTTGGACGTCCTCTTTTCCTTCTCTCCTGTGGTATCCAGTCCATAATTAATTTTGGTATTCTCTCCTTTGGAATCCTTTTGACGTGGCCATACCATTGTAGTCTTTTCTTCTCTATGATGTATGTGTGTGTGTGTTGTGTGTATCAGTAATATATCTTAAACACTTCTACATGTTTCGGTACACCCGCATCATCTTAGGGAGTCTTAAACGTGTGCTGTGCTAAAGTAAACTAAAGTAAAAAAATTATTAAAATTGTAACTCATTAAAAGCAGCAGACCATTGTTGTATGATAAAATCGATAAAATGTAAATGAAACATTGAAATTGTTGTTTGTTAGTATGGACAATAAACTGTACACAGTGCGCGGTACAGACGTCAGAACAAGCGCTAGGCGTTAGAAGGTTAAATTTAACAAAATGGATGTAGGCCTAACCAGTGAGTTCTTGCATGGCGGTATGAAGCTCCCCAGTAGTAGAAACAACCCGTGCAATAATTGAGCAAGAACATAGAGTGTGATCGCGCTGTTTCCATCTGACAGGAGTTCAGGATGTGAAGGTCCAAACTGGCTTTAATGTTACGATACGATATGTTATGTGTCGTGTGTTTTGGAAGTTATCTTTGTGTACGTTGTCTTGTTTAGTAGTGTCTGTGTCTTTGGGGTTGTAGAGACCGACTGGGGAAGCAACCGTCACCCGTACGAAGAACGGGTACTCCCAGTTCTGAATTAGTTCTGCTTCACATTCGTCTCGGCTGTCTGATGTCATGGCTAAGAGGTCTTTCGTTGCAGGAGGGGATAGGAGGCTGCGTCCAGTCTGGCTGTACCCACAGACTTCATATTTTGATGGTTTTTACGTCGCATTGTTAAGTGAGAGATCTCGTTGTGGGCTCCCGCTAGTAACGTAAGACCAGTCATGTCGCGGACTGCAATAGACGGTGTCACGCTCTTGTTTGGTGCGTAATGTGACAGTGACACGTGTATCATGGCTTTCCTCAGTCCCTGTAGACAATGTTTTCGGCTGCGACAGTCGCTGCGGCTTAACTGATCACGTGCAAAGTAGGGGAGGCCACGTGGTCCATTCAAGCAGTGGCAACTGTAGGCATTCCGACTTCTCTAACGTGTAAAATCTCTGAATTTGGCCACACGCTGCACGATGTGTTTCTTTCGCGTCTGGTTCTCATAATTAGCAGCGACTGTAGCTCCAAATAGTCATACCCGGTTGTTCTTTGTAAAGTGGAGAGTTTAATGTTTGCCATCCCGAAGTGTTTAACACATATATACAGTGATGTATCAGTCAAACACAAAAAACTTTATTATGTTTATTATTGTACGAGGGCAACATGTTTCGATTCTTATAGAATCATCTTCAGGCCCTTATAAGATACATATTTTGTAATTAGCAACAATATATAAAACAATATCCATCGTTCTGTAACACATCTCAAATACATACGTGTAACCTCCTTCATATGTACCGGTTAAAGTTTTTGAAATAAGTATCCTGATTGTACAATAAGAACAAAACGACACATGCATTTTATACATAGTTATATCAAGAATGTAAGCGTTTGGGATCCCATAGCGCATTTTAAACATTGCTAAGTAAGGATCTGTATATTAGAAGGGCCTAAAGATGATTCTATAAGAATCGAAATATGTTGCCCTAATACAATAATAAATATAATAAAGTTTTGTTGTGTTTGATACATCATTGTATATTTATAAAAGTGGAGAGTGTTTTCTGTGAGGTGGGAGCTGAATTTTGGAAATACATGGTACATGATATTTAGCCTTCACAGACGTGCCGTGGCGCAGGCAGTCTGGGTTAAAACTTGGTCCAATTCCAGGGGGATGCGTGATGCACACTGTGCCGCTGCAACAAGTTTTTCTCCGATCGTCTCCCTTCTGTATCGTTCCACCGATGCTCCATGACTTCATCTTCAGAAGTGCTCTCAACAGCAGACCACCAGCCACGCAACAATTCTGCAGTAGAGACCAACACAGCAAACACAGCGCTTCTGGAGAACAAGCGACAAGTTCAGCCTTTTAAAGCCCACCGCTTGCTTTACGTACCACTAGGTTTAAAATGCAAAAATTGTACGTGCTGATTACATTGCGTTTGTGTGTTTTGTGTGGCTCTCAGAACAAACAGTAACTTGTGTCTTGCACATCGCTAACAGATTGGGCTTTATAACTGAAACGGAGAATGTTTACTGCGCGGTACGCATTGAGTCATTATTACTAGCACTACTACTGCTGCTGCTGCTGCTGCTGCTACTACTACTACTACTACTAATACTACTAACTTCAATTGAGTTGTCACTCGGTGACAGTAGTCCTTACACTAGTACAGACAAAACAAATAAGAATAAATGTACATGAAACAATACAAAAGACACAGTACAAACAATACAAAGACACAGTAAAAGCAAGTACACATATTAACAAAACACCCACACATTACAAAACCCACACATACACACTCCCACACATTACAAAACAAGTTAAAACAACCACAGTAAAAGTTAAAACAAACACAGTACAAGATACACCCAAGTGAAATAGTCACAATATAATCAAATACAAAGATTCATCCGTCCTTAAACGGTTTAATGTTCCTTGTGCATGTTTGGATCAGGCTGGGCCATCGTCAAAGGCGTACATGTGAACTGCAAAGTTGAAGTTGCTTGAGCTTTAAAAAGCTGTTGCCCAAAGTCAGCTGACAGCCGTGCAGATTGTAGCATACCGTTTGGGCACAGCCAGTGTCTATACCAATACCGCCCAGTGTGTGCTGTGCCCAAGGCAAGATGGCCTGGTATTGCCTAATAGTAAAGTTGCTAACGTTAGGTTATGTGTTGTCTTGAGTTAGTTGCGTGCCGTAGGTCGTTTTGGTGGAAACGTCGCAGGTTTCCCCTGCAAGTATCCGTTATTTGCATAGATCTTCATCGTACATCTGCGCCGTGTTGAAGAATGTTGTGGCAGGGAAACAAGGCATTCGCCGAAGTTCATAGTGTGGTTGTTGCATCTAGTTAGGTTTTCATAACCGTGTTTTGGTCGCCGTAAATTGGGAAGTGAAAATGGTTTAGGACACGTGGAGACACGTAAATGATTAATCGGAAGTGATGTACTGGGGAACCGATCATCCAGTTATGCTGAATTAGTTGACAGCTACTTCTGTTTATCGTAGATGAAACAATGTATTAATGTAGGTAGATTCTGTTTTGGAGAATTAGTCTGAAAAGACACATGTAATGTGACACGAGGTAAAATTAGGCTGTGAAACATAGTTTGTTGTTTGCAATGTGCGTATATATCAGTGTGTATGCTTCGGAGGTTACTGTGTGTCAGTAACATATTCTGTGGATATGGCGTGTCCTGGTGATTGCTCTAGACCAGTGTTTCTCAACCGCCGGGATGCGGCCCGGTACCGGGCCGCGAGAGATTCTCCTGGAATTAATAACTAATTTAAATGTAATTTTATATTTGTCAACATGCCACACCGTATACATAAGTGTACTAATACTCTTTATGATTATACCAAAATTAATTTTTAATATTTGTGTTAGTTTAATGTATGAACTAAAAAAAATTGCAAAGGTACTGAGGAGTAAATCTGTTGGGACCGGGCACTCGTCTTATGAAAAAAGAATTTACCGGGCCGCGGTCTCGCAGAGGTTGAGAAACACTGCTCTAGACTGAGGAGGAGGAATAGTGCAAAGAGTTGTGACATGTGAGTGCTTACGCGCATTCATATGTTCGCGGTTTATTGATAATTTCAAAAAGAGGCGTATATCTCCCCCCCCCCACACACAACATTATTGATAAAAATATTTTTCTTTAAATATAGATTTTCAGGGACATTCATTACACGTGCCTTTAAAGAATATTCGAGTAGTTTCATCGTATTTTGCGTAGACCCGTAGGAAACATCTTGCACCAAAGAATGCACAGCGTATGCTGATTTTGGGTTATTATGTCCGGCCTATGGGCCTGTTACATGTTCAGAGAATCATGTCCTGAGGATCCTCCAGTCTGTCCCACGTAACTTTTACCGCAGTCCATATAAAATGAGTTTGCGGATTTTACTGCTATGGATCTTGGCCGACCTAATATCGAGTTTTCGGGTGTTTTTATAAATAGCGTTAGTTTTAAATGCAAACTTAAATTTTACGTCATTAGAGATTTTGATGACCCTTGCTGTGTACAGGTCGTTTTACGTCAAATAGACCCAAACGCTCTGGTCTGCTCTATTTTGTACACGATTTGTGAATCAGGACCTCCTCAAGGAACGGAAGGTCTTACTTTTCTCCCACAATATTATTCGACATGACACCAATTCCAGATCAGCAGCGTATCTTTTACATTGTTAACATTCCGTGTATTGCAAGTTTACCTGAAATTAAAATTTGTTATCAAGGACGATGTGCGCCACGACACCGTCTTACTTTCGGCGTAGAATAAAGGCAACGGGGGGGGGGGGGCATAGGGGCGGTTATGTATAGATATTCTGGCGACAATTTGAGGTACACGTGGGCCTGTACTGTGTAGTAGCTTAGGTGACTTAGGGCCGTGAGGTAATGTGAAAATTTCTGCTTTGCAGTTTGTAAGTTCTCCCTGATGAAGGCGCAGCCTTGCCGAAACATACACGAGGAACTTGTCTGTCGGAGAACTGCGTGTGAATAATGCAGCAGTGAGTGCCGTGAATCGGTGAGCGCCGAGAAAGACAGGCGCTGTTCTTGTAATGCAGGCCTCGGAATACTGACATCGTATCTCGCGGTACACTGTGCTGTTATCGGTGTGGTTCACTTAGAAACAAGCAAGCCCACTGCGGTTCGTACCCCGACTGTGCCAACGATTGCTCAGCAGTGTCGAATGAGCGCTCAGATCGGTGCGACAGCATCCTAACCGCCCCTTCCTCCCAGACGTGTCCGTTGGTAGGTCCGGTGTCTGGTGGGGTATTGTGGAGTGCTGTTGTGGCGCCATTTCTACATAGCTACGTTGGCGCCACTGTCACTGTAACGTCACATCCAAACCTAAATTGTCTCCGCAGCTTCTGGATACAGAATTGTGGGCGAAGGTAGCAGCATGGCGTCCGGCTGGTGTTAGATATGGTGATGCGTGGGTTGGGTATAATGTGGCACTGTGGTGATACTTGGGTGTCATGTGGCACTGTGGTGATACTTGGGTTGGGTATCATGTGGCGCTGTGGTGATACTTGGGTTGGGTGCCATGTGGCACTGTGGTGATACCTGAGTTCGGTGTAATGTGACACTGGTAATACTTGGGTTGGGTGTCATGTGACACTGTCGTGATACTTGGGTTGGGTGTCATGTGGCACTGTGGTTATACATGGGTTGGGTGTCATGTGGCACTGCGTCGGCTGGTTGGTGGTTCCCGACGTTTCGTTAGTCACACCCCCAGGAACACCGCAGTGACGTCACGTTCTAGAAACTCAGGTGACGTCTTCAAGAGCCGTGTGTCAGAGGTCTTAGTTTGCGGCTCTAACGAACGTAAATGAGGCGATATTGCACAGTACGATCTGACAGCGGTGTTAGTGAAACGTCGTGGTAACGCAGTATTTCGGAATATCGTGGTGCCATCTTCGTGGTGTCAAGCAGGCCGAGTAGAGTTCATATTTAATTACTTATGCTTCTTTTTATGCGCTGGAAAAATGCTTTTCTTATGCGTTTCACTCGCATCGTCAATGATGGCTAGTGAACACAGGTCTGGAGTACCAGCTGCTGATTGTTCCATGTGGAACAGGTTGCCCTTTTTAATATTCCCAATAACTTTTCCTGCCGACATTTTCTTCAGCTACAGTTTGTTACAGCCTTCCTGTGCTTCAGTGACTCCCTGTCGAGAGAAGTCCTTCTGATGACATTTCTATGCTGGTCAGATATTTCCCGCATTTTATGGAACGCGATGGTTCGTTGTATTGACAAGTATCCTCCACTTATCCCTGTCCTCAGCCAGCTGAATCCATTTCACCACATTTTAGGCCTTTCTTTCATTTGTATCTTTAATGGTCCACATTTCTTCAGATATTATTTTCCAGTCGCCCTGTGTAATTTTCCCAGACCGACGTGTAGCAGCCATACTTGAGCGCTTCCTTTTTTGAAAGAAAGCTTTGACTTAGTCTTAAGGTGTGTCATCCCCGTTGTGTTAGGTCAGTAACACAAAGCTGTAGCGGGTATATATCTATATATACATATAGTCATGAACACAACAATATACAATTAGTAGCGATATATAATATACAACTATATGTTTCGGCCCTGTATGTAGGCCATCATCAGGTTGTCCAAATAACTTATTAAGTGACTATACAGTGTGTGTGTGTGTGGGTGTGTGGTAATTTTGGAAGAGGGGGCGAGATCTCGTCTCACATCAAATCGTGGGATTAGTAAAAGCTGAAATAAACATGTTAAGGGGTTACATCAACTGTGAACAGCTTATAATTCTAACATGCAAATTAGGTAATAAAACCATCGTATTGAGATGTTTCATCAATTGCCAGCTTCATGGTTTGTGCAAAACATACAATAAATACTACGCACTTATATTATAGCATATGTAATTTATTGTATGTTTTGCACAAACCATGAAGCTGGCAATTGATGAAACATGCCAATACGATGGTTTTACTACCTAATTTGCGTGTTAGAATTATAAGCTGTTCACAGTTGATGTAACCCCTTAACATGTTTATTTCAGCTTTTACTAATCCCACGATTTGATGTGAGACGAGATCTCGTTGACCCTCTTCCAAAATTACCACACACACACACACTGTATAGTCACTTAATAAGTTCTTTGGACAACCTGATGATGGCCCACATACAGGGCCGAAACATATAGTTGTATATTATATATCGCTAATTGTAATGTGTTCATGACTGTGTGTATATATAGATATATATACACGCTACAGCTTTGTGTTACTGACCTAACACAACGGGGATGACACACCTTAAGCACGCTTGCTATTAGGCTGGGTGGAATTTTCGGATTCGCCTCTTGAACAAAAACGTAGACGCATTCAAGTAGCTGCTGCTATCCAGTACAGCGACATCAGTTAGAGTTCGCGGGGCAATAAGGCATGACCTTTTGCAGCTGGGAGTAAAGGTAACAAACGGCTGTGCGCCAAGACCTTAAGGTATGATGTGACACTAAACACAACGAACCAACTACATGTCCGTCGAACACAAATTTATATTTCGATATACGTGCAGCTACACGTTTTGAGCCCGCATTTTACCTAAATGGGCCTGATGTTTGAAGAGTACGTCCCAAGGTCGCACGTTACTGTGTGTCCATTGGCAGCCGTGCGAGGCACATACCTATAGTGTGCAGGTGGCAACGTGTGAGCCGGTGGGCCGTAGAGGGTGACAGACACGACGTATGTTAATTGGTTTTTCTCAGTTACACCAGGCGTATGTCAAGGATCAGTGGGCCACGACCGTTTGTTCTTTCCTTTGTTGGATGTCGGGTGACGCAAAAGAACTTGCAGTTCATAAGAAGTCGCACATAACCGAGGAAACAAGGACGTCGTCGGTGTTGCAGGCGTCCTGTTTTTTGTTTTGTTTTGTGCGGTTTGCATCTCGACCTGTCAAGAGGTAACCTGCCCTTGAAACCACACACTACAGCTCCGTAAGTAGCTCGTAACTAGAGAATGAGAAATGTGAGAGTTGGCAACAGTGGCATGTGCATGTGTTCGTCCTCAAATGTTCTGCAGTTTGCAGTGACTGCTACTGGGTGTGTACAAAAGTAGTTACACTCCCCTGCCGTATCGCTTGCGGTACCTACAGAATACTTTGTATGCAGCGACCCTGCAATTCGCGTGCCGTGGCAGGTGATGAATTTGAGTGACATAGCGACTGTCAGCTTCACAAAACAACACATTTCCATGGACTTTGATTTCTAGGAGCCCTGCGATTTATGTAGACGCTTGTCGCGTAGATATTACGGCTGATAAAGAGGGGCGTCACGTGCGGGAGCAAGACTTCCTGCAGAACGAAGGGACGAACTACAGCATCGTCGGTCCCGGCAGAATTTTGGGTTTTGACATACCGACCCTGACTCTTTCGTGATTTTCCTCATCCCTTGCAAGCAAATGCGTCGGGTTGGATGATGACCGGCTGTGCATTGGCTTTACTGATCACCCATACATTGACAATCATCTGAGACAGCTAAACCATAAATTTTGCTCGTTGTTCCCTTCCGTCAGAAGAAGATTCACTTACAAAACAACGCATCATTTCTCTGAATGCCGTCGCACTGCTTTGAAACGCCCTCATACGGCTAATGTTATCAGCATGTGCCCTAATCTCGC